>Ga0138355_1031345_pt1 | contig 14178 bp, 9 predicted proteins | sample YNPNP_1300MetaT_FD_101540 | JGI IMG/M metagenome (GOLD analysis project Ga0138355, IMG submission 101540) | Anoxygenic and chlorotrophic microbial mat microbial communities from Yellowstone National Park, USA - YNP NP_1300 MetaT (Metagenome... ...
AGCAATTTGAAAAGTATTTAAGATACGAAAAAAGATACTCCACAAATACACTAAAAGCATATATAAAAGATATTAATCAATTTTATGAATTTTGTAAAATAGACAAAAATACAATAGCAGAAGATAGTCAATTAATAAGACAATGGATTGTATATTTGACAAAAACCTGCAACAAAACTTCAATCAATAGAAAAATTTCGGCTTTAAAGTCTTATTATAAATATTTGCAAAAAATAAAAAAAATCAGTACCAATCCATTAGAAAAAATAATAACACCTAAAAAGTCAAAAAAATTACCAGAGTTCATACCAGAACAAGATTTAGAAAATATAGATGAATTTTTTACTGACAATTTTGCAGGAATTAGAGACAAGTTGATATTATCAATGCTCTACTATACAGGAATGAGAAGAGCCGAGTTGGTAAATCTCAAAACAAAAGATATAGACTATTATCAAAATACAATAAAAATAATCGGAAAAAGACAAAAAGAGAGGAAAATTCCTTTGGCACCAAAATTGTTGAAAACATTAAACCATTATATTGAGATGAAAGCCCAACAAGAGCAAAGCAATAAAGAATATCTAATAGTAACAGACAAGGGAGAAAAAACAACAGGTGCATATATATATAATAAGGTGAAAAAATATTTAAGTTTAATGACTACAATAAATAAAAAAAGCCCACATATACTAAGACATACTTTTGCAACTCATCTTTTAAACAATGGAGCCGATTTGAATGCAATAAAAGAATTATTAGGACATTCAAATTTATCAGCAACAGAAATATATACACATAATAGTTTTGAACAAATAACACAAATATATAAAAAAAAACACCCGAGAGGGAAATAAAAAAAAGGAGGTAACTATGAATGTAAAAATTTCATCAATCCATTTCAATGCAGATAAGAAATTGGAAGAATTTATCCAAGAAAGAGTAGAAAAATTGGAACATTTTGGAGAAGATATTCTTGGAGCCGAAGTAATATTATCATTAGATAAACCAATAGGTAAAAATTATGACAGCAAAGTAGTTAAAATAAAATTAAAAGGCAAAGGCAAAGAATACTTTGCAGAAAAAAAAGGAGAGACCTTTGAAGGAGGAGTAGACGAAGCAACAGATGCAATTAAAAATCAGATAATCAAGGCAAAAGAAAAAAAATTAAAAAAATAGGAAAATTTTTTAAAAAAAATTTTGTAGATTAAAAAAAACCTATTACATTTGCACACCGATTTTTGAAAAAGAAATCGGTGTGTTCTATAAAATGCCGATGTAGCTCAGTTGGTAGAGCAGCTGATTTGTAATCAGCTGGTCGGGGGTTCGAGCCCCTCCATCGGCTCTTGTAATGGTAAATTGGGAAGGTACCGAAGCGGTCAACCGGGACAGACTGTAAATCTGTTGACAAATGTCTTCGTAGGTTCGAATCCTGCCCTTCCCACAAAAAAATGCGGGAATAGCTCAGTCGGTAGAGCATCAGCCTTCCAAGCTGAGGGTCGCGGGTTCGAGTCTCGTTTCCCGCTTTTTTTTAAGCCAAAAAAACAAGTTGCCAATGTAGCTCAGGGGTAGAGCACTTCCTTGGTAAGGAAGAGGCCATGGGTTCAAATCCCATCATTGGCTATAGTTGTCAAAAAACTAATAAATATATACTATAAATTATGGCAAAAGAAAAATTTGAACGTACAAAACCACACGTCAATATTGGAACAATAGGTCATATTGACCACGGTAAAACAACTCTTACTGCTGCTATTACAAAAGTATTAGCAGAAAAAGGTCTTGCAGTATTTAGAGATTTCGATTCTATTGACAATGCTCCAGAAGAAAAAGAAAGAGGTATTACAATTAATACAGCACACGTAGAATATCAAACTGAAAAAAGACACTACGCACATATTGACTGTCCTGGTCACGCTGACTACATCAAAAACATGGTAACAGGTGCAGCACAAATGGACGGAGCTATATTAGTAGTTGCAGCAACAGATGGTCCAATGCCACAAACTCGTGAACACGTTCTTTTAGCACGTCAAGTAAACGTTCCAAGAATAGTTGTTTTCCTTAACAAAGTAGACATGGTAGACGACCCAGAACTTCTTGACCTTGTAGAAATGGAAGTTAGAGAACTATTAAATTTCTACGAATTTGACGGAGACAATGCTCCAGTTATTAGAGGTTCAGCATTGGGAGGATTAAACGGAGACCAAAAATGGGTACCATCAATAATTCAACTTATGGATGCAGTAGATGAATATATTCCTCTTCCAGTTCGTGATATTGACAAACCATTCTTGATGCCAGTAGAAGACATATTCTCAATTACAGGACGTGGTACAGTTGCAACAGGAAGAATTGAAACAGGACAAATTCACACAGGAGACGCAGTAGATATAGTTGGATTAATGAAAGACGGAAAACTAAAATCAACAGTTACAGGAGTTGAAATGTTCCGAAAAATTCTTGAGGATGGTCAAGCAGGTGATAACGTAGGTTTATTGCTTAGAGGAATTGAAAAAGAACAAATTAAGAGAGGTATGGTAATTGCAGCACCAAATACAATAACACCTCACACACGCTTTAAAGCAGAAATATACGTATTGAAAAAAGAAGAAGGTGGACGTCACACACCATTCCACAATCACTATAGACCACAATTCTATTTAAGAACATTAGACGTAACTGGCGAAATAATACTTCCAGAAGGAGTTGAAATGGTTATGCCAGGAGACAACTTAACAATAGAAGTATCATTAATATACCCAGTTGCATTAAATAAAGGTCTACGTTTTGCAATCCGTGAAGGAGGAAGAACAGTAGGTGCTGGTCAGATAACTGAAATAATAGAATAATAAAAAGGGGTAATGCCCCTATTTTAAACGGGAGTAGCTCAGTTGGTAGAGCATCGGTCTCCAAAACCGAGTGTCGGGAGTTCGAGCCTCTCCTCCCGTGCTAATTTAAAAAAAATATGAAAAAAATTGCAACGTACTTTTCAGAAGTGTACGAAGAATTTGTTCAAAAAGTAAATTGGCCTAAATGGTCTGATTTACAAACAAGTGCGATAATAGTAATGGTTGCTTCCATCATAATTTCCATTGTTATTTTTATTCTAGATATTAGCTTTTTTGGGCTGTTAAAAGCTATATACGGAATATTTTTTTAATGAATTTTAAATTTCTAATACAATGAGTGAGATTTCTAAAAAGTGGTATGTATTGAGAATAATAAGCGGAAAAGAGAAAAAAGTAAAACAATACATTGAAAACGAAATAGAGCAACAAAAATTGAGAGATTATATCTCACAAGTTGTAATACCGACAGAAAAAGTGTTACAAGTAAAAAACGGCAAAAAAACAATTAAAGAAAGGAATTATTTTCCAGGTTATATCCTTATTGAAGCAATATTAAATGGAGATATTGAACACTTTTTGAGAAATGTACCAAATGTAATAAGTTTCGTTGGAGCAGACAAAGGCAGAACACCAGTACCATTAAGACAGGAAGAAATAAATCAGTTTTTAGGTATTGTAGACAATTTACAAGAAAAAGCAGAAGACGAAGAATTATTACAAACTTTTTTTGTTGGAGAAGAAGTCAAAGTAATTGACGGACCTTTTACAAACTTTATTGGGGTAATAGAAGAAGTAAACGAAGAAAGAAGAAAATTAAAGTTAATGGTTAAAATATTCGGAAGAAAAGCCCCCTTAGAGTTAAAATTTTCACAAGTAGAAAAACAACAATTTTGAAATTAAAAAATTATGGCAAAAAAAGAATTAACTGCAGTAATTAAGCTACAAATCCAAGGCGGAAAAGCAATGCCAGCACCACCAGTAGGACCTGCATTAGGTTCAAAAGGTGTTAACATTGCAGAGTTTTGTAAACAATTTAATGCACGTACGCAAGATAGAATGGGGAAAATATTGCCTGTTCTTATTAATGTATACAACGACAAATCATTTGATTTTATAGTAAAAAATCCACCAGTACCTGTATTGTTAAAAGAAGCAGCAAAAATTCAATCAGGTTCTGCATCACCAAAAGCAAAAAAAGTAGGAAAAATAACTTGGGATCAAATTAAGAAAATTGCTCAAGAAAAGATTGAAGAGATGAACTGTTTTACATTAGAATCTGCAATGAGTATGGTAGCTGGTTCAGCAAGAAGCATGGGACTCGTTGTAGAAGGTGAACGTCCATTTTAAGTAAAAACGAAAAATTCAAAGAAATGTCTACAAAACTTACAAAAAATAGAAAAAAAGTTATAGGTAAAATTGAAAATGCTAAACTTTATACAATAGAAGAAGCTGTTAAACTTGTTAAAGAAGTTACCTATACAAAATTTGATGCATCTGTTGATGTAGCAATAAGACTTGGAGTGGATCCTAGAAAAGCAAACCAAATGGTAAGAGGAACTATAACATTTCCTCATGGCATTGGAAAAGAAAAAAGAGTATTGGCATTAGTTACAGCAGAAAAAGAACAAGAAGCAAAAGAAGCTGGAGCAGACTATGTTGGATTAGATGAATACATTCAAAAAATAACAGAAGGATGGTTAGATTTTGACGCAGCAGTTGCCAATCCTGCAGCAATGGCAAAAATAGGTAAAGTTGCAAGAGTACTTGGACCAAGAGGTCTTATGCCAAATCCCAAAACAGGAACTGTTACAGACAATATTTCATTAGCAGTAACAGAAATTAAGAAAGGTAAAGTATCTTTTAAAGTTGACAAGTACGGAATAGTACAAACAACTGTTGGTAGAGTATCTTTTGAGCCAAACAAATTGGTTGACAATATTGTTGAGCTTTATGATACACTTTTAAAACTAAAACCTTCATCAGCAAAAGGTTCTTATGTTTTAAGTTTCTTTATATCATCTACAATGAGTCCAAGTGTCCAAGTGGATATAAAATCAATTAAACGCTAATTAAAATTATTATGAAAAAAGAAGATAAAATTAAAGTAGTAGAACAAATCTCTGAAAAGATTTTGCAATATCCACACTTTTATATAACTGACGCAACTGGCTTAAATGCAAAGCAAACAGAAGATTTAAGAAGATTATGTTTTAAAGAACATGTTGAATTAATGGTAGTTAAAAATACCTTATTCAAAAAAGCTTTAGATAAAACCGGGAAAAAAATAGATGGTATTGAAACTGCTTTAAAATCTCAATCAGCAATAATGTTCTGCGAAACTGCAAATGTTCCTGCAAAACTAATTAAACAATATAGAGGAAAAGAACTACAAAAGCCAGAATTAAAAGGAGCTTACGTAGAAGAATCTTTATATATTGGAGAAAAGAGTTTAGAAGCATTAGCAAATCTTAAATCTAAAAAAGAACTTATTGCAAACGTTATACTTGCACTTCAATCACCAATGCAAAATCTTATTTCACAACTTAATAGTGCTCCAAACAATATTGGAGGTATATTAAAAACTCTTTCAGAAAAATAAAAAAAATTAAAAAAACAATTAAAAACTTAATAAAATGGCAGATTTAAAAGCAATAGCAGAACAACTAGTAAATCTTACTGTAAAAGACGTAAAAGAATTATCTGATATTCTTAAAAACGAATATGGTATTGAACCAGCCGCAGCAACAGTAGCAGTAGCAGCAGGTGGAGCAACAACAGCAGCAGCACCAGTAGAAGAACAAACTGAATTTGATGTAATTCTTAAAGATGCAGGTGCAGATAAACTTAAAGTTGTTAAAGCTGTTAAAGAATTATTAAGCTTAGGATTAAAAGAAGCAAAAGAATTAGTTGACGCTGCTCCAAAAACATTAAAAGAAAAAGCTTCAAAAGAAGAAGCACAATCATTGAAAACACAGCTTGAAGAACTTGGTGCAAAGGTAGAAATTAAGTAATTAATTTAACCCTATTGCAATCAAGAGTTCAATATGTAAAAATAATTTCGACAAACGAAATAGGTTTAGTATCATTCATAAATGATATTAAACCTTTTTGTTGTTTTTTTTAACTATAAAATCCACTTCAATGCAACAAAATAACAGAGTAAACTTTTCATCACATAAATATCAGCCCGAATATCCAGATTTTTTGGAAATTCAAATCAAATCTTTTAAAAAATTTTTTCAAATCGATTCTTCTCCTGAACAAAGAAAAGAAGAAGGTTTATTCAAAGTCTTTAATAGAATTTTTCCAGTTACAGATATTAGAAATAATTTTGTTTTAGAATTTTTAGATTATACAATTGATGCACCAAAATATACCATAGATGAATGTGTTGAAAGAGGATTGACATATAGCGTTGCTCTAAAAGCAAAAATGAAACTTTATTGTACAGATCCAGAGCACGAAGATTTTGAAACTATTATACAAGATGTTTATTTAGGGCAAATACCATATATGACACCTCGGGGTTCATTTATTTTCAATGGAGCAGAACGTGTTATTGTTTCACAATTACATAGATCACCTGGTGTATTTTTTAGTCAAACCATACACCCAACAGGTTCAAAATTATATTCTGCAAGAATAATTCCATTCAAAGGCTCTTGGATGGAGTTTGTTACCGACATTAACAATGTAATGTACGCATACATTGACAGAAAGAAAAAATTACCTGTTACAACACTACTTAGAGCCATTGGATACGAAACAGATAACGATATACTTCAAATATTTAATTTAGCAAATGAAGTTGAAATTAATTCCAAATCTGTTAGACAACTTATTGGAAAAAGATTAGCAGCAAGAGTACTACATACTTGGATTGAAGATTTTGTTGATGAAGATACTGGAGAAGTCGTTTCTATTGAAAGAAATGAAGTTATCCTCGAGAGAGAAACATTGATAGAAGAAAAACATTTAGAACTAATTATTAACTCAGGAGCAAAAACTTTACTTATACACAAAGACAATCAAAGCCATACATATTATTCAATTATATATAGCACATTACAAAAAGACCCAACAAACTCTTCAAAAGAAGCTCTTGCTTTTATCTACAATCAGTTAAGAAATGCTGAACCACCCGATGAAGCAAGTGCAAAAGAAGTTTTTGATAAATTATTCTTTTCAGATAAAAGATACGATTTAGGCGAAGTAGGACGTTACAAAATTAACAATAAACTTAATTTAAACATAGATACAAATATCAGAGTTCTTACAAACGAAGATATTATTGCAATTATCAAATATTTAATAGACTTATACAATTCAAAAGCAGATGTAGATGATATTGACCACTTAAGCAATAGAAGAATTAGAACAGTTGGCGAACAACTCGAAGAGCAATTTGAAGTTGGATTAACTAGAATGGCACGAACAATAAAAGAAAGAATGAATGTTCGCGACAATGAAATATTTACACCAATTGAACTTATCAATGCAAGAACGCTTTCTTCGGTTATAAATACTTTCTTCGGTACAAATCAGCTTTCTCAGTTTATGGACCAAACCAATCCATTGTCTGAAATGACACACAAAAGACGTATTTCCGCATTGGGACCTGGTGGTTTGACAAGAGAAAGAGCTGGTTTTGAAGTTAGAGATATTCACTATACACACTATGGACGTTTGTGCCCTATCGAAACACCCGAAGGACCAAACATTGGACTAATTTCTTCACTTTGCGTATACGCAAAAATAAACAATTTAGGTTTTATCGAAACACCATATTTTAAAGTAGAAGACGGAAAAGTTGATATTACAAAAATACACTATTTAAGTGCAGAAGAAGAAGAAAATAAAGTAATTGCTCAAACAAATGCACAAATAGAAGAAGATGGAAGTTTCAAAGTTCCAAAACTTAAAGCAAGAGCAAACGGAGACTTCCCATTAGTAGCACCAACAGAACTTGACTGGATGGACGTTTCTCACAACCAAATAGCTTCTGTTGCAGCATCTCTTATTCCTTTCTTAGAACACGACGATGCAAACCGTGCACTTATGGGAGCAAACATGATGCGTCAAGCAGTGCCATTGATGGTTACAGAAGCACCAATTGTTGGAACTGGTCTTGAAGGCCAAGTTGCAAGAACTTCTCGACATCTTATTATTGCCGAAGAAGATGGTGTTGTTCAATATGTTGATGCCAATAAAATAATTGTCAAATACAATTTGACAGACGATGAAATTTTTGCTTCATTTGAAGATGAATTAAAAACATATTATCTATCAAAATTCAAAAAAACAAACCAAAGCATGTGTATAAACATGCGACCAATTGTCAAAAAAGGACAAAAAATTAAGAAAGGCGATATATTATCAGAAGGATACGCAACAAATAATGGAGAACTATCACTTGGAAAGAACGTTTTAGCAGCATTTATGCCTTGGAAAGGCTACAACTTCGAAGATGCAATTGTTATTTCAGAAAGAGTTGTTAGAGAAGATATATTCACATCTATACATATTGAAGAATATCAGCTTGAAGTTAGAGAAACTAAACGCGGACCAGAAGAATTAACTCCCGACATTCCAAATGTCAGCGAAGAAATTACAAAAAATCTCGACGAAAACGGTATGATTCGACTTGGAGCAAAAGTTAAACCAGGAGATATTCTTATAGGAAAAATTACACCAAAAGGCGAAACAGACCCTTCACCAGAAGAAAAACTACTTAGAGCAATATTTGGCGAAAAAGCTAGCGATGTAAAAGATGCTTCTCTTAAAGTTCCACCTTCTGATGCTGGTGTTATTATTGACAAAAAACTATTCTCTATCGTTAAAAAAGCAAGAGTTAATCAACAAAATCCACTTGTTAAAAAACTAGATACAAAATATCAAGAAGATACAGAAAAACTAAAAGATTTGTTGATTACAAAATTAATGGCTATATTGGAAGGTAAGACAAGCCAAGGAGTTAAAGATTATTTAGGCAATATTGTAATTGAAAAAGGCGAAAAATTTACAGAAAAAAATTTAAGAACATTAGATTACGAAACAATTATTACAAAAAAATGGACAACAGATAAGAAAAAGAATGACCTTGTTGAAAAAATAATTTACAATTATATCAACAAATTCAAAGAAATAGACGCTATATATAAGAGAAAGAAATACAATCTTCAAGTAGGAGACGAGTTACCAGTTGGAATACTAAAAATGGCAAAAGTATACATAGCCAAAAAGAGAAAATTAAGAGTAGGAGACAAACTAGCAGGACGCCACGGAAATAAAGGTATAGTTGCAAGAATAACAAAAATGGAAGATATGCCATTTTTGGCAGATGGAACACCTGTTGATATAGTATTGAACCCTCTAGGTGTACCTTCGCGTATGAACTTAGGACAAATATACGAAACAATACTTGGTTGGGCAGGAAAAAAATTAAACATAAAATTTGCTACACCAATATTCGACGGCGCTACACTTGAACAAATTGACGAATATACACAAAAAGCAGGAATACCAAAATACGGTATGACACAATTATACGACGGACTATCAGGAGAACCATTTGACCAATTAGCAACTGTTGGCGTAATATACATGCTTAAACTAGGTCACATGGTTGAAGATAAAATTCACGCTCGTTCATTAGGTCCATATTCTCTTATCACTCAACAACCATTAGGAGGAAAAGCACAATTTGGTGGACAAAGATTCGGAGAAATGGAAGTTTGGGCACTTGAAGCATTTGGTGCTGCAAATATTCTTCAAGAAATTCTTACAGTCAAATCTGACGATGTTGTTGGTAGAGCAAAAACCTACGAAGCGATTGTTAAAGGCGTTCAAATGCCAAAACCAGCAATACCAGAATCTTTCAATGTGCTTTTGCACGAGATGAGAGGTTTGGCTCTAAGCATCAAAATAGAAAAGAAACCTCAGCAAGTTTAATATTTGCTAAGTTTTAATTCAAAAAAATTTTTAAATTTTAAAATTATTACATCAATGATAAACACTCCTTTCAATAAACAAAACATAGCAGACCCTGCCGATTTTGATACCATTACCATTAGTATTGCTTCACCAGAAGAAATACTAAGAAGATCATTTGGAGAAGTTCTAAAACCAGAAACAATTAACTATCGAACATACAAGCCAGAAAGAGACGGACTTTTTTGCGAACGTATTTTTGGACCAGTAAAAGACTATGAATGTGCTTGCGGAAAATATAAACGTGTTAGATACAAAGGTATTATTTGCGACAGATGCGGTGTTGAAGTTACTGAGAAGAAAGTACGTCGTGAAAGAGAAGGACATATTTCACTTGTAGTACCTGTTGTTCATATATGGTATGCAAAAACAAATCCCAATAAAATTGGATATTTACTTGGCATTTCTGGCAAAAAATTAGAAGCTATAATTTATTACGAAAAATATGTTGTAGTTCAGCCAGGTATTAAAGAAAAAGATGGAATCAGCAAATTAGACCTTTTATCAGAAGAAGAATATCTACAAATAATAGAATCTCTTCCAAAAGAAAATCAACTATTAGAAAACAACGACCCCAATAAGTTTATTGCTCTAATGGGAGGAGAAGCCATATATGAACTACTTAGTAAAATTGACGTTGATGATTTGTATTATCAGCTAAAAGACCAAATTTTCAATGAATCTTCAAAACAAAAAAAGGAAGAACTACTTAAGAGATTAAGAGTTGTTTCTTATTTTAGACATTCAAGAAGTCTAAACAAACCAGAATGGATGGTATTGAAAGTATTACCAGTTATTCCTCCAGATATTAGACCTCTTGTTCCATTAGATGGTGGACGTTTTGCAACATCTGACCTAAATGACCTCTACAGAAGAGTCATAATTAGAAACAACCGTCTAAAAAGATTAATTGAAATTAAAGCTCCAGAAGTTATCATGCGTAACGAAAAACGTATGCTTCAGGAAGCAGTAGATTCTTTATTAGACAATTCAAACAAAACTTCTGCAATTAGAGCAGAAAATAGACCATTGAAATCTCTTAGCGACTATCTTAGAGGAAAACAAGGACGTTTCCGCCAAAATCTTTTAGGTAAACGTGTTGACTATTCTGCTCGTTCAGTTATAGTTGTTGGTCCTGAATTAAAAATGCACGAATGTGGATTGCCCAAAGACATTGCTGCTGAATTATATAAACCATTCATTATTAGAAAAATTATCGAAAGAGGTATTTCAAAAACTGTAAAAAGTGCAAAGAAAATAATTGACCGTAGAGACCCAATTATTTGGGAAATTCTCGAAAATATTATGAAAGGACACCCTGTATTGTTGAACCGTGCTCCTACTTTGCACCGTTTAGGTATTCAAGCATTTCAACCTAAACTTATTGAAGGTAAAGCTATTCAGTTACATCCATTGGTTTGTACTCCTTTCAACGCTGACTTCGACGGAGACCAAATGGCTATTCACTTACCACTTGGAAATGCTGCTATTCTCGAAGCTCAAGTCCTTATGTTGGCTTCTCACAATATTCTTAACCCTGCCAATGGAGCTCCTATTACAATTCCTTCACAAGACATGGTGCTTGGCTTGTACTATATTACAAAAGAACGTAAAAGCACTCCTGAAAACAAAATTAAAGGTGAAGGCATTATATTTGCATCTGTCGAAGAAGCAATTATTGCATACAACGAAAAAGCTGTTGACCTTCATGCAAGTGTTAAACTTAGAATAAAACAAGAAGATAAAAAAGCTCAACTTATTGAAACAACTGTTGGTAGAATTATTTTCAATAAATATGTTCCTCAAGAAATTGGATTTATTAACGAATTAATTTCCAAAAAGTCTTTGAGAAATATTATTTCCAAAATAATTACTAAAAAAGGTATTGCAGAAACTGCTAAATTCCTTGATAATATTAAAGCTCTCGGTTATGAAATGGCATTCAAAGCAGGATTATCATTCAACTTAGCAGACGTTATTATTCCTGAAGAAAAGAAAAAACTAATTGAAGACGGACAAAAAGAAGTAGATCTCATTATTGAAAACTACAATATGGGATTGCTCACATACAACGAACGTTACAATCAAATTATTGATATTTGGACACACGTAAATGCCAAACTAACAAACATACTAACAGAAAAAATACTTAAAAACGACAAGCAAGGCTTCAACTCTATATACATGATGTTGGATTCTGGAGCCCGTGGTTCAAAAGAGCAGATAAAACAACTTGCAGGAATGAGAGGATTGATGAACAAACCTCAAAAATCTGGTGCCGCTCCTGCTGTTATCGAAAACCCTATTTTGTCTAACTTCAAAGAAGGACTTTCTGTTTTGGAATATTTTATTTCTACACACGGTGCCCGTAAAGGTCTGGCAGATACTGCACTTAAAACTGCCGACGCTGGTTACCTTACTCGTCGTTTGGTTGACGTTGCACAAGATGTTATTGTTAATGAAGAAGACTGCGGAACACTTCGTGGTATTGTTGCAAAAGCTATAAAAAAAGACGAAGAAATTGTTGAAACACTAAAAGACCGTATTCTTGGTAGAGTTTCTGTTCACGATGTTTATCATCCTATTACAGGAGAACTTATTGTTGCCTCTGGTGAAGAAATTACCGATGCAATTGCAGATGAAATAGAAAAATCACCTATCGAAGAAGTTGAAATTCGTTCTGTTCTTACTTGCGAAGCAAAACACGGTACTTGTGCTAAATGCTATGGCAGAAACTTAGCTACTGGTAGAATGGTTAAAGTCGGTGAAGCTGTTGGTGTTATTGCTGCACAGTCAATTGGAGAACCAGGAACTCAGCTCACTCTTCGTACATTCCACTTAGGTGGTGTTGCAGGTGGTTCTATAACTCAATCTTCTATTATTGCAAAACACTCTGGTAAACTTGTTATTGAAGATATCAGAACTATTGAATACGAAGACGAAGAAGGAAATACAAAGAACATTGTTGTCAGCAGAATGGCTGAAATGAAAATTATTGACCCCAAAACTGCTGTTACTCTTTCTTCTCATCAATTACCATACGGTTCTACATTGTATTTCAAATCTGGTGATAATGTTAAAAATGGTGAAATAATTTGCGAATGGGACGCTTTCAACAATGTTATTATTGCCGAAAAAGCTGGTAATGTTATTCACAACAATCTTATCGAAAACGTTACATATAAACTTGAAAGAGACGAACAAACTAACTTTATTGAAAAAGTTGTTATAGAATCAAAAGATAAAACCAAAATACCAGAAATTATTATTCAAGACTCAAAAGGCGAAAGAGTGGCATTGTACAACCTACCTGTTGGCTCACGTATTATTGTAAAAGAAAATGATTTAATTAGAGCAGGACAAGTTCTTGTAAAAATACCTAGAATTATCGGTAAAGCTGGCGACATTACAGGTGGTTTGCCCCGTGTTACAGAACTTTTTGAAGCTCGTAACCCTTCAAACCCTGCTATTGTTTCAGAAATCGACGGTATTGTTAGCTTTGGTGAAAAGATAAAACGTGGTAACAAAGAAATTACAATTACTCCAAGAATTGGAAGAGCTGTTAAATACTTAGTTCCATTGTCAAAACAAATTCTTGTTCAAGAAGGTGACTTTGTCAAAGCTGGTACCCCACTTTGCGATGGACACATTACTCCAAGCGATATTCTTCGCATCAAAGGGCCTGTTGCTGTTCAAGAATATATTGTCAACGAAATTCAAGAAGTTTACCGACTTCAAGGTGTTACTATCAACGATAAACACTTTGAAGTTATTGTTAGACAAATGATGCGTAAAGTTAAAATTGAAGACCCTGGCGATACAGATTTCTTAGAAGACGAAGAAGTTGACCGTTCAGAATTTATTGAAGAAAACGATAAACTTTATGGCAAAAAATTAATTGTTGACCCAGGAGACTCCACTAGATACAAGAAAAATCAAATCGTTTCTATTCGCAAAATTAGAGAAGAAAATTCTTTCTTGAAACGTAAAGCACTTAAACCTATGGAAGTTAGAGAAGTTGTTCCTGCTACTTCTGTTCAAATACTTCAAGGTATTACAAAAGCTGCTCTACAAACTACAAGCTTCCTGTCTGCTGCTTCATTCCAAGAAACTACTAAAGTTTTAAGCGAAGCTGCTGTTAGAGGCAAGAAAGACGAAATGCTTGGACTAAAAGAAAACGTTTTAGTGGGACACCTTATTCCTGCTGGTACTGGATTTAGACAATTCCTTGATGTTGTTGTCGGACCAAAAGATAAAATACAATTCCAACAAGAAACAGAACAAAGCCTCGAAATTGACGATACAGCAGAATAATCCTAAAAAAAAAAGGCTGCCA
>Ga0138355_1001621_pt1 | contig 13979 bp, 12 predicted proteins | sample YNPNP_1300MetaT_FD_101540 | JGI IMG/M metagenome (GOLD analysis project Ga0138355, IMG submission 101540) | Anoxygenic and chlorotrophic microbial mat microbial communities from Yellowstone National Park, USA - YNP NP_1300 MetaT (Metagenome... ...
CAACGAATTCGAAATAAAAGTTCTTCAAATAGTTGAAAAAATTCCTTTCGGTAAAGTAACAACTTATGGCGAAATTGCCAGAGCTTGTGGCTTGAGGGCTTCTGCCCGAATGGTTGGATGGATACTGAATGCCAACAGATACAATTCAAATTTTCCATTTCATCGAGTTGTCAATCGAAATGGAGAATTGACAGGGAGATACCATTTTTCAACTCCAACCTTGATGAAAGAACTTTTATTATCCGAAGGAATCGAATTCGAAGATGAAAAAGTGAATTTAAAAAAACATCTTTGGATTCCAATCGTTTTATATTAATCGAAAAAAGGAGCAAAATGGACATATTTCAAAAATGTTATGACTTTACCCGTGCAGATGAAGTAAAAGCTGCAGGACTTTATCCCTACTTTCGCCCTATCGAAGAAAACGAAGGACCAGTAGTGCATATCGAAGGACGTCGTTTTATAATGGCTGGCTCGAACAACTATTTAGGTCTTACGGCACATCCCAGAGTGAAAGAAGCAGCCAGGCGTGCTGTTGAAAAATATGGTACTGGCTGTTCGGGTTCAAGATATCTTACTGGCACTTTGGATTTGCACAATGAATTAGAAAATCGTTTAGCAAAATTCTTGAACAAAGAAGCAGTTCTTTTGTTTAGCACCGGTTATCAAACAGCACTTGGTATAGTGTCCACCTTAGTTCAACGAGGCGATTACGTGATTTCGGATAAAGAAAACCACGCAAGTATTATAAATGCTTGTATAACTGCAAAAGGTGGATTTGCTGAGTTCAAAAGATATCTTCATTCCGATATGGAAGATTTGGAAAGGGTTCTATCAAAATTGCCCGAAAACGCTGGAAAATTGGTTGTAACCGACGGTATATTCTCGGTTTCTGGCGAAATTTGTAACTTGCCTGAAATAATTAGAATTTCACATAAATATGGTGCAAAAGTTTTAGTAGACGATGCTCATTCGACTGGTGTAATTGGCAAAGGTGGTCGTGGGACTGCCAGTTATTATGGTGTCGAGGACGAAACAGATTTAATTATGGGAACATTCTCCAAAACTTTTGCTTCACTTGGTGGATTTGTTGCCGGTCCAGAGCGTGTTATTAATTACCTAAAACATCATTCGCCAGCTTTAATTTTTAGTGCAAGTCCAACTCCACCATCTGTTGCTGCTGCTTTGGAAGCCTTGAATATTTTGGAAGAACATCCTGAATTGGTTGACCAATTACAAAACAATGTAAAATATTTACGCAAACGCTTTATTGAGAATGGTTTTAATGTTATCGAAAACGAATCTGCAATCATACCTGTTATTGTAGGTGATGTCGAAAAAGCCTTCATTACTTGGCGTAAACTATTCGACAATGGTGTTTTTGTCAATGCCTTTATTCCTCCAGGTGTTCCGCCTAATATGAGTATGATGAGAACATCATATATGTCCACACATAAAAAAGAACATTTGGATGAAATTTTTGAAATATTTCTTAAAATTGGTAATGAATTAGGCTATATAAAGAATTCATAATAATTTATTTTCGAATTTTACAAAAAACTCTTACAAATTTACTTTTTTTGGATATTTAGCCAATGGCTCAGTTATGACTGAGAGGTTAAATGTAAAATTTCTTGAATTTACCAACTATTTGTTTAGAATAAAGCTTGTGCTTCTTTCCATTTTATCTATTTTTACTATTAAAATGTAGGTTCCCGATGGTAGATGTTGCAAATCGATTATGTGTGGAGTAGCTAAATCAACATTTTTTTCTAAATAAACAGTTTCACCTTTGGAGTCGACAATTTTTACGAGATCAATTTTTTTAATTTCAGTGTTATTGAGCAGATAATTCTTCATTGGTTCATTGATACTCATCGTGATAACTCCACTGGTGGGATTAGGGTAAATATTTGGTGTTACATTGGTAAAAATATCGGCCAATTCTTTGGCAACTTCTTCGAACACTTCTGTATTCCAAGTTCCATTCATTTTGGATGGTCCTATTTGTTTATATGAAACAAACAGGGGTTCTTGGTCGTTTGTGTCTTTTCGGAAAATTCCAGTAAGGTTAGAAGTATTTTTGTCGCGGTATACAATCTCGAATGTGTTATGTTGGAAAGTGTTGTCCGGATTCAATGGATCGAATGGTGGAGTTGCTACAAATGATACCAACGAATCGTTGGAATTTGGGTCAAAAATTGGGTTATCATTAAAATAGCCATTATTATTTGAATCTCGGAATTTAAAGTCGCCTTCGTAGGTGTTCCCAGATTTACTTCCTTTTCCTGCTATGCCACAATCCCAAACGAATTTTTCCCAAACAATTACGTGGTCATAGACACCGTCTTGATTTTTTTTGTCTTGAAGAGTAATGCAAATTGTGTGTGTTATATTACAAACTCCTTGGTCATAGGATGTTGTTTTGCAATCTGTTTTGTCTTCTTTGGTGGCTCCGAATGTCAACGATAAATTCAGAAATATTGAAACTATTAGCAAAAAACAAAATATTTTTTCTTGTTTCATTTTTATACCCCTTATAAAAGTTTTTTCTAATTTATCAAAAAAAATCAAAAAAAATCAAAAAACGTAGTATTTGTTACTACAGAGATGTAATGAATATTGATGCGTTGCTTATATTCCCCAGCGGCATATATACAAATCCGATGGATTTATCATCAATGGATGGGATGGTAATATTCTTAGCGTAAATCCTTGTTTTCCTGTTGACTTGCAAACAAAGCTTCCTTCGTAAAGGTAATGATTTCCAATTCTTGAAACAAAGCTCAATGAAACAAATTCTGCATTGGTAATTTCATTTGTGTGTGGATCCAAAATTCCGTAGTAAAGTTGAACATCAACATCAGTTGGCAAAAGGTTTCCAAGGCTGACTTCAGCTGAAATTTCAACAGGTTGTTCTAACCATATTTCTTGTGTATTTTTAATCTTTACATCTATAATTTGGACATTATTCCACTCTTGGTAAATTTTTTCTTTCCATTGGTTAAATTGAATTAAGGAAATTGCATTATTTTGGGTAATTTTACTGTGATTTTCTAATGCTTTAAAGTAATATTTAGTTGCATATTCTTTCACCATTCTATGGGTGGAAAACATTGGTGTTATAGTTTTGATGGAATTTTTCATCATTTCGACCCATTTGTTTGGTATTCGGGTCTGGCCTCGATCGTAATAAGTTGGAACAATTTGATTTTCCAAGAGATCGTAAAGCATTTCGGCTTCTAATTGATTTATTTCAGGATTATTTTCTCGTTCTTCGCCAGTTCCGATTGCAAAGCCATTCAACCCGTTATAAGCTTCGTCCCACCAACCATCGAGAATACTGCAATTCAATGTTCCGTTGATTGCTGCTTTCATTCCACTGGTTCCACTTGCTTCCAGTGGTCGTATAGGATTATTAAGCCAAACATCGCATCCTTTTACCATTAAACGGGCAATAACCATATCATAATCTTCGAGGAAAACAACGTGTTTTTCCAAACCAAAATCTTTAACTTTTTGGATTATTGACTGTATCATTTGTTTACCTTCGGTATCGTGGGGATGAGCCTTTCCAGCAAGAATAATTTGAACTGGTTTATCCTTGTCGGTAAGAATTTGCTTTAAACGTTTCATATCACTAAATATAAGGTAAGGGCGTTTATAGGTGGCAAAACGACGGGCAAATCCAATTGTTAATGCATCTGGATCCAAAAATTCATTGATTTTTTGGAGTTGGTCGGGGCGAAGATATTCTTTTTGTTTATTTTTTAGATAGTCGCGTGCGAACAAAACCAATCTAATTCTGCGTCTTTGTTTTTCTCTCCAGAGTTCGTCGTTGGGGATTGTGTCGATTGCTTCCCATATTTCCTTATTATCAATATCAATATTCCAACTTGGAGTAAGGTATCTATCGTAGAGTTCGGCAAATTCGCGTGCCAACCAGGTATGGGTGTGAATTCCGTTAGTTAATCCATCGATAGGAACTTCTTCGGGTGGCAGGCAATTCCAAATTGAATGCCACATTTTTCGAGAAACTTTTCCGTGCAGTTTGCTAACTCCATTGTGATAACCAGTTAATTTAAGTCCAAGGATTGTCATCGAAAAAGGTTGACCATAATCTACATAATGATTTGATTGTCCTAAAACCAAAAAGTCTTCATTACTTAAACCTAATTGTGGTATATAGTTAGCGAAATACCTTTCTATTCTGTCGATCGAAAATGCTTCGTTGCCAGCGGGGACTGGTGTATGGGTTGTGAAAACCGAGCAACTTCGGGTTAAATTCATAGCAGTTTTGAAATCCAAATTATATTTTTTCATATAATTTTTTGTTTGCTCGAGCAATGCAAAAGCAGCGTGTCCTTCGTTGATATGAATTACTGCTGGTTCGATACCAATGGCGTTCAATGCCCTTACTCCGCCGATACCAAGTAATATTTCCTGTTGGATACGGGTGTCGCGATCTCCCCCATACAATTGATCTGTAATGTTTTTATATGTTGGATTTGTGTTCTCATCTATATTTGAATCTAATAAATATAAAACTGTTTTACCAACTAAAATTTTCCAAATTTGAGCATAACATTTACCATCTGGCAAATCAACGTCGATAACTATTGGTTTGTCGTTTTGGTCTTTCATCAAAAACATCGGCATTGTGTAGAAATCATTGATAGGATAAAATTCATTTTGCCAGCCATTCGAAGTTAGTCTTTGACGAAAATATCCTTGTTGATAAAGTAAACCAACCCCAATCAAAGGCAATCCTAAATCGCTTGCTGATTTTAAGTGGTCACCCGATAAAACACCCAAACCACCAGAATATACTGGAAAACTTTCATTTATACCATATTCGGGACTGAAATATGCAATTATTCCTTTGCTTTGTAGATTTTGTTCGTCGAACCAGTTTCGTCGTTCTAAATATCTTTTAAAGTTTTTATATACTTTTTCTAAAAAATTTGTGAAATCAATTTGATTGGCCAACTCGTTTAATTCTTTTTGAGTAAGTCGGTTAATGAGTAATACAGGATTATGATGAACCTCGTTCCGAAGTTTGCGGTTCATCCGGTTAAATAATTCTTTGGCTTCACTATCCCAACACCACCAATAATTGTAAGCTATTTCGGCTATTTTTGCAATGTTTTCGGGTAATTTTGCCTTAACAATAAATGAGTGCAAAGGTTTCATAATGTTCTATTTTTGTTTTTTATACAAATTTAAATATCTAAATTACACAAAAAAAATATTTTATTTACTTTGGTTGAACTTTTTTGAAATTACAAAAGAAATCTCCAAAGCAATAATTATAATTGCAGATAAATAATAAACCCATATAGCCAGAGAGATCAAAGCTGCATATGCCCCATAAAAAGCAGAATAGTTACTGATTTTCGATAAATAAATTGCAAATAAGTATCTAGCGATTGCAATAAAAATACTGCCAATTATTGCTGCCCTTATTGTGTTTTTACCTTTGATTATTTGTGAAGGAATATATCGGTAAATTAGCACGAACAAAACAAAGGTGAATGTAACCGAAAAAATGTTGATTGTCAATTCACTGATTATATCGTCTTGAATAATTGTTACGAAACTATTGATGAAAGAAATCACAATTGTAATACCCATCAATCCGATAGCATAAACTATAATAACCACTGGGAAAAACATTGCAAGCAACAAATCCTTGAATTTATAAAAAAGAAAGTGACGTTTTGTTTCTGCTTCAATTACTCTGTCCAATGCACTTCGTAAGGCAGAAATAAATAAGGATGATAACCAAAAAAGAGAAACTATTCCTATTATACCCGAAGTAAGACTGCCCTTCTGAATTCTACTAACTTCGTTTAATAGTTCATACAAAAATATATGAGTGCTTTCTACTGGTGGCAAAAACTCTAAAACAATATATTCAATACCCGTATCAATAACAACGGGATCAATTAACTTGCTTGCTACAAATATTCCAATTAAAACAAGCGGTATGAAGTAGATAAAAATATTAAAAGCAAGTCCAGCAGCTAACAGAAAATCATTGTGTTTGCTTATGTTTTCCGATGATTTCTCGAAAAACAAATAAATTTTTCCTATAATATTTTCGTTGTTGTGGAGATAATTATCAATTCTATTGATTAAAAATTGTATTTTTGATTTAATTTTCAAGTTCAAATTTTCAAATGTTTGCAATCAATGTAAAATTACAAAAATATCCAATAATATTTATTATAACTCTCACATTTTTATACTCTTGTGCTAATATTCAGCCTCCATCGGGCGGTCCCAAGGATACCGAACCACCATATGTTAAGGATTTTTACCCACAAAATAAAACCTTAAATTACAATGAAGATTTCGTTGAAATTGAGTTTTCGGAGTGGGTGAACCGCAACCTTGTCGTGCAAAATATTTTGATATCCCCAATATCCGATATTACATACAAATGGAACGGAAAAAAGCTAAAAATCAATTTTGAAAGTACAAAAAGAGAAAACACTACTTATTTGGTTTCGTTGGGAACCGAATGGACAGACCAAGCAGGTAACAAACCCGATAGTGCTTTTTCTTTTACTTTTTCTACTGGCAACATAATAGATTCGGGCAAAATAGAAGGTTTTGTTTATGGTTCAAAAATCGCCGGCACCTATGTTTATGCTTATCGAATCGACAATAAAAATCCAGATACATTAAATCCCGAAATCACACCAGCCGAATATCGAACTCAATTAGGAGCAAATGGTTCGTTTTCACTACTTGCTTTGCCTGATGGTACTTATCGTATAATGGCTGTCAAAACGCCTTATAAAGACAATTTATTCCATCCTAAAACCGATGAATTCGGTACTTTTTGGGAAAATATAGTGGTGAAAAATGGTTCTTCGAAATATATTACTATGAAACTTGGGAAACACCCCGACAATTCACCTATTAACTTAAATACTATTTACAAAATTGATAGCAACAAATTGCTTCTTGAATTCAACAAGTTAGTAAGGATTATTTCAAATAATTTAGATTTTATAGAAATTCAAGATTCAATTAATTCACGTGATATTCCAATTAAACTTATTTATTTAGATTCAATATTCTCGAAAAGATTATTCATAAAAACATTAGTTAATTTAAATAATATTTCCACGGTTAAAATAAAAATCAAACCCTCTTTGTTGACAGATACTCTTGATTTTAAGAATAATACTATCGATGGATACTATAAAATCAATTATAGGAATTACGACATACCTTTTCAATTTAATCGAATTCCAATAAAAGATAGCACTACAAAAATTGAAAACATTGATGAATTGATTTTTTCGTTTAATAGTTACTTTTCGATTTTAGATTCGTCATTTATCCAGATAATAAATTCAAATTCCCACCAAAAAGTGGTTCATAGCCTAAAAATTGATGGTAATGCTTTGATTGTGAAGTTCGAAGATAAATTAATGCCCGATGAATGGTATAAACTAATTATAAATACTTCTAAAATTATTAGTATTGATGACAAAGCTTTGGCAGATACCACATTGGTTTTTCATTTTAAAACTGCGGATTGGAGGCAATTCCCAAAAGTTTCGGGAAAATTATTAGATAGTGTTGGATGCAATCACATCACCATACAATTAAAATCAAATCAATCGTCAAAAATTTTTCAAACATCTATTGCAAAATCGGGAAATTGGGCTATTGATGAAGTGCAACCCGATAAATATTCAATCGAAGTGTTTTGTGATGAAAATAATAATGGACAATACGACTATGGAATGGCTTTTCCATACAAATATGCAGAAAAATTTATGTTTACAAAACAAGAACTCGAAGTCAAACCTCGTTGGGAAGTCCAAAATGTACTTTTATTGTTTCAATTACCTTAATTTAGAATCAAGCAATGTTTTTTGTTGAATTATTGTTGAGAAGCAACCGATGAAATTTGATTTTTCGGAATACCCCAATAATTCGAAAGGTTTCAAGGAATTTTGTATTAATTCTCTGCAAAATTCCTATAAAATTTATAAACTTAGATTAGAAAACATCATACAAGAATACAGCGAAACTAATGTGCACGATTTTAGAGTTTCGTCGCAAAGGTTTATAGCGATTTTAAGTATGATATACCACTTTTTTCCAAGTCCTTACAACAAAAGAATCAGAAAATCAGCCAAAAAGCATCTAAATAGCCTTTCTCGTTTAAGAGATATACAAGTGATGGGAATATTTGTTGGTAAATTAAAAATCCAATTTCCAATTTTATTTGAATTTTTTAATTATATAAATAATTTGGAATATCAATTGATAAATACCAATAAAGTGTACTTCAGAAATGTAAAAACATTTGAAATAGAAGATGATATTTTTCATCTGATAAGAGCACTAAAATATGACTTTAATCATATTGATCATAATTTTGATGACCTAAAAAGTTATATTTTGCTGGAGTATAGGCTTTTGTTGAAACAATTAGAATTAGTTAACATTGAAGATACCGATACGATTCATAAACTTAGGATAAAGAATAAAAAGTTTCGATATTTGGTCGAAACTACCCAACCTATTTTTAAAAAAGCAAAAAAAATTTGTAAGATACTCTCTACTCAACAAAACAAGATGGGTGCAATCCAAGATGTGAGTGTATTAATCAAAGAAATCAATTCTTATCTCGCAAACAATCCAAATTTATCCCAAGAATTTAATCCCGTAATCGAATATTTAAAGAATTACCAAAAATCTTTAATATTGGACTTTGACAAAAGTTCTGTAATTTTGAAAAACCTAACATATTTCGATATAAATGAAGATTGATAAGTTATATCCCAAAGTTAAACTCTATGCTGAAGTTTTACTTTCGATTGTGTTTTTATATTCTATAGTTGCCTTAATAACAATCATTGGTTTTTATGTTAGCTTACAAACAATTAATGTGTTATTGATCTTCACACGCATAGCGTTGATTATTTTTGTTGTGCAAGAATTACTTCGCATAGTATTTTTCCCAAACCGATTGAAGCACTTTTTCGAAAGATGGTTCGAAATTGCCGTCTCAATTTTTTTTATTGGTATATTACTTTCGCAAGATTATTCTATTTTACTTTTCAATAAATACCTTCCAAACTTATCCGAAATCGAAATACTTTCTGTATTCTTAACAATCGTGTTGCTAATTCTTATATTGACGTTTGTAATCAAATCCACAAAATATTTAGATTCCTTACTAAAATTCAACCTACATCCATCGGGTTTATTCGCATTAAGTTTTGCTACAATCATCATTATCGGTTCAATTTTGTTGACATTACCCAAAGCAACTGTAAGTGGCGAAAGCACGCCTTATTTAGATGCCTTGTTTACAAGTACGAGTGCTGTGTGTGTCACCGGGTTGGTTGTTTATAATACTGCCCAACATTTCACTTTATTTGGTCAGATAATAATCCTTATTCTAATTCAAGTTGGTGGATTGGGAGTTATGACTTTAACAACTTTTTTTGCTGCATTCCTTTCGGGTGGATTAAGTGTACGAGTTAGGTTTTTGATGAAGGATTATTTGAATCAATTGAATGTTAGTAATATTTACAACTTAATTCTTAAAATCTTTTTATTTACCTTTGTAATTGAATTGTTCGGTGCAGCAATATTATTTTTTAATAAATATAATCCAAATTCCTCGAATTTGGGAATGGAAATATTCAACTCAATTTTCCATAGTGTATCTGCATTTTGTAATGCTGGTTTTTCCATTTATTCGATGGGATTAATGGACGAAAGTGTTGTTAGTAATTATGGTTACCTTAGCGTAATTGCTTTACTAATTATCCTTGGTGGATTAGGATTTACAGTATTATCTGATTTGTTTAATTCTTTCAAGATTTGGAGAAAGAACTTTGGATTATACATTAAAAATAATTTTTCTTTATCCTCAAAAATTGTTTTAAATTCTACAATCATCATAATATCAATTGGTACTTTTGTAATGTTTTTAATTCCCGAATCTCACTATTTACCCAGTCAAAACATTTTCCAAAAATTATTTCATTCAGCTTTTTTGGCAATTACATCACGAACAGCTGGATTCAATACAATTCCAATTGAATTGGTGTCTATTCCAGCCTCCTTCATTGTTTTATTCATAATGTGGGTTGGAGCATCTCCAGGTAGTACTGGTGGAGGAATCAAGACAACTACTTTCTCTCTTGTAACATTATCATTACTAAATCACATCCGAGGAAAAGAGAGAATGGAACTATTTCACAAAGAGATTGATGCCAAAAATATACACACTGCATTTTTAGTTGTTATTGCCAATATAATCTCTCTGAGTATTGGTATATTTGTGTTATTATTAATTGAACCATCCAAACAACCTTTCGATTTGGTTTTCGAAGCAGTATCGGCTGCGAGCACTGTTGGATTGACCCGAAATATCACACCATACTTAGGTGATGGGGGAAAAATTGTTATTATTTTCTTAATGTTTATTGGCAGGGTGGGTTTTTTGAATTTCTTTTTGGCATTTTATAAACCCTCAAAAGAGCCAAATTACCACTACAAAAAAGAAACAATAATGGTGGGATAGTTTGCCTTTTTTTCAACCTTTTGTGACATTTTGACTTTGCAATCAATTATTTTGTCAAATTGTCTTTATTGCTTTGTCGTAATGACACGATTTATTGATTTGGCACGCTTTTGGTTTCTCATTAAGTAAATTTTTGATAAATAGGAGGTAAAAAAATGACTTTCATAAAATTAAATCCCGTAAGTGAAATTCAAAGATTAAACAAATTGTTCGAAAACTTTAAAAACTTTGCTGATTTCGAAATTGAACAAGATAACTTACTTAAGGTGAGAGTAGACGTACTCGAAGATGATCAAAACTTACAAATAGTTCTCGAATTACCTGGAATCGCTAAAGAGGATGTAACAATATCTATCGATAATGAACGCAAACTTACGATTAAAGGTGAGAAAAAACGACCATCTAATTACGAAAATCGGAATATAATTCGTTGCGAAACCAATTACGGAAAATTCTCTCGCTCTTTTATTTTGTCGAACGATTTGGATGATACCCAAATTTCAGCTAAATTTCAAGATGGCTTATTAATACTAAACATACCTAAAAAGAAGAAAGAAGAAGTTGAGAAAATTATTTCAATAAATTAATAAATCCATCAATAAACATAATTAAATTAACTAACTAATTATGTTTAACAAAATAGGAGGGAATAACTATGGCAATCGTAAAATTTGATCCATTCCGCGAAATTAGTGCCGCAATGTCTAAAATGAATGAGTTTCTTTCGGACTTCGATAAAATGTTCTACAATGAACCTCGTTCCTTCTATCCTGCTGTTGACATTTCCGAAGATGAAAAGAACATTTTCTTGAACTTCGAATTGCCTGGATTGACCAAGGACGACGTTCAAGTAAAAATCAAAGATAATAACGTATTGATGGTCAAAGGTGAAAAGAAACACGAAAGCAAAACCGAAGACAAAGAAAGAAACTACATTCGTATGGAACGACATTACGGCGAATTCTCTCGCTACTTTACATTGCCCGATAATGTAAATGCCGAAAAAATCGATGCTAAATTCGAAAATGGTGTTCTTTCGATAACTATCGAAAAGAAAGAACCCGAAAAACCAAATGAAAAGTTAATTGAAATAAGTTAACACTTAATAGTATTCCAAGTTTAGTCATTCCGAATGTAGGTGGAAAAAAATTGCCACCTCTTTCGGGATGACCTAAAATTTGAAAAAGAGAGAATAAACATTTGATAACAAATTTGATAAAAAATAAAATAAATATTGTATAAAAATGTTTATCAAAACAAAAATTTTTGATAAGCATTTTATTTTTTATTAATTATTAAAAAAGGAGAAAGAAAAATGGGGAAAATAATTGGAATCGATTTAGGAACAACCAACTCAGTTGTTGCCGTAATGGAAGGTAGTAGCCCGGTTGTTATTGCAAATTCCGAAGGTTCACGCACAACACCTTCGATGGTTGGTTTTACTAAATCGGGCGAAAGAGTTGTTGGTCAAGCAGCAAAACGACAAGCAGTTACTAATCCAAAGAAAACAATTTATTCGATCAAACGATTTATGGGACGCCGCTACGAGGAAGTTCCCGAAGAAATTGCTATGGTTCCTTACCAAGTGGTTAGAAGTGATGATGGTAATTCTGTCCGTGTTGTTATAGATGACAAAAAATATTCACCACCCGAGATATCTGCGATGATCTTGCAAAAAATGAAACAAACAGCCGAAGAATACCTTGGACAAAAAGTAACCGAAGCAGTAATTACTGTTCCTGCTTACTTTAACGATGCCCAACGTCAAGCTACCAAGGACGCAGGCGAGATTGCTGGTTTGAAAGTTATGAGAATTATCAATGAACCAACAGCAGCTGCCTTGGCATATGGATTGGACAAAAAAGGAAAGAATATGACTATTGCCGTTTACGACCTTGGTGGAGGTACTTTTGATATTTCAATATTGGAACTTGGTGATAATGTTTTCGAAGTAAAATCCACGAATGGCGACACACACCTTGGAGGAGACAATTTCGATCAACGATTAATAGATTACCTTGCCGATGAGTTTATGAAACAAGAAGGCATTGATTTACGCAAAGATCCGATGGCTCTGCAAAGATTGCGAGAAGCTGCCGAAAAAGCCAAAATTGAGCTAAGCCAACAACTTCAAACTGACGTAAATTTGCCATTCATTACTGCAAACGAAGAGGGTCCCAAACATTTAAACATTAATATAACACGAGCTAAGTTCGAAAACCTTTGTATGGATTTGTTCGAAAAGACCTTGGGTCCAGTAGAACAAGCTTTGAAAGATGCAAAAAAAGACGCCACAAGATATTGATGAGGTTATTTTAGTTGGTGGTTCCACCCGTATACCAAAAATTCAAGAATTAGTTCGTAATTTCTTTGGCAAGGAACCATCCAAGAATGTCAATCCCGACGAAGTAGTTGCTATTGGTGCTGCCATTCAAGGCGGTGTTCTCTCTGGTGATGTTACAGATGTCTTGTTGTTGGACGTAACACCATTAACTTTGGGAATAGAAACACTTGGTGGAGTGATGACTCCGATGATACCAGCAAATACCACTATTCCTACCAGAAAATCCGAAATTTTTTCGACCGCAGCCGACAATCAACCATCAGTGGAAATACACATATTGCAAGGCGAGCGTCCATTAGCTAAAGATAATCGATCATTAGGAAGATTCCATTTGGACGGAATTCCACCAGCTCCTCGTGGTGTCCCACAAATCGAAGTTACCTTTGATATCGATGCAAATGGTATTCTATCAGTTTCGGCAAAGGATAAAGGTACTGGCAAAGAACAAAATATTCGAATCGAAGCTTCAAGTGGACTTTCGAAAGAAGAAGTAGAAAAAATGAAAGCTGAAGCTCAAAGATATGCCGAGGAAGATCGTAAACGAAAAGAAATGATTGATTTAAAGAATAGTGCAGATAATTTGGTTTATTCAACCGAAAAACAACTTAAAGATCTTGGAGATAAAATTCCAGCCGACGAAAAGAAAAAAATCGAAGATGCAAAAGAGCGCCTAGCCAAAGCTTTGAAAGAAAATGAAAACGATATTCGTCCAGCAATGGACGCATTAAATCAAGCTTGGAGTGCTGCTTCGCAAAAAATTTATACTAAAGATGCATCTTCGAGTCAAGCTCAATCAAGTTCATCGTCATCTCAAGAAACCAAGAGTAATGACAATAAAACAGGTAATGTCGAAGAAGCAGACTACACAGTAGTCGACGAAGATAATTAATAAATTTATATGTCGAAATCCCAAAAGACAGGCAAGCAATTTTGCCTGTCTTTTTTTATTTACTTATTTTTTGTCTTAGCGAATAATAGCCACCAAACATTTTTTTTTTTCCTTATTTTTGTAAGATTTTTTTTTCTGTCTTTTTTTATTTACTTATTTTTTGTCTTAGCGAATAA
>Ga0138355_1186267_pt1 | contig 13924 bp, 11 predicted proteins | sample YNPNP_1300MetaT_FD_101540 | JGI IMG/M metagenome (GOLD analysis project Ga0138355, IMG submission 101540) | Anoxygenic and chlorotrophic microbial mat microbial communities from Yellowstone National Park, USA - YNP NP_1300 MetaT (Metagenome... ...
GACGTTGATTCCAATCCGAGCGGTCGCATATGCGAGGCCTAGAACATCACTCAAGAACGCGGAGCCAGGAGTCATGAGCGGAGCCCCAGCTGTTGCAGAGATCGTCAAGTCGGAATACGCGCATGGTTTTACGACCGAGATCGAGTCCGACACCCTACCGCCGGGGTTGGACGAGGGGGTGGTGCGGGCCATCTCCATGCGCAAGGGCGAGCCTGAGTTCATGACCGAGCAGCGTCTGAGGGCCTACAGGCACTGGCTGACCTTGGACGAGCCCCACTGGGCGAAGGTCCGGTATCCCCAGATCGACTTTCAGTCCATCTCCTATTACTCGGCGCCCAAGCGACCCAAGGACGGTCCCAAGAGCCTTGATGAGATCGACCCGGCGCTGCTTGAGACCTACAACAAGCTCGGCATCCCGCTTGAGGAACAGAAGGCGCTGGCTGGGATTGCCGTGGATGCGGTGTTTGACAGCGTCTCGGTGGCGACCACCTTTCGCGCGACCCTGGCCGAGGCTGGGGTGATCTTCTGTTCCATGTCCGAGGCGTTGCAGCAGTATCCTGAGTTGGTCCGGCGTTATTTCGGCACGGTTGTGCCCTATACCGACAATTTTTATGCCTGTCTCAATGCGGCGGTGTTTAGCGATGGCACCTTTGTCTATGTGCCTGAGGGGGTACGCTGTCCGATGGAGCTTTCGACCTATTTCCGGATCAATGCCCGCAACACGGGCCAGTTTGAGCGCACCCTGATCGTGGCCGAGGCCGGGAGCTCTGTCAGCTATCTAGAAGGGTGTACGGCGCCTCAGCGCGACGAGAACCAGCTCCATGCTGCTGTGGTTGAGCTGATCGCGATGGAAGACGCCGAGATCAAATACTCGACGGTGCAGAACTGGTATCCGGGCGATGCCGAGGGGCGCGGCGGCATCTACAACTTTGTCACCAAGCGCGGCGACTGTCGGGGCGCGCGTTCCAAGATCTCCTGGACCCAGGTCGAGACCGGCTCGGCCATCACCTGGAAGTATCCGAGCTGCATCCTGCGCGGTGACGGCTCGATCGGCGAGTTCTACTCGGTGGCGGTCACCAAGGGGCGTCAGCAGGCCGACACCGGCACCAAGATGATCCATCTCGGCAAGAACACCCGCTCGACCATCGTCTCCAAGGGCATTGCGGCGGGCGAGGGGGTCCAGACCTATCGCGGGCTGGTACGCATCGGCCAGCGCGCCGAGGGGGCGCGCAACCACACCCAGTGCGACTCGCTCCTGATTGGCGACCGTTGCAGCGCCAACACCCTGCCTGCTATCGAGGTCAAGAACCCCACGGCCAAGATGGAGCACGAGGCCACCACCTCCAAGATCAGCGAGGATCAGCTCTTTTACTGTCGCGCGCGCGGTCTGAGCGCAGAGGACGCGGTGTCGATGATCGTCAATGGCTTCTGCAAGGAGGTCTTCAACGAGCTCCCGATGGAGTTTGCGGTCGAGGCCCAGAAGCTCCTGAGCCTCAGCCTGGAGGGTGCGGTCGGCTGAGCACGGTGTTGAACCGCACCGGGTGCAAAGGATCGAGACGCCGTGTGCTGGGCGTCCTTTGCGGTTTGAGCCTCTCATGCCTGGTGCCCGTCGAATTGATTGCTGGAGAAGCTGTGATGCTGTCTGTCAAGGGCCTGCGGGCCAACGTGGGTGATCAAGAGATCCTCAAGGGGCTGGATCTAGAGGTTGGGCCGGGCGAGGTCCATGCCATCATGGGGCCGAACGGCTCGGGCAAGAGCACCCTGTCCCACGTCTTGGCGGGACGCGAGGGCTATCGGGTCACCGCCGGATCCGTGACCTTCGTGGGACAGGACCTGCTCGCGCTCGAACCCGAGGAGCGGGCCCGGCTCGGACTCTTTCTGGCCTTTCAGTACCCGGTCGAGCTGCCGGGCGTCAACAACACCGCCTTCCTCAAGGCCGCGCTCAACAGCCTGCGCAAGGCGCGCGGCGAGCCCGAACTCGACGCCGTTGCCTTTTTGCGTCTGATCAAGGACAAGCTCAGGGTCCTGCATCTCGACGAATCCCTGCTCAAACGCCCGGTCAATGTCGGTTTTTCGGGGGGCGAAAAGAAGCGCAACGAGATCTTCCAGATGGCGCTCTTGGAACCCAGGCTTGCCATCCTCGACGAGACCGACTCGGGGCTCGATATCGACGCCCTGCGCGGGGTGGCCGAGGGCATCAATGCCCTGCGCGCGCCCGAGCGCTCCATGATCCTGGTCACCCACTATCAGCGTCTGCTCGACTACATCCAGCCGGACTATGTGCACGTCCTGGCGCAGGGTCGCATCATCCGCTCGGGTGGCAAGGAACTGGCGCTGGAGCTGGAAGAGAAGGGCTACGGCTGGATCGACGCGGAGCTGGCCGCATGAACGCCCCCTTGGCTCAGGGTCTCGAACACTGGTTGCCGGCGCCGGATGCAGGCCCGGACTGGCTCAAGGAGCGTCGCCAGCAGGCGCGTGCCTGCTTGAGTGCCCAGGCGCTGCCGCATTCCAAACAGGAGGCCTGGCGCTACACCAGCCTCAAGGGTCTGCTCGAACAGCGGTTCCGGGCCATCGACGCGCTGCCGAGCGTGGTTCGGCGCGAGGACCTCGCGGCGGTGCTGATCCCGGGCCTCGACGCCCATCGCGTCGTGCTGGTCAATGGCCGTTTCGCCCCCGAGCTCTCGGCCCTGGATGAGCTTCCGGACGGGGCGCGGGTTGGCGGACTGCGCGACTGGCTCGGGCGCGATCCCGAATCCCTGCGCGATCGGCTCGATGCGGTGCGCGGTGAATCCAACGCCTACTTCGCCCTGCTCAATACCGCCGGACTCGACGATGGTCTGGTGGTATGGCTGGGTGCCGGGGTGCGGCTTGAGCGCCCGCTCGAACTCATCCAGCTCTCGGTCGGGCTGGATGAACCGCGCGTCGCCCAGCCGCGCCATCTGGTGCAGCTCGAGGCCGGTGCCCAGGCGACCCTGATCGAACGCTATGTCGGCCTGGGCGCCTCACCCTACTGCACCAATGCGGTCATAGAGGTCGCGCTCGGGCGCGCGGCCCGACTCAGACACGAACGGTTACAGATGGAGGGGCACAACGCCTTCCATCTCGCTGGTGTTTATGTGGTCCAGGACGCCGACAGCCACTACGCGGGTCTCCACATCGGTCTGGGCGCCCGCTGGGCGCGCACCGAGCTTAACACCCGTTTTCGGGGCGAGCATGCTGAGGCCGTGTTGCAGGGGCTCTATCTGGCCGGCGATGGTCAGTTGCTCGACTACCACCTCGACATCGAGCACGCCGTCCCACACTGTCGCAGCGCGGAGGGCTTCAAGGGGCTGCTCATCGGGCAGGGGCGGGCGGTGTTCGATGGACGGGTGCTGGTCGCCAAGGGCGCCCAAGGGAGCGATGCGGCCATGTCCAACCGCAATCTGATACTCTCCGAGCAGGCCGAGATCGACACCAAACCCCAGCTCGAGATCCAGGCCGATGACGTCAGGTGCAGTCATGGCACCACGGTCGGCCAGCTCGAGCCCGAGCTGCTGTTTTATCTGCGCTCGCGCGGCATCGACGCGGCCCAGGCGCAGCGGATGCTATGTCTCGGCTTTGCGGGTGAGATCATCGACCAGTTGGGGAGCGAGGCCGTGCGTGGGCAGGTGGCCGCGGTGATCGAACAACGGCTGGATGAGGGGAGTGGCTCAGGCGCATCCGACGATGGGGCCTTTGAGCCTGCGCCTGATGTTTCGCGGAGGACGTGATGAACAGACTGGCCCGCTTTGCCGGTTTCGGCCGAGATCAACAAAGACCGGACGCCGCGGAGAGAGAAGAACGGGCGGCACTGGAGGCCGGAGACCAGGAGGTCCCAGTGGCGCGCCTGGACCCCGAGGAACTGCGCGAGCCGATCATCGCCGCGCTGCGCCGCGTCCATGACCCCGAGATCCCGATCAATCTCTATGACCTGGGCCTGATCTATCGCATCGACATCGACAACAAGGGCGATGTGGCGATCGAGATGACCCTGACCGCCCCCGGCTGTCCAGTCGCCGGGATGATGCCATTGATGGTCAAGCGCGCCGTGGAACAGGTCGAGGGTGTCGGGCAGGTCAGGGTTGAACTGGTCTGGGATCCACCCTGGAGCGCCGACAACATGAGCGACGAGGCGCGCTTGCAGCTTGGGTTGATGTAAGTCGCCTCAGACACCCGCCAAATAGATTAATCCGGCCCTTTAAGATGTGGATCGCGCCTTACGGCGCCCCTACAGAGCCGCCGACCCGTTTTGCCGAGATCCACCTTGACAGGGCCAGGGCTTGAAATCGCCCTAGCGTTCACGGACCGCTCAAGGCGTGTGGCAGCCTTTTGGCCCGAGGGTCTTGATGGGTCAACTTAATGGATCGGGAACCGTTCACCTCCTTGGTGAGCGAGATCCGCCGTCTGCCCACGCCCTCGCCCACCCTAGTCAAGGCTCAAGTTCTAGGTGCTGCTTGAGCCCTGACGTTCCCCGCACGGCATCCTTCAGCCAAGAGATCCAGGAATCCTGCGTCGACGATCACGGGGACTGGACTCAAGCCCTTGACGCCGGCCCACCCAGACCGCCTAAATGGATCACCCGATCATCCCTGGCTTTCAGGGGATACCCCTCCCCGGTCCTCCACATAAACGGGGGGTCCGCCATCGCCATTAGGATACAAAGCAGATGACGCTCAATCGCAAGATGACCCTCCTCTTCATCGCCTTGGCAGCGAGCATCCTAGCGGCGTTGGTGATCATCTCACTCTATGCCTTCCGCTCGTTTGCGCTGACATCATCGACGGCCCATGTCAAAACCGCCGCCGAGATCGTCCGTGTGCATCTGACCGAGTCGATGATCAATGGCACCATCGGTAAACGCGAGCAATTCCTCAAGCGTTTGATGGAGATCCAGGGATTAAGCACGGCGCGGGTGATCCGTTCGCCCTTGGTGAGCAGACAGTTTGGTGAAGGGCTGCAACGCGAGATGCTGGCCGACCGCATCGAGCTACAGGTCCTACGCGATGGCAAGCCGCGCTTCAGTCTGGTCGACGAGATGGGTGAGCCGGTGTTTCGCGGCACCATCCCCTATATCGCCAGTTCTCAAGGGACGCCGAATTGTCTGCAATGCCACCAGGTGAACGAAGGCGATGTCCTGGGTGCCATCACGATTGAACTGCTGTTGTCCGGATTGCGTAACCATGCGCTCACCAACGTGGTGGGCATCATGGTCACAGTCGGGCTGTTTTCGCTGTTGGCGATCTTCGGCGCCCGCCGGTTGATGCTGCCAGTCGGCGAGACCGCCAGCGAGATCGGCGAGGTGGTGCAACGGGCGATCAAGGGCCAGTTTAGGGTGCGAGTCACGCAGCGCACCACGGACGATATCGGACTTATCGCCGCCCATGTCAATCGGCTGCTCGAGCATCTGGAACAAGGCTTGGCGCGCATCATGGACAGGGTCACCGAACTGACTGGGCGCATGCCAAGCGGCATCGACAATCAGCTCGAGGCCACCATCGACATGGTCAACAGCTTGGCGGACGCCGCGACCTTCAAGGCGACCATCGAGGAAGATGAGCGCCAGCATGAGATCTACGACCGTTTCGGACGTCTGCTGACCGAGCGTTTCGGCCTGCGCGAATACTCGTTTTACGAGACCCTGGATAACGGACACCTGCAGGTGATCTGCGTCGACGGTGAGGGCAGCTGCAGCTGTCGGTGGTGCGATCCACAGATCCTGGTGCGCAGCGAACGCTGTCGCGCCCGCCGGGCCGGACATGTGGTCGATGGGCTCACTCAGGAGCACATCTGTACGGCCTTCATCCCAGAGGCTAAGGGGGGCGAACCACGTCGCCATTATTGCGTACCGATCATTCAATCGGGGGTCATCGGCGCCTTGGTACAGCTGGTCACGCCCGCGAGCACGGCCAGCTGCCTGGCGCTGCAGACGCCCTACATCCTGATGTTCATCCGGGAGATGGCGCCGGTCCTCGAGGCCAAACGACTGACCGAGACCCTGCGTCAATCCGCCCTGCATGACCCCATGACCGGATTGCACAATCGGCGCTTCCTCGAGGAATATGTTGAGACCCTGATTGCGACGACCCGGCGTCGACACACCAGTCTGGCCGTTCTGTTGCTGGACCTGGACTATTTCAAGATGGTCAATGACACCCACGGACATGACGCTGGAGATGCGGTCCTCAAGTCTCTCGCCGAGCTGTTGCAACAGAGTGTCCGCGCCTCGGATCTGGTCGTTCGCTTCGGTGGCGAAGAGTTCTTGATCCTCTTGCCCGATACCAGTGGGGACGCGGCCCTGAAGGTGGCCGAAAAGATCCGCGCCTCGGTCGAAGGGTACAAATTCCGCGTCGCGGGTGGTGAACTGAGGAAGACGATCTCGATTGGGGTGGCCCTGTTTCCCGAAGACAGCGAGACCTTCTGGCAGACGGTCAAATATGCCGATGTGGCCCTGTATCGAGCCAAGGACGAAGGACGAAACCACGTGTTGCGCTTTGCGCCTGAGATGTGGCAGGACGAAAACAGCAACTATTAAAAGTGCCGCCCTGCTACAGGCTCGATAACACACGGTAAAAACCATGCACTGGCGTGCCCTCATCCGGCTATTCGGCCTGCTATTGATGCTCTACAGCCTGAGCTTTGTGCCATCGCTCATCCTAGCGCTCGTCGACCAGGATGGCGAGTGGTGGGTGTTCCTTGCCTCGCTGGTGCTGACCGCAAGCGTTGGTCTGCTGCTGTGGTGGCCGAACGATCACTGCGACAACGAGCTGTCAGTGCGCGATGGATTTCTCGTCGTGGCCTTGTTTTGGGCGCTGCTTGGGCTGTTCGGCGCACTGCCCTTCATCTTCGGGTTGCATCTGAACCTGACCGATGCGGTCTTCGAGTCGATCTCAGGCTTCACCACCACGGGCGCGACCGTCATCGACGGACTCGACCAGCTGCCGCCCTCGATCCTCTATCACCGTCAGCAGATCCAATGGCTCGGTGGTATGGGCGTGATCGTACTGGCGGTGGCCATCCTGCCGCTGCTGGGCGTGGGCGGGATGCAGCTCTACCGGGCCGAGGCCTCGGGTCTGACCAAGCATGAAAAACCGACCCCCCGCATCGGCGAGACGGCGCGCGCGTTCTGGTCGCTGTATCTCGGCCTGACAGTCACCTGCGCGCTGGCCTTCTGGCTGGCCGGGATGACCCCCTTCGATGCCGTCGGCCATGCCTTCACGACCGTGGCCACCGGCGGCTTCTCGACCCATGACGCCAGTCTAGGGTACTACGACAGCCCGCTGATCGAGGCGATCGCCATCGTCTTCATGCTCGCAGGCGGGATCAACTTCACCGTCCATTTCGTCGCCTGGCACGACCAGGATGTGCGCGCCTATCTGCGTGACCCGGAGACCCGGGCCTTCGGCCTGATCGCCCTCGGTGGTGCGCTTTTCGTCTCAGCCAGCCTCTACTGGATCGGTGTCTATGCCGATGGTTGGCAGGCGCTTCGCCATGGCACCTTTCAGGTCGTCTCGATCCTGACCAGCACCGGATTCAGCACCGCGACCTTCAGCGACTGGCCGCTGCACATCCCCTTGGTGCTGGTCATCCTCTCCTTCATCGGTGGCTGTGGTGGCTCGACGGCAGGTGGAATCAAGGTCTTGCGGGTGATACTGCTGGCCAAGCTCGGCGTCCGTCAGCTGTTTCAATTCATCCATCCGCACGCCGTGTTGGAGGTCAAGATCGGGCGCCGTCTCATCCAGGAGGAGGTGTTACTGTCGGTCTGGGGCTTCTATGTGCTCTATATCGCGACCTGTCTGCTATTGACAGTGGCCATGATGGCCGCTGGGCTGGATCTGGAATCGGCCGTCGGCGCGGTCTTCACCACGGTCAACCTCTGTGGGCCCGGGCTCGGCGAGGTCGCCGTCACCTTCGCCACGGTTGATCCGGTGGTCAAGTGGCTGGGCATCTTCGGGATGCTGGCGGGGCGGTTGGAGATCTTCACCCTGCTGATCCTCTTCATTCCGGCCTTCTGGCGGCATTGAGTTTGGAGCACTCGGTCGATAGATGAGATGACTGTTCTGTCATTGCCGCGCTCACATCGGCGAGTGCCTTCAGCCAGGGCGGCACGGTGTGATCATGATCGTTGCCGGCCCGTACCGCGCACGCGACGTTCAGACCCCAATCCTTACGAACGCTCGCCAGCCGATCGCGCGCAATGGCCGGGGACTGGTTGTCGCCGTCGATGGAGGGGGCAACAGAACGGGGCGGCTGAAGCGGGACAGTGAGCAGGACGGGCGGGCGCGCTCTTCAAGACCGCTCGACGCGCCTGTCTGCCGGCACAGACGCCTCGGACACGACAGGTGCGGATGATGCGCGCCCATCCGTGGGCGATCCCTCGTCTTCGAGGCTGGGTTTAGGCTCGGTCTCGGCGTCGAGCACTTCGAGCGGTCACAGGGCGATTTCCATCGATGTCTCCTCATCCTTGAGATTCCTCAAATCGATCCCGCGCTGCCCGCCACACCAGCGGAACGCCCAACAGCACACTGAGCGTCGTCGTCTCCGGTCTCTGCTCCAGCCGGATCAGATGCGCCGGACAGTCGCAGTCGCTCGCCCCAAAGCGGGCCAGTGGCCATGAGGCACCCGGCAAGGTCCCGAGCAAGCGCGCCCAGACATGCTCGCGCCGCTTTAGTCCGCGTGCGACCCAACAACCCGGAACACGACAGTGCGGACGCAGAGAATCCAGATGCCAGTGCGGCCGTGCGGTCACTCGCCCATGGTGACGACAGCGCGCCGCCAGTCCGCCCGGACCCAGCGCACTGCCGACATAGAGCAGCTCCCCGCCGGTGAGCATCAGGGTGCCAAGCCGCCCGATGCGCACCGGCCCCGAGTGCTCGGGGATCAGCCGGACCAGATAGGTGCCACGGTCATCGCTCATCATGCCGGGATCCAGCTGACAGGCGTTCCAGCGTCAACCGATCAGGTTGCCCGCCACAATACCGCTCCAGCAGCCGATGGAACACCGACCCCGGCGGCGAAACTTGGGCAAAGAGCGTGGCACTGGAGCACAGCTTCAGGTCGTCCGGCGATCCTAGAATCTCCCGTGCTGATCGCCCCTCGATGGCCAACAGCGCCTCGGCACAGTCGCGCAACCGCGCCCCAAGGATTGGATGGTTCAGATAGGCCCGCGCCTCGTCCAGGTCGCGGAGGGCATAACGGCACGCCATCGTGCTTGATCCGAGCCCAGCGATCTGCGGGAAGACAAACCACATCCAGTGCGAGCGTTTGCGACCGGCGCGCAGTTCAGCCAGCGCTTGGGCGTAGATGTCACCTTGGGCCTCGACGAAGCGGTTCAGGTCAGGGGCGGTGTTGCTCATCCGGCTGTCTCCTACTCCAGCCTGCCCGCCTGCACACGGCACGCGGGCAGGCGACGGCAGCGTTCCCAGTCCTCATCAAAGCTCTCACCAGCAGGGTGTGCCGCTCTGCCAAGTGGCTAACCCAGACCATCAAGCGTTATGTCAGGTCTATGACCAACACCTTCCGCCAAAGGCCCTCGGCCATATCGCACCGATTCAGGCGCTCAAGGGCCGGCACAACAAACGCCTCCAAAGGCTTCAAAAGGCGTGTCTATAATTTCCGGGGACTTGAGGGGGTTGGGAGAGTCGGCCCATCGCGCCAAGCTTAGCGGAGTTCGTTACGCTGTGATACCGTCTCCCAACCGTCAAGCCTTTGCATCACCACGGGCTTCCATGACCGACACCCCGCCGATCGATCGACTCATCGCCATCATGGCGCGTCTGCGCGATCCTGAGAACGGCTGCCCCTGGGATCTGGAGCAGACCTTTCGCACCATCCTGCCCTATACCCTTGAGGAGGCCTATGAGGTCGCCGAGGCAGTCGAGCGCGAGGATATGACCGCCTTGCGCGATGAACTCGGCGATCTGTTGCTCCAGGTGGTCTTCCATGCACGCCTGGCCGAGGAGGGTGGGCATTTTGCCTTCGCCGATGTGGTCGAGTCGGTCTGCGCCAAGCTGATCCGGCGCCACCCCCATGTCTTTGGTACGCTCGAGCTGGCAGACGCGGCGACCGTCCTGGACCATTGGGAACGACTCAAGGCCGCCGAACGCGCCCAGACCCGGGTCGATGAACCCGGGGCACTGGCCGGTGTCGCGCGCACCCTGCCGGCCCTGGTGCGCGCCGAGAAGCTCCAGCGCCGTGCGGCACGGGTTGGGTTCGATTGGGATGAGCCCCTGGCCGTCTTGGCCAAGGTCGAGGAAGAACTCGCCGAGTGTCGCGCGACCCTGACCGATCAGGCCACCCCGAGCGAGCGCATCCACGAGATCGGTGACCTGCTGTTTGCCTGCGTCAATCTGGCCCGCCATCTAGGCGTGGAGGCCGAACAGGCCTTGCGCGCCGCCAACCGGCGCTTCGAGCAGCGCTTCGCCCAGGTCGAGCGTGGACTGCGCGAACAGGGCCTCGAACCGAGCCCGGAGACCCGCGACGAGATGGAGCGTCAGTGGACGCTCGCCAAGGCCACCGAGCGTCGCGGCTGAGCACCCATGCACCTGATCCGCTTGCGCGGCGCGCGCACCCACAACCTCAAGAACATCGATCTGGACCTGCCGCGCGAGCGCCTGATCGTACTGACTGGGCTGTCTGGCTCGGGTAAGTCCTCGCTCGCCTTCGATACCCTCTATGCCGAGGGACAGCGGCGCTATGTCGAGTCGCTCTCGGCCTATGCGCGTCAGTTTTTATCCATGATGGAGAAGCCCGACATCGACCACATCGAGGGTCTGTCCCCGGCGATCGCCATCGAACAGAAGACCAGCTCGCACAATCCGCGCTCCACCGTCGGCACCATCACCGAGATCCACGACTATCTGCGCCTGCTGTTCGCACGTGTCGGCCAACCCCACTGCCCGACCCACGGTGAGCCGCTCGACGCCCAGACCATCAGCCAGATGGTCGACCGGGTGTTGGCACTGCCCGAGGGCGAGAAGCTGATGCTGCTGGCGCCCGTGGTGGCCGCGCGCAAGGGCGAGTATCAGCGCCTGCTCGGTGAGCTCTGCGCCCAGGGCTTTGGGCGCGTCCGCATCGATGGACAGGTCTATGAGCTGGAGTCGCCGCCCGAGTTGGACCCGAGGCAGAAACACGACATCGCGATCGTCGTCGATCGTTTCCGGGTACGCCCGGATCTGGCGTTGCGTCTGGCCGAGTCGTTCGAGACTGCGCTCAACCTTTCCGGTGGCATTGCCCAGGTCGGCTGGATCGACGAACCCGAACGCCCCGAGCTGACGTTCTCATCGAAGTTCGCCTGTCCGGTCTGCGGCTATAGCCTGCCGGAGCTTGAGCCGCGTCTGTTCTCGTTCAACAACCCAGCCGGGGCCTGTCCGACCTGCGATGGATTGGGGGTAGAACTCTTCTTCGATCCCGCCAAGGTGGTGATGCATCCGGAACTGAGTCTGGCCGGCGGTGCGGTACGCGGTTGGGATCGGCGCAACGCCTATTATTTCCAGCTGATCCGCGCGCTTGGCGCGCACTATGGCTTCGATGTCGAGACCCCCTGGGTCGAGCTGCCCGAACCGGTGCGCGCGGTGATCCTCTATGGCAGTGGCCAGGAGAGGGTCCAGCTCCCACACCCCAAGGGCAACACCAGACCACAGGTGTTCGAGGGCATCCTGCGCAACATGGAACGGCGCTATCGCGAGACCGATTCCAATACGGTGCGCGAGGAACTGGCGCGCTATCTCTCGCAGCGACCCTGCCCGGACTGCGGGGGCACCCGCCTGAACGAGGCGGCGCGTCATGTCTTCATCGCCGGATACAACCTGCCGGCGATCGCGCGGATGCCGGTCGGCGAGTCGCTGCGTCTGTTCGAGACCCTGGATCTGCCGGGGCAGCGCGGCGCGATCGGCGCCCCGGTCATCACCGAGATCGCTACCCGATTGCGCTTCTTGGTCGATGTCGGGCTCGATTATCTGACGCTCGAACGCCGCGCCGAGACGCTCTCGGGCGGCGAGGCCCAACGGATCCGGCTCGCGAGTCAGATCGGGGCCGGGTTGGTTGGTGTCATGTATATCCTGGATGAGCCCTCGATTGGACTCCACCAGCGCGACAACGCCCGACTCCTCAAGACCCTGACCCATCTACGCGACCTGGGCAACACCGTGATCGTCGTCGAGCACGACGAAGAGGCGATCCGCACCGCCGACTGGGTGGTGGATCTCGGGCCAGGCGCGGGCGCACATGGCGGTCAGGTCGTCGCCCAGGGCACGGCGGATGAGATCGCGGCCAACCCAGACTCCTTGACCGGGCGCTATCTGTCCGGCGCACTGCGGATCGAGATCCCCGCCCGGCGCACGCCCAACGACCCCGCACGCCAGTTGCGGATCCTCGGGGCCTGCGGCCACAACCTGCGCGGGATCGATGTCGCGATCCCTGTCGGTACCCTGTGCTGTATCACCGGCGTCTCGGGGTCAGGCAAATCGACCCTGATCAACGACACCCTGTTTCCGGTGGTCGCGCGTCATTTCAACGGGGCCAGTCTTAACCCTGCACCGCATAGGGCCATCGAGGGGTTGGAGCACTTCGACAAGGTGGTCGACATCGATCAGAGCCCCATTGGTCGCACGCCGCGCTCCAATCCGGCGACCTATACGGGTCTGTTCAATCTGGTGCGCGAGCTGTTCGCCGCCGTCCCCGAGGCGCGTTCGCGCGGCTATGACGCCGGGCGCTTCAGTTTCAATGTCAAGGGCGGGCGGTGTGAGGCCTGCAAGGGGGATGGCGTGATCCGGGTCGAGATGCACTTCCTGCCCGATGTGCATGTGCAGTGCGAGGTCTGTCGCGGGCGGCGCTATAACCGCGAGACCCTGGAGATCCGCTACAAGGGCAAGTCCATCGACGAGGTGCTGAACCTGACCGTCGAGGAGGCGCTCGACTTCTTCGCCCCGGTGCCAGCGATCGCCCGCAAGCTCCAGACGCTGATGGACGTGGGTCTGTCCTATGTCCAGCTCGGCCAGAGCGCGACCACCCTCTCGGGCGGCGAGGCCCAGCGCGTCAAGCTCAGCCGCGAGCTCTCCAGGCGCGACACCGGGCGCACGCTCTATATCCTCGACGAGCCGACCACAGGGCTGCATTTCCACGACATCCGGCATCTGCTCACGGTGCTGCATCGGCTACGCGATCAGGGCAACACCGTGGTGGTGATCGAACACAATCTCGATGTCATCAAGACCGCCGACTGGATCATCGACCTAGGGCCTGAGGGGGGGGAGAGGGGCGGACAGGTGGTCGCCGTCGGTACGCCCGAGACCCTCGCCGCCGTGGAGCAGTCTTATACCGGGCGTTTTCTGCGCCCCCTGTTGGAGCGCGGCTGGTAGTCGCTCAGCGACCGGGTGACTCGGCGGCAGACTCCATCGCCTCAAGCCCCAAGGGCGTTGGTCACCTGCCGTGCGCTCATCTGACTGGCCTGCGCCTGAAAAGCGAGCTGGGGATTGAGCACCATCGTCTCCCGAGTCGTCCGCGCCAGGGCGATCGCCTGCTCGGAATCCAGGCCGTTGTACGACCTGGAATCGAGGGTCTCGGTCGTAGGCGCGCCGGTTTGCTGTAGACGGTAGGCGTCCGAAGAAATCGAGAGGGTGTCGCTGGATGGACCCTGGGTCGGAGACGTCGAGCTGGGGCCGCGATCCAGCGTCGATGGGGTTACACCAGGGCTGGTCAAGGGGCTGTCGGACCCGGAGTCAACCCGCGGCGACGGATAGGACCTGGTTGCGCCGATCGACGGCATGTTGCTAGACAAACCAATTTCGTAACTGTTCAGGTTCCCCATAAAAGAGTCTCTGATCCGGGTTTAAGAACGGGAAGGACAGCTGACAATAGGCGGCATGGAGAAACTGCCCGATCTTGCTGGCCTGACGCACGCGGAGAAAGA
>Ga0138355_1139850_pt1 | contig 13815 bp, 10 predicted proteins | sample YNPNP_1300MetaT_FD_101540 | JGI IMG/M metagenome (GOLD analysis project Ga0138355, IMG submission 101540) | Anoxygenic and chlorotrophic microbial mat microbial communities from Yellowstone National Park, USA - YNP NP_1300 MetaT (Metagenome... ...
CAAAAATGAACAAAATCAAAGAAATATATCGTAGTTTCTCTTCACAATTTTGGTTAGTTATTGCATTTGAATTTTTCGAACGCGGATCATATTATGGGATGATGAGTATTCTATCGGTTTATATGACCGATATTTTAGGATTTTCGAAGGAAGGAGTAGGTTTGATTAAAAGCGTAATTCAACCATTGTTATATTTTTTACCAATTTTGGCTGGGTCGATTGCCGATAGATTGGGTTACCGAAAAACCCTGATGATTGCATTTGCCTTACTTGGAACGGGTTATTTTTTGACAAGTCAGATGACAACATATTCTGCTGTATTTATCTCGTTAGTGATAATGGGACTTGGTGCAGGAACTTTCAAACCACTAATTTCCGGGACCATAGCAAAATTAACTAACGAGAGAAATTCAACATTTGGTTTTGGCATATTCTATTGGTCTATAAATTTTGGTGCATTCCTTTTTCCATTGATAATAGTCCCAGCATTAAAAAGTATTGATTGGAAATTAGTTATAATTGCTTCGGCATTAGGAACTGGTTTAATGATTATTCCTACATACTTTTTCTTTAAAGAACCACTGGATAAAAGTCAATTGAAAGGAACAATTTTGGAATCAATCAAGGATGTTTTTGTAAAAATATACCAAGTTGCAACAAATTGGAAGTTTATTTTGTTCATTTTTATTTATTCTTGGTTTTGGATACTGTATTTTCAGATGTTCGATAGTGTTTTGTGGTATGTTAAAACTTTTGTAGACGCAACACAATTGGATAACTTTGTGAACTCTATTCTGCCCATTAATTGGAAATTTGATGTTGAACATATAACCGTGATTAATGCTTTGACAATAATTGCATTGCAATTGTTCGTATCCAAGTTTGTAGAACGATTTAAAGCTTTCCCAACAATTATTGCCGGATTGATATTTGCAACAACAGGAATGGCAATTCTCTCCATTAGTCATAGTCTTTGGGTTTTATTAATAGGAATAATCATTTTTTCGTTTGGCGAAATGGTTGCCCATCCCAAATATATTTCCTACTTAGGTGTGATTGCTCCCGAAGATCAAAAAGCCACCTATATGGGCTTTGGATTTTTATATGGAGTTTTTGGGTCGGCGATAGGTGGGGTTTTGGGTGCTTGGTTGTATGTTAGGTTGATAGATAATCCTATGATTCATTTTATTAAAACTAAAATGCCAAACATAGATACAAACTTAAATATTAACGAGTTGATATCAACTGCAACTAAAAATGGGATTGATAAAGCAATAATTTTAGAGCAAGCTCACACAAACCAATTCTGGCTATTGTTTGCTGCAATCGGTATTCTTGCTATTTTTAGTTTGCTTTTATACCAAAGATTCATTGGAAGTTCTAAACATTAAAACTTAAATTCAAAAAAAATTCTTATTTTGCTAATTCATAAAAAACAATTATTTAAAACATTCAATAGGAAGAAAAATGGCAAATTTAGAAACAACATATTTAGGTTTAAAGCTACGAAATCCAATAATAGTAGGTAGTTCGGGTTTGACAAGCACGCAAATACAAGTTAAAAGAATCGAAGAGGCAGGTGCTGGTGCAGTAGTGTTAAAATCAATTTTCGAAGAAGAAATACTTAAAGAATTTGAAAAAACTATTGATACTCATATCGAAGGACATCATAACTATGAATACTACGACTATTTTGATTATAAAATCAAGGAACAAAATTTAGCTCGTTACACCAAATTAATATGGGATTTAAAACAAGAAGTAAAAATACCAATTATCGCAAGTATTAATGCAGTTAGTAGTCAAGAATGGGCAAGTTTTGCCCAAAAATTCGAAGAAGCCGGAGCAGATGCTTTAGAAATTAATGCATTTATTCTTCCTACAAGATTGAACAAAACAAGTGAAGAAATCGAAAAAATGTATTTCGATATAATCGATTCTGTTCTTAACTATGTGTCGATACCAGTTGCCTTAAAAGTCGGACCGTATTTTTCGAATTTATCGACTATAATCGAAAAATTCTCGAAAACAGGGATAAAAGGTATTGTCCTTTTCAATCGAACATATAATCCAGATATTGATATTGACGAATTAAAATTAACTCCCTCCAAAATATTCAGTTCAGATTGGGAATATCTTTTACCACTCAGATGGGTTGCTTTGATGTCGGGTCGTATTAAAACAGATATTTCTGCTTCAACTGGAATTCATTCAGCCAACGAAGTGATCAAAATGTTGTTAGCAGGAGCCAAAACAACCCAAATAGTTTCTGCAATATACCGACAAGGTTTATCCCTAATTCCAAATATCATCAGAGATTTAGAAAATTGGATGGAAGCCAAAAATTTCTCTTCGATCGACGATTTTCGTGGTATGTTGAACAATTCTAAAGTGTCCGATCCAGCATTTTTGGAAAGAGTTCAATTTATGAAGTATTTTGGAGATAGGGAAGACATTTTATAATTCTTTTTAATCTTTCCTAAATTGTTTTTAAGTTTTATTATGAAAATTCGTAGAATTGAGATTTCCAATTTTAGAAACCATTACAATTCATTAATAAATTTTGATTCAAACATCAATGTTTTATATGGTCCAAATGGGGCAGGCAAAACTTCAATTTTGGAAGCAATAACAATCGCAAGTTTAACGAAAACTTATACAAATGTTCCAGATAGCACATTGTTACAATTCGGCAAAGAGAACTACAATATTTCCTTGAAAGCCAGAAATTATCTAAATTTGGAGTATTTTGTCGAAGTTGCCTATAGTAAATCAAACGGGAAAAAAATTCGTAATTCTTTTGGTGATAACATCAAGTCCAAAGAAATTATAGGGATTATGCCGATCGTTTTTTTGTCGCCCGATTTAAAGGTAATATCGGCTGGCACACCCGAAAATCGACGTGAATTCATTGACAGAATATTATCCCAAAGCTCCAAAACATATGTTGAGGATATTTTGAAATTCAAAAGAGCATTAAAACAACGCAATTCAATTTTGATAAAGAAAAAAAATGATAATATTTTCGATAAAAATGGATTCGAAATTTGGACGCAAATGTTCATTAAATTAGCAACGTCTATAATTACCAAACGAAATGAATTTATTGATGAATTTAATACTTTATTTCAAAATTATTACAATAAAATAACCAATAAATCCGAGCAAGCCAAAATCGTATATACGCCAAATTCAATCAAAAATTTGAATAAATCGATCGAGGAACAATTGCAAGATAAAGCCCAAAAAGTATACGAAAGTGAAATTAATCGTTGTACTACTCTATTTGGACCACAAAAGGATGATTTGAGTATTCAATTGAATAATGGAACGGCTCGGGATTGGGCTTCGCAAGGACAACATAAGTCCATTTTGATAGCAATTAAACTTGCAGAATTCGATTATTTGCAAAAATTTACCAACGAAGTTCCAATTGTATTGCTCGATGATATTTTTTCGGAATTAGATGAACAAAGGTCGATGCTCGTCTTAAGCACTGTATTAGAAAATCAAGCACAAACCATATTAACAATGACAAATCCTAATTTTATCAAAAAGTATGAATTAATTAAAGATGCAACTCAATTTATCAAAATAGAGAATGGGGAGATAATTTAAAAAATGAGTGGATTGGATAGTATTCTAAAAAGTATTTTTTTGGAAAATGGAAGGATGGATTTACTTTATCTCGCACAAATTAAAAAGGAATTAGCCAAAATTCTTCCCGAGTCGGTAAAAAAATATATTGAAGTATATAAATTTACAAATGGGAAATTATATATAAAATCCCAACATTCTATTTGGTCGGCAGAACTGCAATTCAATAAGGCTATGATTATTAATAAATTAAACGAAGAATTAGGAAACGAAATTGTTAAGGACATAAAAATAAAATAATCTAACTATTTGAAAAATAATGTAATTATATCATAAAATTTTCGTAATTTTGTATTTACTATAAACAAGAAAAATGGAAAAAACAAAAAATTTAGAAACCCTATCTAATGTTTATAACGAAGAAAGCATAAAGATTTTAGAAGGATTAGAAGCGGTTCGCAAACGACCCGCAATGTATATTGGTGATGTTGGGGAACGAGGACTACACCACTTAATCCAAGAAGTTGTGGATAATTCGATCGACGAAGCTCTTGCTGGTTACTGCAAAAACATTACCGTAACTTTGCACAAAGATGGTTCTTGTTCGGTTGAGGATGATGGACGAGGAATTCCAACTGGACCACATCCGGTGAAAAAAATCTCAACACTCGAAGTAGTTATGTGTACATTGCACGCCGGAGGCAAATTCGATAAATCGAGTTACAAGGTTTCTGGCGGTCTCCACGGTGTTGGAGTCTCTTGTGTAAATGCTTTGTCCTCCGAAACCGAAGTTGTTGTTCACCGTGAAGGTCAAATATTCCGACAAAGATACATCAAAGGCGTTCCGCAATCACCAGTCGAAGTTATCGGAACAACTCGCAAAACTGGAACAATAACTCGGTTTAAGCCAGACGAAACTATTTTCAAAACAACTGTTTTCAAGTTTTCGAAAGTCTCGGAGCGATTAAGAGAATTAGCTTTTTTAAATCCCCAAGTAACAATTAAATTAATAGATGAAAGGGAAAACCGACAAGAAGTATTTCATTACGAAGGTGGTTTAGTTGATTTCATTAATTATTTAGATGTTGGGGCAAATACTTATACCAAGCCTATATTAATCACTGGCACTGGTAAATCCGATACTGGGGCGGATATCCACGTTGAAGTTTGTATGCAATATAACGATGGATTCTCCGAGAATTTAGTCTCTTATGTCAACAATATCAATACAATCGAAGGTGGAACCCACGTAACTGGATTTAGAGCGGCTTTAACTCGCACATTAAATAATTATGCCAACGAGAAAATGAATGGCAATAAGGTCAAGGTGCAACTCACCGGCGACGATTTTCGCGAGGGTTTAACCGCAATTATTTCCGTTAAAGTTCCCGAACCCCAGTTCGAAGGACAAACCAAAACCAAGTTGGGTAATGGAGATGTGGAGGGCGTTGTTCGGACTATTGTAAACGAAAAGTTAGATGATTATTTGGAGCATAATCCGAACGAAGCTCGAAAAATAATCGAAAAGGCAGCATTAGCAGCCGAAGCTCGCATCAAAGCTCGACAAGCACGCGAATTAGTTCGTCGTAAAAATGCATTGGAAAATACAACTTTGCCAGGCAAATTAGCCGATTGTTCTACGAATAATCCAGACGAGAGCGAGTTGTTCATAGTTGAAGGTGATTCTGCAGGTGGTTCGGCTAAACAAGGTCGCGACCGCCGTTTTCAAGCAATATTGCCATTAAAAGGTAAAATTCTTAACGTTATAAAAGCTCGCGAGCATAAAATATTAGAAAATGAAGAAATTCGAACTATTTTGCAAGCTTTAGGTACAGGTTTTGGTAAAGAATTTGACATATCTAAACTTAGATATGGCAAAATTATATTAATGGCCGACGCCGATGTGGACGGTTCTCACATCAAAACACTTCTCTTAACTTTGTTTTACACTTTTCTTCGAGAATTGGTCGTCGAAGGACATTTGTATATTGCCCAACCTCCATTATACAAAATTAAAAAGGGGAAAAAAGAAGTGTATGCTTTTGACGACAAACAGCGAGACGAAATTATTCAATCCTTCCAGAAGTCAGATCCAAAAGCCAAAATTCTATCGACCGAAGACTTTGAGAATTTAACCGAAGAATCGCCCGAAACTCCCGAAATAAATATGAACGGTATAACAATTTCTCGCTTCAAAGGTTTAGGAGAAATGAATCCCGAGCAACTTTGGGAAACTACGATGAATCCCGAAACTCGAACTTTGTTGCAAGTGACAATTGGCGAAGCTGCCGAAGCTTCCCGCGTATTCCAAATGCTTATGGGCGAAAAAGTTGAACCACGGCGTGATTTTATTGAACAAAATGCAATTTATGTTAAAAATTTGGATGCCTAATTTTTATGAAAAAATTTTTCTTGATTACACTTTTTATTTTAGCTTTTGGTAATCTTTTTGGTCAGCAAATTGATAAAACTTGGGCAAATAAGGCAAGAGATTTTATCAAAAAATATTATGAATTGGATTTCGAATTTTGTTATAATCAATTTGACGATACAGTAAAAAAATCATTCTCTATCGATATTTTCAAGCAAGCTTATAGTCAAAACGAATTTAGATATGGAAAATTCATAGAAATCGGCGAAACCGAAGCATTCGATGCAAAAGGGTATCATATTACTGGCACACAAGTTAAACACGAAAATGGAAGTTTTACTATCGAAATTACCTACGGAAGTAATGGGAAAATATTTGGATTTTACTTTAAACCTCCAAAAAGTTCGAACAAAGAAACAAAGGAGAGCCCAAGTTATTCTATCAAAGATAAGTTTGTTTCGATAGATATAGAAATTGGATCAAAATACAAACTTAAAGGTAAATTAACAATTCCCAAAGAAGGTAATAAATTTCCTGGTTTGATTTTGGTTCACGGTTCTGGTCCAAATGATATGGACGAAACAATCGGACCGAATAAACCTTTTAGGGACATTGCCGAAGGATTATCTTCCCAAGGTATTATCGTTTTAAGATATAATAAGCGAACAAATCAATATAGTACAGAAATTGGACAAAACGATTCAAATTTAACTTTGATTGAGGAAGTTGTTGATGACGTTGAAGAAGCTTACAAATATTTGTTGAACGAGCAAAAAATTGATAAAGATAAAATATATGTGCTTGGTCATAGTTTGGGTGGTTATTCAATTCCTTTGATTGCTCAAAGGTTTCCAAACTTAGCCGGACTTATTATTTTAGCAGGTTCCAATCAAGCTTTGGAAGATAAAATTGTCGAACAATATGAATATATTAGTAAATTACCAAACAATCAAGGGATTAGCGAAGATATTTTAAAGGTTGTAAGGGTGTTACGAGATAAAATCAAGAAAGGAGATTATACCGAACAAACGCCGCGAGATAGTATGCTTATGGGAATTTCACCAGTATATTGGCGTTTTTTAAACAATTATAAACCATTGGAAATTATCCGAGATATCAAAAAACCAATACTTATTTTGCAAGGTGCAAGAGATTATCAAGTAACAATTAAAGAATTTGAAGAATGGAAAAAGGCATTAGCAAACAATTCTATGGCAGAATTTAAACTTTACGAAGACCTAAACCATCTTTTTATAACTGGCAAAGGAATGGCAACACCGGAAGAATATATGCAATTAGGTTTTGTTTCTGAAAATGTTATTAAAGATATTGTTCAATGGATTAACAAGCATTAACATAACCTTAACTCTTAATTAATATGATTTTAACTATTTGAAATTAATTTAGCATTTATAAATTATGTACGAAAATAAAAGACCAGAAGTGATAACCCAAACAAATCAAAAGAATATAATCATTGTCGATGATGAACCCGATATTATTGAATTAGTCTCCTTACATTTAAACAAATCAGGTTATCGAGTCCGCTCATTCGAAAATGGTCATAGTGCCCTGGATTATATACAACAAAACCCACCAGACTTGATTATATTAGATCTAATGCTACCGGATTATGACGGATTGGAACTATGCAAAATGTTGAAAAAAGATGACAAATACAGTTCAATACCTGTAATTATGCTTACTGCACGCAACGAAGAAATGGACAAAGTGCTTGGATTGGAAATAGGAGCAGATGATTATGTTACCAAACCCTTTTCACCACGAGAATTGATTGCAAGAGTCAAAGCAGTGCTTCGTCGTGAAGACAAATTCATTAAATCGAGCCTTCTGAACATTGGCGATATTTTAGAAATTGATTTGCAGAAATACGAAGTTTTTGTTAACAAAGAAAAAGTAGACCTAACTACGACAGAATTCAAGATACTTAAGTTGTTGGCAAAAAAAAAGGGCTGGGTATACTCCCGCGAAAGCATACTGGATTTCTTAGGAGTTCAAGAAAAAGGTGTTTTGGACAGAACAGTTGATGTGCATATAAAAAATCTTCGCGAAAAGCTCACAGTTGCCGCAAAATTTATAAAAAATATTCGTGGAGTGGGTTACAAACTCGACGAAAACTAATTTCACAAGATGACTAAATTTTTTCTCAAACTTTTTGTTAGTTTTTTAGTAATCATTGTTGCCTATACAGCAATCTTGCTTTTAATAAATTTTAAATCAACAAAGCAACATTTTACCGAAACTTTCCAAAAAGACTTGAAAAACCTAAATACAATTCTAAAAGAACCCATTACGAATTATTTGGTAAAAGCCGATACGGCTGCAATCATCAGTTATGTAAACGACATTGGAAAACAGCTCGAAGTTCGATTGACAATTATTGGTTATGATGGAACGGTGATTGTCGATTCCCGTGTTGATGCCCAAAAAATGGATAACCATTTGTCACGTCCCGAAGTTATTCAAGCTCGTGATAATAAAATTGGATTTGGCACAAGATTTAGTTACACAACCCACGCCGAAATGCTTTATGTAGCAAATAGATTGGAATATAATGGAAGAACTATTGGCTACATCCGAACAAGTTATTTTTTAACTCATATCAATGAACTATTTAACAAATTAATTATCGAAACATTAACTGTTATTTTCATACTAATCCTACTAGTTTTTATCGCAATTTATTTTATAACTTATTCAATTTCGAAACCAATCAAGCAAATTACTTCTGCCTTCAGTTCGGTTGCCTCGGGCAATTTTGGATTGAAACTTCAAATCAAAAGAAAAGATGAAATTAAAAATTTGGTTGAAAGTTTCAATAAAATGTCCGAAAAATTAGGGGAATATTTTTCTGAAATTCAACGACAAAACATAGAGTTAAAGCACCTCTTTAATTCAATTCCTGATAGTATTTTTCTTTTAAACCTAAAAAATCAAATAATTCTTGGAAATATTACTTTTTATAAAAATTTTTCGATAAATAGCGACAATCCTCACATTGATAATACAAATTTACCCAATGAATTAATTAACAAAATAAAAGATGTAACAAATTCCAATAAATTCGAAACATTAGAATTTTCGTTTAATGGAAAATTTTATACCGCAACAATTAATTACATAGAACTAAATAATGAAATATTGGTTGTTATTAGTGATATTACTGACATTAAAAAAATTGAACAAATTAAGAAAGACTTTGTTATAAATGTTTCCCACGAATTAAAAACACCATTAACCGCAATCAAAGGATTTATCGAAACTTTGGAAGAAGAGATAACCAACGAAGAACACTTGCATTACATACAAATTATCCGCCGTCACACCGATAGACTTATAACCATAGTAAAAGATCTATTGCTTCTAACGGAACTCGAAGACGAAGCTTATACCAACAAATTAATAATAAGTAGCGTTGATTTGTCAATGTTAATAGAAAATATCCACAGGTTGTTCGAACAGAAATTAAAAGAAAAAAATCTTTATTTCAAACTCAATATATCACCAGACGTCCCCAAAATTCAAGCTGATTCTTTTAGATTGGAGCAAGTTTTTGTAAATTTATTCAACAATGCTATTAAGTTTACTGATAAAGGTGGAATAGAAATCAAAATCGAAAGATACGAAAAAGACAAAATAAAAATTTACTTTTGGGATACCGGTGCTGGAGTTCCAAAAGAAGATCAGGAGAGAATCTTCGAAAGATTTTATATTAGTGAGAAATCTCGTTCACGCAAATATAGTGGAACTGGTATTGGGCTATCGATAGTAAAACACATTATACTACTTCATAATGGTTCTATTTGTTTGGATAAAAATTACGAAAATGGTGCTAAATTCGATATTATCCTACCTATTTCCTACTCTTACAAAGAAAAATAACTATAAAACAAGTATTTTTGTGAGATATTGTCATCGAGATCTTTCGCTATGGGCTCAACACGACAAAAGGGACTGGCACTGGTCATTCTGAGCGAAGCAAACAATCTAAATGAGATGTTTCGTTCCGTTGAATAATATAAATGTATTTGAATTTCAAATAGTGAATAAATGTAAAGTATATGTAAAACATATTCTACTTTCAGGTTTTATTGATGAAATTTTTAAAAATAATTTTTTATCTTGTAATTTTGTAATTTTTTAAATAAAAAGTGTTAATTAATCCAAAAGATACTGATTTATCAATTTATTATCGCAACAATAATTCTGCAGATGACCAAAAGGTCAGGGTTCAAGATGTCATTAAACGCATTTTTTTAATGTTAATATCATTGAGAATTAAACCTCTCGAAGATGTCAAAATCGATTTAAGAAATATTAACAATGTTCTATTGTTGCGAAATGATGGTTTGGGAGATTATGTATTAACCACTCCATTAGTTTCTACTTTAAAGAAAATTAATCCTACGATAAACATAGATGTAATTGCTTCGTATCGTAATGCAATATTAGTAGAACAGGATTATAATATTCGTAAGGTATTTCGAACTGGTCATAAATCGCGCATTTGGGAGTTTTTAAGATTGTTCAAAGAAATTAGCAACTACTCTAACTACGATTTGATGATAGCTACTAAACACACAAGAATAACAAATACTGCTTTGTTGTTTAATTTAATTTCTCGAAAAGCTTTGAAAATTTGCTTTAAAATAACTTCCGTCAATAATAAATATATTATCGACACATATAAACTTACATACAATAACATTTTGAGAAATTCAAATTTAAAATATTCCCAATTGCAAAAAGAAACTTTGCAACTTGTTTCTTCCGAAATATTAACTTTTGAAGATCCTTACCTTTTGAACCAAAAATTTACAAAAGAAAATAAAAAAACAATTCTTACCAAACCAATCCAAAAAATCTTAGTTAACATAAATGGATTTGAAAGAACTAGAATGTTTGAAAAGGAATATATTATTTTAATAAAAAGTATTATCAGTGATACTTACAAGAATATTAAATTAACATTTACTTCATCCCCAGAATTGTATCATCTACTTGATAAATTGGTAGAAGATTCAATACTTCAGCAAAATGAAGTTGGTAAGTTCGAACTGCTCGATTTAATCAATGAACTTCCTAAATTCGATGCAGTAATAACTCCCGATACCTCTATAACTCATTTTGCTGCTGTATTGAATATACCTCAAATCATTTTTTATGATAGAATGAGTAAATTTTTAGAATGGAGTCCCGACAATGATAATTATGTTGCTTTGGTGGCGAATGGCGATATTAACGATATAGGTCCTAATGAATTCAAGGAAGCTATAAATTTATTAATGAATTCATAAGTGAATTATCCAATTTAATCCTATTTTAGGATCTCCTAAAATTTTAAAATTTTTCGATAACTTCTCCGTTTTTATGTTAAAAAAATAATGAAATTAATAATAATTATCCTGTTATTTTTAGCTAATAACTTTTCACTAATTATAGCAAACTACAACCAAGAAGCAGTGAAAGTTAGTTTTAAATTATCTCACAGTCAAATTAAGCAAGGTGATACTCTACTTATTGAATTTAACTTTAAAATTAAGAAAGGATGGCATATATATTGGACTAATCCAGGTGATGCAGGTTTGCCAACGATTATAGAACCTTTATCAACAACATTAGGGCAACAATTAGATGTTTTAATGCCCGTTCCCAAAAGACTCACCGAAGAAGATTTAACTTTTTACTGTTACGAAAATCAAACCACTATGATAGCCCGTTTTGTTATTGACACCAATATTTCTCTTGGTTCAAAAACTCTTGATTATGAAGTATCTTGGTTGGTGTGTAAAAATGAATGTTTTCCTGGTAAAGTAAAGTTCAATATACCAATCATTGTTTCAGAAACTTCAAGAATAATTAATCAATTCAATCTTGAGGAGTACCCAAAGTATTCGAAATTGTCTAATTATAATGTATTAATGAACAGTGATAAAATTTTGGTGTCTTTGAGCAATATTCAAGGTGAATTATTTAATTTTTATCCGATTAACACAGGGTATTTTTTATACAATCTTATAGAAATTAAAAGAAACAGAGGTAATTACGAATTAATTTTACCACTCGATAAATTCCGTGAAAAAGATCCCGAAATAATCGAGGGATTGTTCGTTTTAAAAAATAAAACATCTAAAAATACAACAAAAAGTTTTTATTCAACAATTATATTAACTAACCAGAGGTGATATATGCTAACTTATAAAAAATTCTTAATAACAATTTTCTTTGCAATGTTCTCTGTTCTTGGAACAAATGCACAAACAGCTGAATTGGACAAAAAAGCTCCCGACTTTGAATTGAAAGATAGCAAGGGCAAAATCCATAAACTAAGCGATTATGCTGGCAAACTTGTCGTTTTGGAGTGGATTAATTTCGACTGCCCATTTGTGGCAAAACACTACAAAAGTGGAAATATGCAAAAATTACAAAAAGAATATACCGACAAAGGTGTGATTTGGTTGTCCATTTGTTCATCTAACAAAGGCAAACAAGGATATTTCGAAAGCGATGAAATTAATAAGAGAATTGCCGAGAACAAAGCCAATATGACCGCATATTTGATTGATACAGATGGCAAAGTTGGAAAAATCTATGGTGCAAAAGTAACGCCGCATATGTATATAATCAATAAAGATGGAATATTGGTCTATCAAGGTGCCATAGATAACATTAAGTCCACCGATGTTAACGACATTCCTAAAGCTACAAATTACGTTAAAGAAGTATTGGATGCACTCTTTTCTGGTAAACCCATAACAAACAAAACAACTACACCATATGGCTGTTCGGTAAAGTATTAAAAAATACAATTACCAAAAAATTAAGAATAGGAAATTGTAATTCTCTTAACGTCTTGTCCCGATAAATCACCACTTATCGGGACAATTATTATTAAAATCACAATACGATTTTCATATAAGAAAGATTGCCTTACTTACGAATACTTTTTGTTTATAAAGCTCGCAACTATATTTAGTTTATCCACTCAAATTATCTAGGATTTATATTTATTCTTGTTTTTTTAGTTACCTTTCTACAAAAACAACTTCGAACAAATTAGACCAGTTTTTACCAGTTAGATAAAAAGTTTTTGTGTCGTAATTATAGGCAATGCCGTTCGATACTTCAGCACTATTTGGATCGTCAAGCTTTTGACGGAGAGACGATATATCTATCCAACCGATAATATCGCCGTTATTAGGATTGATAATCACGATACTATCTGTCATATATACATTTGCATAAATCATACCATCGTGATATTCCATTTCGTTGATATTATAGAGGGATTTATTGCCTTGTTTAATCATTAAGGTATTGGTGATTGAAAAATTTTCGGGCTTGTAGTAGGTCAAAAAGTTGGAACCATCACTAACAATCAATTGTTTACCGTCGGTGGTAATACCCCAGCCTTCGGTTGGGAAAGTATATTCATTCAATAGTTTAAATGTTTTTAAATCGTAAACGAATACTTTTTTGTTTTCCCAGGTTAACTGATAAATTTTATTATCCAAAATTGCAATCCCTTCACCAAAATATTGAGGAGATAACAAAATTGACTGCAAAACCTTTCCAGTTGTTATTTCTACTTTTCTCAACGAACTTTTGCCATACAAGCCAGTGCTTTCGTACAAATAACCATTGTGATAAACCAGACCTTGTGTGTATGCATTTTTGTCGTGAGGATATTTGTTGATTATCTTAGGAATTAATTGTTGTAGTTGTGGGGATGGATTTTGCTTAACTTTTTGTAATTGTTGATTATCAGTTTTAGTTTCTTTTCCATTACAACTAACAAAAAGAATAAGAATAAATAATAAAACTTC
>Ga0138355_1085699_pt1 | contig 13741 bp, 11 predicted proteins | sample YNPNP_1300MetaT_FD_101540 | JGI IMG/M metagenome (GOLD analysis project Ga0138355, IMG submission 101540) | Anoxygenic and chlorotrophic microbial mat microbial communities from Yellowstone National Park, USA - YNP NP_1300 MetaT (Metagenome... ...
GGTCTTCACACACTCGCAGTAGATGTTGTAGATTTTTTTAGATTGCTTCACTTCGTTCGCAATGACAAATTTTTGTCCTCCCCGTGAAAACGGGAATTCAATTGTAAGGGCAAATAATTATTTGCCCCTACGGTTTTCACAAATTCGCTGAAGGTGTTGTAGATTTTTTTTAGATTGCTTCGTCCCGATTTATCGGGACTCGCAATGACAATTTGTTTATTCTGGGAATAGTCAATCAAGGGTGATTGACCTACCCACGTAATAATGTCAATCTTCCGTTGGTTATGAACCTTTCGAGAGGTAAATATTTGCCTATTTTGTTTTTAATAATTGGGTTACCTTACCCAATCTCCGTCAAATGTTATTGTCAAACTCGTATTAAACCTATTATATAAATTATTTTCAGTATCCCAGTGAGGTCCAATACTCATATCTAATATTATAAATTTGTAAGAAAACTCTAAACCCAACGATGCACCTATTCCATACACAACATAGTTCTTATTCTTTATGGAATCATCATTTGGAATAATTATTGTAGGATTGATTGAAGCCATTGGTCTTGTTTTTAAACCATTTTTTGTAAATAAACTACCGCTTTGTCCATATTTACCTACATTAGATTCAAAGACATATTTATACTTTGAGTTTTCAGTAATTGGATAAAAGAGATTAACTACAATAAAATGATTGGAAGTATCTACAGATTTAATACTAAGCCCAACAAAGTTATAATCAGATTGTTTGTCGCTAAGAACCAGAAAAGATCCTCCAAAGCTAAACCTGTCAGTTATTAAGTGCTTGTCAGGATCCTGTGCATTCGAACTTACATAGAATGAACAAAATGCAATTGCATAAATAAACAACAATTTCTTCATTTAATATGACTCCTATATTTTATTAAAAAATCCCTTTAAACCATTCCCAAACACTAGTAAGGAAACTACCTGACTCTCCAAAAGCTCCTTCTGTGCCCCTTACATATTCCATAACTGGATTCCCATTTGGATCAAGTATTGGTCTATTATTTTCATCAAGTGCAGGCCTTTCAAATCCCCATACATATCCTTTCGCATCATAACCAGCTGTTGTTAAAGCAAGCGCAATTCCTGCTAATTCCCATCCTGTTAATTGAATTTTATTCTTTGTATAAAAATGTTTTTTTGTAGTAGGTGGTATACTTATCAACTGTCGCCATTTTGAATTTGTATCTTGAAAAACAGTAACCCAATATGCCAAGCTGTATCTCATTATTGAAGCTGTTCCCAATAATTGATTGGCTACTTTATTAGATGAATCATAAATAGTATAATTTAAATTGGTTATAATCTCATTTTCCCAGTCTTTGATTTCTTGGAAAAGTGCATTCAAACTGTCTACTGTGAAATTTATTGTGTCCTTGTCATCTAGTGAAATTAGAGAAAATAAATTAATTAACTTTATCTTTATGTAATTATTATAGCTAAATTGTTCAATTGTTTGAAGAATTGATAATGTCCTTGTACTATCATAGTATAAATCAAGAACTTTCTTACCTAATTGTGATGTTGTATTAAAAATATGCAAATCTCCAATTTCATTTATAATTCTATACAACTCTGATTTGAATTCTTCTTCATTTGTGAGGTGTAATTCTGTATTTTGAATAAAATAATCTAAAAAATAGTTGTGAAAATATCCACAACTGTCAAGTGGATTATTAACGTTAGAATAATTTAAGTTCTGTAAATAAATTAAATTAGTATTATTGGATAAATTATTTTGTTGTACTGTATTTTCAGTACAAGATATAGTTATTAATACTATTAAAATTAATATTGTTGATATTATAATAGTATAATATTTGTTTGTTAAAATGTTCATTTTGTTACCTATATTTTATTTACAAATATTTTTACTTATTTCCCCCGCTTTTAGCAACAGAGCGGAAGATAACTGCTTGTGGTAACATTGCTAAATGCAAACACGCTACAAAGCAGAGCCAAATTACCACCTCCGGCAATTGCTTTGTAGCCTCTACGCAATGAATTTCCACTCGCAGTTGAAAATAAATAATTTTTCTCGGCAAAATTTATTTGAACAAAATAATTTCTCTTTCTTCGGAATATTTGAATTAATCGCAATTTCAATACAATAAAAATATATTTTAAGCGTCCACTTAAAGCCATAAAGCCATAAAGCCATAAAGCCCATCCTATACCCTTTTCAGAACTTATTCTCATTTCTCTATTTATTCCTGCCAATTTCATTTAAAAAAGTATGTACACCTTTTGCAAATTTAACAAATTTCTAAAATATATAAACAAGATTTTTGTCATTTTATTACAAAAAAAGTGAAAATAATTTGGATTCTTCGCTTCGCTCAGAATGACACCACTGTCATGTTGAGCGATAGCGAAACATCTATAAATAGTGGAAACCTTCCGAAGGTTAAGAAATCTTTGGAAGGTTCAATAAACCACAAATTTTTAATTTTTAATTGTTAATTTTTAATTATTATTCCTTTATCATCCTCACTGCTTGTTTGCGGGTGCCGTGTTGAATGGTTAAAATGTAAACGCCTGAGGGAACACTACTGCAATCCCAACGTAATATCCCACTATATTCATTTTCGGGAATTATGGTAACCTTCTCCCGACCAGATACTCGGTTACCATAAACATCATAAACAACTATTTCTGCTTTTTCTATATCGTTATGGGTATCCCACCAGACTTTTGCCTGAACGTAATCCTTGGCGGGATTTGGATATCCCAATGTTGCCCACAAATAATCAGGTTCTACTTCTATTTCTGAGTCTTCTACATCTGTTATCCCAAAATCACTAAGTAAAACACGGTAAATTCCACTTGCTGAGCCAGCAAACAGGTATTTGTTGTAAATATATAGTGACAAAATATTAGTTTCAGTCAAACCCCTTGCAAAAAGCTTCCAATATGGAGGATCATAGTAGAGAACTCCACCTCCAGAACTAATACTATTCGGTGCTATAAATAAATTATTGTCATAACTTTCAATTGCTGAAATTGAACTTATCTTTGATGGCATTCCATAACCAAAAGTTTTCCAAGTCATGCCAAAATCTTTTGAAACTAATACATAAGAATTATAAAAATTATCTGTAACACCCAAGTAAATATCTCCTTTAACAATTTTAATTTTATGTAAATCATAGCTTAATTTTTGTGACGACCAAGTTTGTCCATAATCAGTGGAGGTATATAAAGTATTTTTCGAAATAACGACAAAGAAAAAGTTCTTATATTTCTCCATCGACAGAACTATTTTTGATTTTAACTCAATTGAAAGTATTGTCCATGATTTACCCCAATTTGAGGAAAAATAAATACCTTTATGGGTTCCTATAAATACTGTATCATTAAATATATTGATTGTGTTTATGCCAAAGTAATCTAAACCTTGTTCTTCTGTTATTTTTTGGAAAGATTTACCTCCATCAGTAGAAAACCAAGGATTTTGTTTAGTATAATAATTATTCCCAACAATAATAAAGCTGTCTTTTGCCGCTACCACAGATAAATACATTCTTTGAAGAGTGTCAAATCGATTCCAAGTATTCCCAAAATCATCAGAAAACCACAATCCATTATTTGATGGTTCATTCCAATGTGCTACTGTAGCAAATAATCTATTATTTGCACTTGTAATAGAAGTAACTAAATCACCATTATGCAATTTATTAGTAAATTTTTCAAAATGACTTATGCTATCTGATGAAAAATATAGACCATCCCCAGTTGCTATTAATAATCTACCATTAAATTCATCGATATCACTTGCATCAACAATGCCATAGTAGTTGCCCGGAATAACATTATTTGGATCGGGATAATTCCAATTTTCTCCATTATCTGTAGAGAAAGCAATAAAACCTGAACCTGGGAATTTCCCATCTGATGTAGGGTTAGTTATTATTGCATAAATATATTTACCTTTAACAAATAATTTATGGACTTCATAATTATAAGATTGTAGTGAATCTCCATAGCTCAATCCTTTACTTTTTTTAATCCAATTTATACCTTGGTTTGTTGAGATAAAAACTCCACCAGTTGTTCCAGCAAATATGATGCTATCTTTTTCGACAAAAGATGTTATGGTATATTTATAAATTCCACTAAGAGTATCTCTAACTGATTGCCACTTTTTATTATCAATGTTATAAATAAAAATATTTGTTGGTTTCAATCCTTCTTGAATCAATTCTTTTAATACAGGGGTACCTACATATACTTTGTTACTACTAATATACAGAGCGTTTGGTGAAAATCTAACTTGTGATGTGTCAAAAGGTATATACCATTTATTATCTATAAAATTATATTTAAAAATATATGCACCTAATAAATATATATCATTTTGATATTTATAAAATTTATTATTATAATCATTATGCAATAATAAGCCAATATCAGCTTTTCCCCAATTTGCACCATCAGAATTTGACTTATAAATAGTATTATTGATATCATCCCTTAAATATCCATTGATAACGAATAGAGAGTTTTGAGTAGCACAAATTGATTTTATACTTGAGAAAATGAAGTCGCAATCTTTATTTAAATGTATCCAAGTTTTGCCTGAATCACTCGATTTATAAATATTATTACTTAATCTGACATAGATATCATTGCCATTAATTTCCAGTTCATTTATGTCTTCGATAACACCTGGTCCATTTAATATTTCCCACTGCGCATTTAGTGGGTAAATTGCAACAAAAAGAATTAAAAAGTAAACAAATTTTTTCATTTTATACTCCGTTATTTTTATTTTTTTATAACACCCCCAAGTTGTATCTTGGGGGCTTAATTTCAATATAATAAATACATTATTTGCATGGGCTTTCAAGACCAAAACAAGCACTTTCGGGAAATGGAACTTCTAAAGTTGGTTCTGGGATTTGGTCATCAGGTATTTCAAATACATTTTCACAGGGAGACCGGCATCCTTCAGGGTCACGATAGAACTCACTATAAGTTTTCTTAAAATCTTGTGTAATAGGATCCCAACAGATAGTAATATCTTGCTGGCAAGAACACCCTTCTTCATAACAACCTGAATACATCACTTTTGTTGAGTCATTATTCTCTTCGTCTTTGTATTTTATTTTCTTCCAACATAATGGTGCAACACCCACTACAGTTACTGCATTTTCAGGACAAGGTCCCCAACCGGCAAAACAATCCGTACTTAAATTTGCATGTATCCAATTTGGATCTGTTACCATATTCATTATTGAGTCTTTTACTTGGGAAGGATCAAAACCGCAATTTATTGGATCAGGAGTAAATGCGGCCAATTTCACTGTAAATGGTACCGGATTGGTTCCCGCGGGACATTGTACGCACAGATCAACTCTATATTGACATAACGCACCATTAATATTTACCATAATATATTTTGTAATTCTTACAAATCCCTGTGGACAAGATATATTGGGTGCAGCAATTGCTGAAGAAAACAATGATGATAATATTATTACAATTACAATAAAGGATATGCTTATTAATTTTTTCATTTTATTTCTCCTAATAAATGTTTTACATATTTTTTAATTTTTTATCCTTACACTTTTTTTTGCAAAGCAGAAGATAACTACTTGTGGTAACAAAGCTAAATGGAAGAGCGCTACAAAGCAGAGCCAAATTACCACCTCCGGCAATTGCCTTGTAGCCACACCGCAATGAATTTCCACTCGCAGTTGAAAACAAATATTTTTCTCCGACAAAATTTATTAGAACAAAATGTTTTTTCTTTCTTTGGATAATTTGAATTAATCGTAGTTAAGGTAAACAATGGACCAAGGAAATCAAAATTTAATGTTTTAATACCACAGCTACCTCGTGCCGACTTACCCCTAAAACACTAATTATTTTATTGTTCGGAGTTATTATTGTTTTAGGTTCCGCTGTTGTTAATGAAATGTTATAAAAATTTCCAATAGCATAAGTCGTGTTTAACTGCTGCAGTATTTGTTTTGGTATAGTAATACTTTTATTGCTATTTGGCGTGATGAAATATTGAATACCCGTTATTTCGCCATTATAAACATAATTATCTACTAATCGTGAAGCTAAAATAGCAACTTTAATTTTTCCTTGAGACGAACCTCCAGTCCAATTAAGCGTTAAATCATTGTTTGAATAAACTGTGTCTAGACGTTCAATGTTTGTTATATGAATAGGCGAAGTGAAAGTTAATGAGTCTTTAAATCCTTCAAACCAACTATTGTCTAAAAATTCAAATCGATTAATACCACCACCAAAATAAATTGGAGCTGCATAATCACCACCAAGGTTAGAATAAACAGTCCCATCAGCATATTGTTTGATTGGCATTTCGTTTAATTCAAAATGATCTCCTATATTAACACTACTACCTGAATTCCAAAATATTGCATCCGTTAATTCAGAGGGGTAAAAGTCATAAGGACCATATGTACCATCGCTTCTCCATCCGCAAGTATTATACTCAATTCTTAAAAGTCTGATAATGCCAATTGAACTAGCTTGTTGGTAATATTGATGAACCTGTTCAGCCGTTAGATATTCAGTACCATTAGCTATGACGTTGTATACAGGGACGTCTATGTTTGTAGGTTGATTCTTACATCCACCAAAAAAAATCACTGTGATAAGTGATAGAATTAATAGTTGTTTCATAAATCTAAACCCTTAATTTTTAATAATTTATATTAAAAAATATTGAGTATAAACTTTTTCATATTTTTTACTTTTTCTAATTTAACAAATTTTATTTATATATAACAATTGAAAAGGAAAAAAATTACAATCAAATGCAAATTTTTTTTTAGATTGCTTCGTCCCAATAAATCGTGACTCGCAATGACAGGCGACTGCCTGTTTTTTCTGTCATTCCCGAGAAAACGGGAATCTAATTGTAAGGGCAAATAATTATTTGCCCTTACGGTCTTCACACATTCGCAGAAGGTGTTGTAGATTTTTTTTAGATTGCTTCGTCCTGATTTATCGGGACTCGCAATGACAGGCGACTGCCTGTTTTTTCTGTCATTCCCGTGAAAACGGGAATCTAATTGTAAGGGCAAATAATTATTTGCCCTTAATTATTTTAAAAGTTTTAACTGTATTATTTTGATTTGCTTTTAAGATATAAATGCCTGAAGCGATAAACGAAATATCGAATCTTAAATCACCCTGGGTATATAACCCATCAAAGAGAATTTTTAAAAGATTCCCGTTTAGGTCAAACAATTCGATTTTTAATTGCCCTTGATGAAAGTAAGAACTTTTTAGTATTAACTCGCCAGTTGTCGGATTGGGGTAGATAACAGGTTCGTTGGGATTCGGATTGTCAGATATTGATGTTAGCATGTTGTTAAACAAACCTATACCGCCATCGCTATAAGCAATAATATAAAATCCGTTCGAAGAAAATTTCAAATATGATTCTCCCCAAATTTCCTCACTTCCATTGTTGTATTTATAAGCTAATTCTCCAGTAGCTAAATCCCAAATGTGTATATCTGCGACTTTTTTCTCGCTTCCACCAGTAACCAAATACCTCGAATCAGAACTTATGTCAATTGCCGACAAACTTCCTGAGCTATCAGGTGCAACCCTCCATTCGTATTTCTTTTCATAAGTATTATTGTCAAAAACTGTGACCAGACTACCGCCAACACTGCACAGCCACTTCCCGTCGGGCGATGTTTTGATTTTTCCTAATTGATAACCGATTTTACCCAAAGGGCTGTTTTGGGGAATAGTATCCAATGTTTTTGAATCCCAGATATTTTGTATATACCCATTATATTCAGGATGAGTCCAATCTGGTATATATTGAGAAATTGTTTTAAAATATTTTCCATCATCAGTAACTTCAGCATCATAATAATAATTATTTTTGAAACCCAAAGTATCAATTAATTGAAATGTACTTAAATTTAAAACCCAAATTCCTCTTTTCCAAACCAAAGGATTGTGGTCACTTTGATATGCAGCACCTACAATAATACCCGCTTTTTCATTGATACCAAATGCTTCACCCTCAACAAAATTAGCAAACCCACTTACAGGATATTTTCCAATAACTTCACCTGTAGACCATTTGACCTTCTCCCAACCGTAAGTATAAACGAATTGCTTATCATCCGAAAACTTGATAACCCCGCGAATATTCGGTATAATTCGCTTTACTATTCCGGATGAAGCATCAAGTTCTACAAGTTTGAAATTGGCATCAGTTACCAATATTGAAGTATCTCCCGGAACGAAGACTGCGTTGATAATTTCTTCAAGACCTATTTCTGTCCTGAGTTTGAGCCATTTAATCTCATCAGCTTTTACTAGTTCAAAACAAAAACTCAATGACATTACTGCCATAAACAAAATACGTAAAACTAAATTATTCACTTTCAACTTCAAAATTGTTAAAACACTCTACAAATTTAAGAAATTAATTTGAATTATGCAACTATTTTTTTGTTTCCTCAAAATATTTGCCACCGCTCTCTCATTCATTCCTAATTCCCTTGCGATTTTTTTTATTAAATAATTATTTTTTAATTTAGTAAATTAATTGTCAACTTTTTTTAGGACAAGACAATTTTGATTAGATTCTTCATCCCGATTTATCGGGATTCAGAATGACAAATTTTTGTCATTCCCGTGAAAACGGGAATCCAATTGTAAGGGCAAATAATTATTTGCCCTTACGTTAATCACATATTCGCCGAAGGTGTAGCACATTTTTTAGATTGCTTCGTCCCGATTTATCGGGACTCGCAATGACAGAACATAAATTTTTTACTGCTTAATCACCCTCACTGCTTCTCGCTTCGTTCCGTAGTCAATTAGCAAGGTGTAAGAGCCTGCTGGTAATGTGCTTACATCTAATTCAATATCGCCCGCAGAAGCGTAGCCTGACCACAACGGGAACGAACGACCAAGCACATCAACAGCGGAAATCGTTATATTGCCCTCTCTTTGCAACGAAATGTGGGTAGTTGAACGAGCTGGATTGGGAAAAATAGATGAAACTTGTCGATTGTTGAATAAAACCGAAGTTATAATACTTTCTTTGAATTTTATCAAAAACATTTCTTCCCTACCTATTCGCTTATTTTGATAGTAACCCTGATTAATCAGATTGCTATCGGATGTGGTTATACCTGCAAAATAAAAAGTAGAGTCTTGATTATCATATAAAAGTGAAGTCGGAAGGTCCAAGTCATTACCACCAACAAGGGTTATGTACTGAACTTGGTTCTTGTTATCAAACTTAGCAATAAAACAATCAGTATATCCACCCATTCCTATCTTTTGGGTTGCATTACTACTTGTAAATTTTAAGTATGATAAAGAGTCTGATTTACCATTCAACCGACCGATAATTATATAATTTCTTTCTTTATCAACCACTACTTTATCTGAGTATATTAAATCTTTGAAATTCAAATATGATGCATATATTGGCTCGAAACTTTCCTTTAATTTAAATCTAATTATATATGGATCGCCACCGGTATTTAATTTATTATATGCATCATTGGTAACGAGGTAATAGTTATCATTTGAGCCCGCACATATAAATTCGTCGTTTCCTAAGCTTGCAATTGAATTAAAATCGAGATATTTTTTACCAAAATATGTACTATAAATCAGATCTCCATCGCTCGAGAATCGAGCAAGTACTACTACTCTACTATATGGATTGTTAATATCTAATTCTAATTGTTTTTGATAAGCGTTGTCTGAAATTTTGATTTTATAAGAACTTGAAGATAAACTTAATACGATATCGCCGTTATCTGCAATAGCAAAATCATAAAGATAGTCATCCTTCTCGCCGCCGTAATAAGTTGACCATATCAATTTATCAAGATCTTTGTTAATTTTTAAAATAAAGGAATCCCTAAAACCGCCGCTATTTGGTTGAAACGACTCAGAACTCGATATATTTGTTTTGCTGGTTGTGTTACCGCCTATAATCAAGTTGCCTTCAGTATCAAAATTCGCAGAAGTAATTTCTTCATTGCCTTCTCCTCCAAAATATGTACAATTGATAAAATTCCCTTTTTTATCGAACTTAATAATTAGTGCATCCAATGAGCCACCTCCGTATTTATTTTGGTATGCTTTATTCGCAGGTAATGCTTTATCGGAAGTCGAACCAATTAAATAAATATTATCATCATTATCTATCAACAATTTTGAACAAAAAGTTAGCGAATCGCCGAAATATGTACCCCAAAGGAAATTTCCGTCCTTATCAAAACAGACTAATACTATATTTGATTTTCCTTTTAAATTCTCTTGGTAAGCACCCTTAGAAGTAGGGAAATCAGCCGATTCTGAACTGCCAGCTAAAATCAAGTTACCCTCTGTTGTCTGTTTTATATCGGAAATAAAATCATCATTCGTACCACCAAGATAAGTACTCCACACTTTTTCTAATGTTGTTGTGGTGGTGGTCTTGGCCATTATTGATATGCTTGCTATTATAATTACCAATATAAAAAAATTAATCTTTTTCATTTTTAATTGCTCCTTTTTGATTTTTAATTTTTAATAAATTTTGCAAAATATTTGTTCTTATCATCAGAAATTTCTAAATTATATATTCCAGGAATTAATTTATTAATCTCAATTTGTCCTTGCGTTTTTCCTGCTTGGACAACTTGTCCTAAAACATCTAAAATTTTGTAATTAAATATGCCATCCTTAATGTTAATATTTATTACATCGATCGCGGGATTTGGATATACTTCAAGCATAGATATTTTATTAATATTTTCATCTTTAACACTTGTCGTGGAAAATTTTATTCTACTTATTATTATTCTAGAGTCGATCTCCATATTTGATGTAGGTCGTCCTATAATAAATAAATGGTTGTCATCTTCTTTGTAAATATCTTGGATATACCACCATCTTACATTCCCATTAATTTTTAAATCCCATTCGTAATTTTTCAATAAATTTCCATCTAAATCATAAATATAAAAGAATGGGAAGTGAATTCTTGTTTTTAGGCTATCGTAATAATATTTGGAATGATAGACTATTATATGGTTCGAATCTAACATTTTTGCGTTAATATTATTGCGATAAATATATATTTTTAAACTATCATTTTCATTTATATCTTGTGGTATTGTTTTTTCCCATATTAAATTTCCTTTTGGATCATATTTTACCAAAGTAGGAGGAATACTATCAGGCTTATCAAGATTTCGATTAAATGTATAAGCATTACCATTTTTATCATAAGTAGGTCCTGAAATAAATATTCTTGGTAGTTTTTCTTTATTATAGGATATAAATTCACCATGACTGTCAAAATTGCATAATCTCTCATATAAACCTGTACTGTCTTTAAAAACAAAGTACCCTGAAATTTGAGAATCCTCATCCTCTGGATATTTGTTAAATCTAAAATTAAATTCACTCATTAATGTATCCTCCAAATTAGTTGGGAACTTCAATTCTATATCGTTATGTAAATCCTCAAAATAATCTTCTGTCTCTTTATATTCCTTAATATAAAAAACTCCCCATCTTTTTAAAATATATCCCAAGGAGTCCTTCAAAAACTTAATATCGCTATATCCAAAAAAATTTCTTCCGTTTTGAATAACTAAATATTTTCCATTATATGGCTGAAAACGAGTTGTATCTGTTTTCACTTTTTGCAACTCTAAATTATAATTATAGTCGAATAAAACTGGATGGGAGTAGTATCCGTGTGAAAGAAAACCATTACGAAAACCCCTTTTGCAAACAATTCTTATTTTATTATCATCTAATAAAACATAAGATAATATATGTATTGTATCTTTTAGGGTATCATAATAGGTACCTGTTTTCCTTGTATTCGTCATTTTGATTAATGAACCATCTTTCCCAACGAAAGTTGGCATAATAAAACTACTACAATTAGAAAAATCGTTTTGAGTGGGGTAATCGATATCAAAGTTTGGCACTAAAAGATACATTGATTTTAAATCATAAAAACCAACCTCCCAAACCACCCCTCTATCTGGAAATATATCATAGTTTAATATTTTAACAAATTCAAATTCAGGCACTTCGGGGGCTGAACTTTTTAAAATAATCGGTATAAAGAAAAGTAGAAAAATTAGATTTTTCATTGTAATAACTCCTTATATTTTTATTTATAGAAATCATAAATCGGGTTGCCTCATTTTATTTATGAAACAACCCTTATTTTACTCAACAATAATTGGACTTATTTTTTCATCAACATTAAGGTAATATATACCTTTGTTCAAGCCATTAATTCGTAAAGAACTAACTGATGTAACTTCTATACGACACTTAATCATATTTCCATCTTTATCAAAAAAGTTGATGTTTGAAAATGATGAATTGTTGTTATTAGTTAACTTAACTGTTATTTCACCATTTAAAGTTGGATTTGGATAAATAATTATTTCTTTTTCGTCATTTTCTTCAATCCAATTAATACCAAAATCATAGGAAACTGATACTTTATTGTTTTGATCTTTTTTTGAAATCTTTGATATTTTTAAATTGTTATCTCTTTTTATGTGTTTTACCACTTTTTGTTGTAGAGGTATGGTATTATACTTTACAACTGGTTTTAAATCTTTGCTGAATAAAATATTTACATTCAACAAAATTACAATCATTATTATTTTCTTAACCATTTTGCACCTCCTTTTAATTAATTATCTTCACAAAATGCAATGCAATAAGGGAAATTGAAAATTGGTGTGTAATCAGGTGGTATATAACATCCATTGGAGGGTGGTAAAGCCCCTTGGCATGTAAAAGTTGTGGGCCAAGATGTCTCGATTTGTTTAACTTCATTGCCGCACATGCACATTTTCAATTCTGTAACACAGCAACTTTGATTATTATCATCACAAGGTGCGAAACCTATATAATATCTTGGACCATTAGTCCCAGGATTTTTACGTGCTAAACATAATTGCTCGCATTTTGGATTACTAGCAATAACACTTACTGCAGAACAACTTGGAAATTCGCAATTTGGAGGAGTTCCTGCACAATTGTATAATGCTTTTTTTTGTTCGTCCAAACTACTATAAAATTCTACATAAAGAGCAGTTGCAACTTGTATATCGATAGATTTCATCATTTGTCTAAATCCAACATTATTAAGGGTGCCCCAATTATCAGGATAACCAGGGAAAAGCCATTGTGTTAATACTTGGCAAGAATCATAATTCCAATCTATCGAAGAAATGTTAAAAAATATTAATATGATGGTATCCCCTGGACAATTTGGGTCAAAATACTTACATTTTGTGATATTTATTAAGGCATCTACTCTACAACCCATATAATATGCCGATATACTGTTAGCGATTGTTTGTTCGCAATGTATATTTGGATATTGCATTTTGGCTTGTTCTATACAAAATGTTGTGGCTTGCGAATAAAGTTCAATCTTATAAAATAAAGAAATTGATATAAAAATCGATATTAAAATCATAATTTTTTTCATATTTTTACCTATATTTTGTTGTTAATAATTTTTACTTTCTTCCACTTTTTTTGCAGAGCGGAAGATAACTGCTCGTGGTAACATTGCTAAATGCAAACACGCTACAAAGCAGAGCTGAATTACCACCTCCGGCGATTGCTTTGTAGCCTCTACGCAATGAATTTCCACTCGCAGTTGAAAATAAATAATTTTTCTCGGCAAAATTTATTTGAACAAAATA
>Ga0138355_1100120_pt1 | contig 13611 bp, 11 predicted proteins | sample YNPNP_1300MetaT_FD_101540 | JGI IMG/M metagenome (GOLD analysis project Ga0138355, IMG submission 101540) | Anoxygenic and chlorotrophic microbial mat microbial communities from Yellowstone National Park, USA - YNP NP_1300 MetaT (Metagenome... ...
CCCACGAGACATAGTAGGCTGGCATCCACGAGATACAACTCACGATGGTTGCTGCGATAACGGCAGCGAGTGGGCGTCGCCAGCAGAGCAAAGCGAATGCAGCAGCGACCACCCCTTGCAACCAGTTGAGAAGTTGCCCGCTCCACAACAACATCGCAGACAAATCACCGCCGCCAAGATGCCACGCCGCTGCGATGAGCACGTGATACCCCCAGTGGTACGGCATCTCAACCACCGGGAGATAAGGAGTGAGCGTCCACGGTGCACGTCCGGTTTCGGCGGCGACGCGCACCATGAGCGCGTGGTGCACCGGGTCGACCCACGCTGGCAGTGCAAGATCGGCGATCTGCACAGCACGAAGCCATGCGGCAATCGCCAGCACGCCGATAAGCAGCCACATCGTAGCAGATGGTCGCACCTGAACTGTTGCCAGATCGTGCCAGGCTGCCCGCAGCGCTACGCCGGTCAACCCGACAGCACCGGCTATCAGGAACGATACCGACAGCGCAGCGCCGACCGTCGTGATCCAGAGATAGAGGAGCGGCACGATACTCAGACCAAGGCCGTTCCAGAGGACGATTCGGAAGAGCCAGTGGGGACGTGCAGCAAGCACCTGGCGTTCCAATAGATACCCCGGCGTCACCAGCCAGAAGCCGGTTGCAAGCAGTATCCTTCCAACGGGAAAGAAGGCTGCTATGATCGCCAGCACAAGGCCGCCTATCAACCAGCGACGACCAGTAGAAAAGTGGTAGAACAGGCTGGACGGTGAAGAAGCCAGGAACATATGACTTACACCAGAACTTCCATGTCTGATGTATCTTCGGTTATCGGAAGCGGCAAGTTTGGAGAGGGAACAGAGTGGCGATAATAATGGACGTAGCTATTAATCGTATGGCGTTCCATATACTCAAACGCACCATGAATGATTCGGAACAAGAGATTTGAACGAATCGAGCATCATTGTACCATCTCAAATATCAATACGCGATCCCGGTTATACACCAGCCGGTAATGAGGACTATTGAGTAGAGTTTCAGGGGATAAGACATTCAGTTCGTCATAATTTACTCTTCCCTGTCGTTTTCCAATGTACACATACCTGATATTCCGCTCGCGCAACATTGTCAGCGTTTCCGGACTGTTTATTCCTTTATTTATAACATAATGTGACAGATCATTGATCCATTGTACATAATCAGTTCGAGAACCCTGCTCTGCTACATAGAGTATCGGCGGGGCCGTATTTGCCCGATCTGCAAGAAGCGGTAGCCACCATCCTCCATCAGAACCAACAATCAAGCTTCCTCCATATGCGAAGAATGAGTTGACGAGAAAGTGAGCATTTTCTGGCGTGTTTTCTCGAATCCAGACCATTGCCCGCAGGTCTGGTCGGGTTACGAGAGCATGGCGTGCTACATCCAGGTCTTTCATCCGAACTGGGAATCCAGCTACCCCCAGGGCGCACACTGTTGCTGCTGTCAGTGGAATCATCCACCGCAACTTCTCGCTTCTCTGCGTTATCCATTCCCCCAGCATGTCTCCGATCAGCAAACCGGCAGGAATGTAGATGCAAATAAGGAGAGCGAAGTTGCTGATAGAGCCAGTGCCAGGAAGGGAGAGCCACTCAGGATTTGTTGCCAGGAGTATCAAAAACCACCAGAGCAAAACAAGCAAGAAACCGTGGCGCCTTCGCCAAAGTGCTAAACCAATAGCAATCATAAAGATAAGCCACAGTACTGGTGGCATATATGGTGTGAGATCACCAATAGCATTATACTGGCGTATGAAAGGCGAAACCTGCTCCGGCGCAGTCGTCAGTTGCTGGAAGAAAGTAGACGTGATTCGTCCAGCAAGCGTTTCGAGGAACCAGGGGAGAAACAGCACAACAGCGCCAGTTCCAGCCCCGCATACGCGAAACATCACACGCCGCCAGCTATTTTTCCGCACACGAAGGATCAGAAAGGCGGTCACGAAAATCACGTAGAAAATTAATACGCGATAGTGTGTCAGCGCCAGACCACCTATAACCACCCATACTAAGCCAACAAGCGACCACTTCCAGCGCGGGGATTCGAAGCAGGCGCCGCTGAGCACGATCGTTGCTGGAAGGATAACCTGCCCTGCCAGCTGAGTATAACGCCCCCAGTTGACATAGTACATCGGCATCGGCAAAAGCAAGCCGACTACCAGAATTGCGATCACGCCAGACCAGCGGTTCCCTCCCAGCCATATGATGAGTGGATAGAGAACAAGTACAGCCAGTCCGTTAAGGATCTGTCCAACCCATAGCGTGGCCTTATGCATGGCGATGCCAGTAAACCAGTGAAAAACAGCGACTGCGCTGTGAAAGCCAAAATGGTAGGTAAAAGTCTGCAGTTCCGCATACGGAGCCCACGAATCAAAAAGCCCGCCGTTGTCTGCCAGCAACTGAGCAATCATCGTATGATGATAGGAATCTCCCCACATGGGAGCGTCCAGCGTGCGTACAACCAGAAGGCGAACCCCAAAAACGAGCATCATAAGGAACACAAATGCAAGGTCGGGATAAAAAGTTGGAGAGCGAACCCAACAATGGATCGCCGCCCATCCCTGTCGAGGCCGCCAGTGACGGTAACGCCAGACCAGCACAGCCAATCCCCCAGTTACAGGTAGCCACACGTACAGCAGTCCCAGGTGTAACCCCATCAAGTCAGTCCAGAGAATCAGCAGGGGATAGAGAGCCAGACTAATCCCGGCGGCCAGCCCCATCCGGGCTGGCCAGGGAACTTCTCCTCCATGCGTTGCATCCTTCCCCGACCCTGTTGTTGGAGTCGCAAAAGGGGATTGGAAAAATGAGGATGGGTAAAACGCCAGCAGTGCATATCCCGGTATAAGGTACACAACCGCTGCTGCAATCAGAAGCCCGGTGCCGGTGAGCACTGCGTGCCCCAGTTCCAGGACTATGCCCCACACATTGTAGCTCAACTGAAAGGCAATCTGGGCATCCAGCGGTTCGTGATTGCGATAGGCCGCACCATCTATGTACGTTGCACCCGGTGCCGCACCTATCCGCACCGCGCCGACGCCGTCCATTTCCAGAAAGACATACCGGTAAACCCCGTGCGAGTTGTAGTCGGGACCGAAAGAGAAACGGTAAAAGCCAGCTGTGGTCACACTTTCTAAAGAGAGCACATCTGTAAACAGGTCGGTAGGGGATTGAGAGTCAGAGCGCACATGAAGGATAAGACTGCCCGCAGAGTTCGGCGCTGGCTCCAACCAAAACGCTACACCATTCAACCCTCCGTGCCGCGCCACAAAAGTTTGCCCAACACTGTGCCCCGGCTCCAGCAGAATCTCCACCTCTGGCGCCACAACCGGTTGGTCGCTGTCTACAAAATCAGAGCAACCGGTGAGAAAAACAAGAAACAAGAAAAAGAGAATCCCGATCCCAACTCTGCAGCTTGTCACTGTTTTCTTCAATCCTAAACGAGCCAATACAGCTCTCACCTGGTAAACTATCAGATTTGTCACCCTGGCATCCCCATACTATCCATAAATCTGCTCTTGAACGACTTCAGCCATCAAGTCTACAAAATTCGCCAATTTTCTTTCCAGTAAGCATTATCAAGGTTTATTGGCATGAAAGAAAACTCATATTAGCAGCTACCGCCCTGGAATAAAGATAACGTACAATGCGCGGTATTCACTCAACGTGCCATAAGATTGGGTGTCACCAACAAAATAGATGCTGGTGTCAAGTAGTACAGCATCGGCAGAGATGCGGGCTTCGACAGGCAGTCGTAGATGAGTCCATGCGTCGGCATCTATGTCGTAGGTAAGCCCCTCACGGCGCTCGCTGTCGAAGACCAACAGCGTACTCGAAAGACCAACCACAGCAGGACGAGAAATCGCCTGTGGTAATGGTGCAGCAGCAATCCAGCGCCGTCTGGGATCGTTGCCCGGCTCGACCCACGCACTGTCACGGAGTGCTCCATCCACACCCTCGCCGCCAATGACGTAGAGACGTCCGCTTGCAACCGCCACACCCGCATAACGGCGTGGTTGTGGCAATGTTGGCCCAGACTCCCAGCGTTCACGTAGCGGGTCATATACAAAGACTTCAGATCGAATCGTCTGCCCATCCCAGCCGCCTATCAGGTACAGTTGTCCTTCCCAGGCAGCCAGCGCGTAGCGACTACGCGGCGCCGGGAGCGCAGGACCGTCGTACCAGCGCTGTTCGCGAGGATCATAAATCTCAAGTCGATCGATAACGACGCCAGTACTATCTTCGCCGCCAGGTACAAAAATCAAGCCGCGTAACGTGATCGCGCGAGCATGGCTCACTGCAGTTGGCTTATCAATGAGTTTCACCCATCGATCAGTTTCGGGATCGTAGCGATCAACTGCTGCACTGACAACACCATTACGTTGGCCGCCGACGACGTAGAGCCGACGTTCGAGGTCGTAGCCTGTAAGCGCGAAGTCATCGCGCGGTTCGTCTAGTGACTGACGCACAAACCAGCGTTGCTGATCGCTGACAACTGATTGGGAAGTTGGGGTGACTGTGATTGGCGGATTATCAGGACGTGCATTTGCGACAAGAATAGTGATCGTTAGAGCTACCAGTGCTATACCGCCAATCAGCCATGGCAGCGCTCGTGGAGCAGATGTTGCAGGTAAGGGAGAGGTGATCGGTTTCGCTATTGGTGATGATGTTGCCGACGTGTTGCGAGCGCTGAGCGGCGTGACTGTTGGTTGTTCGGAAGAGTCTGGCAGCGTAACAGTCGATGAAGCGGGTGATGACGTTGATGACTCCGAGAGCGCCATCGATGCGACATCGGTATGGTCTTTTGCTTCCGCTTCACCGGTCTCAGTCGATCCCGATTCAGGAGATGCTTCTGCGTCGTTGATGGTTGAAATACCGGTCTCTTCGACCGCAACGATTCCGGTGCGAATTGCATAGACAGTAGCTTCGGTGCGCGACTCAACCCCAATTTTGGCAAAAATGTTGCGCAAATGCACCTTTACCGTGTTGACGCTTATGTTCAACGCGACGGCAATCTGCTGGTTGGTCGCTCCGGTAGCAACGAGACGGAGGATCTCGCGCTCTCGCTCGCTTATTGGATGTTCATCAGCCATAGCCTGACACGTCAGAGTGCAAATCGCTTCGTGTCTATCATAACATATACTGTGCAGGCACAGAGCAACTCAGTAACAACTGAAACACGGCGTTCTGGAGTCAAGGGAGCGACGTCCAATTGCATTGACTCTTCCTACCCGCCAGGGATGTAGCCGACCCCAACGAGCAAATGTGAACACTATTGGTTCGTCTGGGTCGCACGATGGTGTTGCACGATGGTGTATACTATACCTCACTGCCGGGGAGTATTATATGGGAACAGAAGAGCACATTGTATTGATTGCCCCATGCGCAGAAGTCGTCTTCACTGACGAATGGCGCGTACAAAGGCACACACGCAACTTGCAAGACGCGCAATTGTAGCCGGTGGGAAAGCGGGCGCAGGATCATGACTGAGATGCTCTTGCACACCTCAATGAGGAGCGTATGAGCCATCCTAAATATATATTGCCAGGGTAACGTATGCCGCTCTTTGAACAAACCTATGCGCCTCGCTGGCGCAAAGCGCACAAAATTGCCACTATCCTGCAGGATGCCTATCCATCTGATCTTGCGACGGCGCGTTTACTGGACATTGGGTGCAGCAATGGAGCAATCACCAATGCGCTTGCCAGACAGGTCGCCTCGATTGTTGGAACTGATATTGACGCTGCGCGCATTGCTGAAGCAGTCACTCGTGCGGCGCCTAATGCCGCATTTGTACAAAGCGATGGCAATGCGCTGCCATTTTCTGCGGCTACTTTTGATATTGTTATCTGCGCACAGGTATACGAGCATGCACACAACAGCCAGACACTTGTACAGGAAATTGAACGGGTGCTGCGTTCGGGTGGTCTCTGTTTCTTTAGCGGACCGAACAAATTAGCGCTTCTGGAAGAGCACTACTGGCTACCATTTTTATCATGGTTACCGCAAGCCCTGGCCGACAGATATATGCGTCTGAGCGGTCGAGGACGGAAGTACGACATCCGGCCGATGACGTACTGGGAACTGCAACAGCTTTGGGCGAATTTCGACATGATAGACTACACCCCGCGCCTGCTCTGCGAACCACAGCGATTTGGCGTTGACGACGAACTGGGACGGTTGCGCGTTGCTTCACGTGTTCCTGGCTGTGTTTGGAAACGAATGGCGCCATTCTTGCCAAACTTCAACTGGATTTTAGTGAAACGGTCATGAGCGAACAAAACAACATCCGACCACCCGTTGTTCCGCCAGAGAGGTATACTCGCGAATATTTTGAGCAATGGTGCCACGGCGCTGCCGAGTTTCGCACGACGGGTGGTGCCAAGCTGCCTCGTCGCTTGCGCATTCCCTTCAGTATAGCCCGCGTGCATGCAGGTCAGCGTGTGCTCGATATCGGATGTGGACGCGGCGAGATCGCATTACACTGCGCACAACGCGGTGCACTGGTCTGGAGCGTTGATTATGCGCCTGCTGCGCTGGCTTTGGCGAAAGAAGCGTTACAACACACCGCGCCGGAAGTGCGTGAGCGGATTGCGTTGATCCAGGCCGATGCACGACTTTTGCCATTTCTTGATGAAAGCATGGATGTCGCCTTTATGCTTGACGTCGTCGAACATCTCAATCCCGACGAATTGGATCGGGCATTGCAAGAGGTACGCCGGGTGCTGCGTCCTGGCAGACCTCTGGTTGTTCACACCATGCCAAATCTCTGGTATTATGCGGGAGGCTATCGATTGTATCGACTTATGCAGCAAATGCGAGGTGTCACATTACCGGACGACCCGCGTGATCGTTGGCCGTTCAAAGACGTGCATGTAAATGAGCAAACACCGCTTTCACTCTTGAGAACATTGCGGCATCATGGCTTCACTACTCGAGTATGGTTGCAAAACACACAATCATACACCCACGAGCGAAATTGGCTTGTGCGCTTCGTTATGGAAGCTCTTGTGCGATTGCCAATCATCAAACTTGCCTTTTGTAATGATATTTTTGCTGTGGCACATAAACCTGTGAGGTAAACCATGCGTATCGCCATCGAAGCATTGGGAATCCATTCTTACGGAGGTGGGCGAACAGCGACTATAAATTTGTTACAAGCACTCTTCGCTCTCGACCGCCAGAATGAGTATCTTCTCTTTCTCAGCCAGCCTGAAACGACACTTTCAGCTCCTAATGTTCGCCAAACCATCGTACCTTTAAGAAAAAGATTTTTTATGCGACTTTGGGCGCAAATTGCGTTGCCTGTTCTCACTCTCGGCTGCGACGTTGTACATTTTGTAAAAAATTTGGGAGTTTTCGGTTTAAGGGTTCCTTTTATCGTTACAGTATACGATATTACAACCATTATCTATCCCGAATTATTTCCCAAGATTGATGTATGGTACTGGCATTTCCTTCAAAAGCATACTCTGCACAGAGCAACAAAAGTGATTGCTATCTCACAAAAAACAGCGCAAGATATTTGTATTTTCTACGGGATTTCTCCTGAACGCTCAACCGTCGTATATCCTTCTTGTGGACGCCATTTCAAACCAACATCCATCGAAGAGACCGATCGTGTGCGAAAATTATATACTCTTCCAGAGCACTACGTACTCCACGTTGGTCGTATCGATCCCAAAAAGAACATACCACTGCTCATCGAAGCATTTGCTCAATTTAGAAAGCATACAGGTTTTCCAGGGACATTAGTATTAGTCGGTGAACAATATAAAAAAAGGCCTGACTTAGCCATCCATGACAGAATAGCCGAACTGGGACTGCAACAAGTTGTCCAACTGCTCGGCGCCATTCCTGATCCCGATCTGCCAGCTATTTATACCGGCGCCACCATGGCCGCATTTCCTTCAGTGCATGAAGGATTTGGCCTGGTCGCACTGGAGGCGCTGGCATGTGGTACACCGCTGGTCGTCAATCGGGCTGGCGCCATTACTGAAGTGGTCGGAGACGCTGCCCTGGTGATGGCACATAGCACACCGGAATGCCTGGCCGAATTGCTTGCGCATATCTGGCGCTCGCCTGAGCTGCGCCAACAGTTGCGCGAAGCAGGAAGAGCGCGCTCACAATTATTCTCCTGGGAAGCAACGGCCCGTCAGACACTAGCGGTATACGAAGAAATAGGGTCTTGCCATGAAAGCTCAACGACATAAAGCAACAAAAGAGTCTATCGTAGCCCGCTACAACGAGATGTATCAGACGCCCGGCAAACTGCGTGATGCAGATTCGTCATATTGCTGGGTGTTAGATGTGGTGCCAGCGTTTTCTGGCGCACGCCTGCTGGATGTGGCATGCGGAGAAGGGTTGCTGGTGCAATATGCAGAGGCACGAGGTCTGCATGCAGTAGGAATTGATATAGCCCGGCGCGCTGCTCAACTGGCGCAACAGAACACCAGCGGGTGTATTGTGGTTGGAGAAGGTGAAGCGTTGCCCTTTCGCGACTCTACAATTTGATATCGTTACGATTTGGGAAGTCTTGAACACTTCCTCGATCCGGAACAGGGCGTGCGCGAAATGCGACGTGTTCTGAGAGCAGGGGGCATAGCGGCTGTTCTGCTGCCGAACAGCTATTACCTGGCCGATATTATCTGGCACGTGTGGCGCACCGGCTACGGTCCAAATCACAAGCAACCCCTGGAACGTTTCGCGACCTATGGCGAATGGCGCGATCTGCTCGAAGGGAAAGGGTTTCATGTGGAACGAAGCTACAAGTACAACTTCTCCTTCCCTCGATCAAAAGAAGACTGGCAATGGTACTGGCAACACCCGCGCAAATTTATGTATCTCGCTGTTGCTCCTCTGATGCCGTTCCATCTTTACATATAGTTTTCTGTACGTATGCCGCGCGGTATGAAAGATAGTTTGCGCTATCGTCTGCATTCTTCAGTTGCCCACATCTATCATCGCATACGAGGGGGGATGCAAATAGTCGTTCTCCTTGCAAGCATACTTTACCTTGGATACAACCTGCGTGCGCTTTCTTTTGAAGAAGTGGCAATCTGGCGATGGCCTTATTTTGCGTTTGCGTGGAGTCTCACATTTATAGCTACCTGGATGGGGGCGGTTGGTTGGTGGCTGGTATTGCAGACGATATGTATACCATCAGTCCCTTCCTTTCGCTCGACATCGGCTATTCATTTGAAAGCCAACCTCGCCAAGTATCTGCCTGGCTATGGGTGGCAACTCGCAGGTAAGGCCTATCTTGCCCATCGGCATGGCATTGAGTCACGCCAGGTAGGTGCAGCCATGCTGTTGGAACTGGTTACCGTTTTAGGAGTGGGGGCGGTTTTTGCAGCTACCATATCTCTCTTTATTTCGTTACCTCTTCCCCCTTTGCTGGTGATCTTCATCCAGATTATAGGAGGAACAGCGGGAATAGTCCTGCTCGCCCTGCCCTTTGTATGGTCGTATGGGGCAAAACGGTTCCACACGCCAGTTGTGTTAGATAGATATTTCTATGTGCTCACTGTCGGCGCCATGGGAACAGGCTGGATCAGCCTGGGTGTCGGACTTTGGGCACTGGTTGCAGTATTGCGTCCTATCGATTGGATGAGCCTGCCGTATTTCCTGTTCACTATCGCGGGAGGGATTCTGGTCGGTCTTGCAGCCCTCTTTGTACCCGCTGGACTGGGAGTCCGTGAGAGTGTCATTGCGTTTTTGCTGACACCTGTTTTGGGACCCGGCGAGGCCGTTCTTGTGGCAACTCTCTCACGAGTGGTGCTCGTTACTGGAGAGCTGACAGCCGTTGCCTGCCTTTTGCCCTGGCAGAAACGAGAGAGTTGAAGCGCATAAGCGGAGCGCTATGGATCATACTCCCTGGAATAACTCTTCAATAATCCACAAGGAGTATTGCTTTTAACTGATCAATCCAGTACAGTACTCCCGCATCTATCTAAACTTTATGAGGGAGGTTCCAACATGATCACCCGTGATCTGTATCGTCTGGTAGCACTGGCTCTGTCACTGGCTCTTTTGATGAGTGCGAACTCCACTGCTTACGCGCAGGAGCCACCCGGTCCATGGGCAAGTGGTATCTCCTGTGTGAATCTGAGTACCGTCGATGCCTCAATTGCTCTCAGTTTCTACCAGCAAGGTAGTGGTTCGCCATCACACACATTCAACGATACCATCCTTGCAAACTCAAGTAAGAACTATTTCTCGCCGAATATATCAGGACTTGCTTCTGGCTTCAGGGGATCAGCTGTGATTCAATCAGACCAGCCGGTCTCGTGTAATGTGAACACGCAAAAGCAGAGCACTGGCACACAGACCGATCCATATCGCATCGGTACAAGTGCGGGCGTCGCAACAACTGACACCGCGCCGACAGTCTATGTTCCGCAGGTGCTCAAGAACTTAAGCGGCTTCAGTTCCTACGTTGCCGTACAAAACACCGACGCGGCCACTACCGCTGTAACGGTGACCTATAAGGACAGGAACGGAAATAGTATACCCGCTGCAACTGAGACAATCAATATTCCGGCGCAAAGCACTCACATCTTCTATCAGAGCGCCAACACAAACCTGACTAACGGTTTCCTCGGAGCAGCGACTATTTCAGCGGTTAATGGAACATCGAAGTTGGCTGCGATTGTCGCCATCTACAACAACGGCGCATCCTTTGATCGATCTCAGTTGCTCTCGTACAACGGCTTTGTCAGTGGCGGGAACAAACTTTTTGTACCACGTTTCGTTCGCAACTACTACGGCTACAACGGCGGCTTGACCATCCAAAACATCGGCACAGGTCCCGCACAGATCAAGGTTACGTTCAATTTCGCGGGTAACTCCTACACCTATACCTCGGCGACTCCTATCGCCAGTGGTGCTGCATTGGCGCTCTATGCCCCCAACATTGCCGAACTAAGCGGTGTGGACAGTTTGCCGGTCAATCAACGTTTCGGCAGCGCAGTCATTGAAACGATTTCAGGCGGACCGATCGTTGCAATTGTCAACGAAGATAACCGCGGAGGACCTGGTATTCCTGCTGAGCGGGCCGGGCAGGGTTCAACCTACAATGCTATTCCAGATGGATCCCAAACGAACACGATCTTCCTGCCGCAAGTCCCACGCAATGCCGGAGGCATCTTCTCTGGCGGTTTCCAAATATCGAACACGACAGGCACGGCTGGCACCTGCAATATATCATATGCAGGTGTGCCTGCAGCGAATGAGACCAATGTGCCATTGCCAGCGAACGGTTCGATGGGCCGCTATGCACCCAACGTGCCAAACTTGCCTAATGGTTTCAATGCAGCGGTCACAGTCCAGTGCACTGTTCCTGTCGTGGGCATTGCAAATCTGGCAGTCAATCCGGGATCGGGTCGCTTCGGCGATAGCTTTACCCAGTCGAATGGAATCAACCGATAAGTAGCGCCTGGAATGGATTTTAGCCTCTGTAGAGTAGCCTTTCTGCTCTGACGGAAAGGTTGCTCTACAGAGGGGCTTTCTTTAGTGCGACTATATTGGTGAGTTCAGGGGGTTAGATCTGACGTATTCCATCATCGAACGACCTGTGGTATCAAGTAATTCAAAAGAGGTTGGATACAGACATGCAGAGACGGATCGTGTTTTTGCTCGCTTTTTTCCTGATGGCCTGTCAGGCTACGGTGGAATCGCCGACTGCCTCACAAATATCACCGACAATCACGCAAACCAGTGCAACAGACCAGCAAAGTGAGTTTGTTGTCCCAAATCCGACAAGCCAGACAGGTGTTATAGTAGGACAGCTACTTACTCCTGGTTCAGGCGGAAAACCTTACATTGCTACACTTTATTTAGGAACGTTTATTTATCCAGAAAATAATGCCGATGGTCCTCCTCTTATTACATTTTCTGAACAAACATCTTTGCAGGGCGTTCAAGATCAGCAAACGGGCCGCTTTTATTTTGCAGATGTGCCACCCGGTAAATACGCAATTATCATCTGGACACCGGTCATGAGTATGCCGCTACGAGATGCTAAAACACAAACCGAAATCACTTTTGAAGTCAAAGCGGGTGAAATAACCGATCTTGGAATTATCGCTATTCCGTAATATGAAGACCGCGAGTCGCTGGATTACTTCCCTTGTTTTCGATGTCGCAACTCAGCACGGGCAGGCATGGCAGACGTCTGTCGCTGACCTGGCACGTTTGCCAGGTGTGATCTTCGATATGGGCGGGGGACGACCATTTCAGGGTTCTATTCGTCCAGAGATGCTCGGTGTACATACGTGCTATTTTTCGCTGGATATTCGCTTCGAAGCAATGCCTCACGTGGTAGGCGATATAATGCGGCTGCCTCTCGCTGATGAAAGTGTGGACGGCATTTTGTGCAATGCTGTTTTAGAGCACGTGCCATATCCACAAGCAGCCGTAAATGAGATGTATCGCGTTCTGAAGTCCGGTGGAATTGTTCTGGTCGGTGTGCCGTTTATCTATCCCTATCACGATGTCGTTGATTACTTCCGATTTTCGGATACAGCATTGAAGGAAATGTTTCGTTCGTTTTATAGTGTCGAGATTACGCCTTTAGGTGACTATATATTTTCGACGGCACTATTTTTGACAGGATTCAACTTCGAATTGGCTAAACGTTTGGGTTTGCTGACTAATCTGTTGCGTTTTCTTCTGAAAACGGGAGCTACAGTCTCCTCGAAGTTTAGAACGAAGCCCGGTGAGATGGCATGTGCAGTCCGTACGCGGCGAATACGGCGACGCTGGCAGGATAGTTTAGAACGAAGCCCGGTGGGATGGTACCTTCACGCGCGGAAATGATGTGTGACGTTTCGGTACAACATCCTTACTCCGTATCAAAAAGATCTGTTTGCTGCTACACTACCCCGAACCAGACATCCAACACGCTTCTGCATATTCAATTTCAATGTGAGCCGCTATACGATGCGGCACACATAGGTGTCTACTCCCGGTGAGCCTTCTGGAATACACGTCGTGACAAGTGCTTTCTGACTATTACGTCCCCGTAGAAGCGGCGCAGCATGCGCGTGATACCAGGGTGCACTGCGTGTGACTGTGTCGAACAACTTGAGCTTGCCATCGGACGAAGTCTCTTCCGAGACCAGGCATATTATTCTGGCAGGCAGACGCCATCATAGCCGGAATGCAGATCTCCCGACATACCCCCTTGACATCCCTCAATAGTCGTTTATAATCTAACTATTAGTAAGGAAACAAACGACTATGGACGTGATCGAACAATTGACGGCGCTTGGTTTTACCGAGTACGAGGCGAAGGTCTACCTGGCGCTGCTCCACGAACATCCGGCCACCGGGTATCAGGTCGGGAAACTGGCCGGCGTGCCGCGTTCGATGGTGTACGAGGCGCTGGGACGCCTCGAGGCGCGCGGCGCGGTGCTGAAGAGTTTCGATGAGAAAGCTACACTCTATCGCCCGGTGTCGCCCGATATGCTGCTCGACCGGTATGAGCAGGGGCTGCGTCAGCGCGTCGCCGAATTGCGCGCCAGCCTGGCGCCGCTCTATCGACCGCGCGACGAAGGCAGGCTGTGGAATTTTAGCGGTCGCCG
>Ga0138355_1013944_pt1 | contig 13487 bp, 8 predicted proteins | sample YNPNP_1300MetaT_FD_101540 | JGI IMG/M metagenome (GOLD analysis project Ga0138355, IMG submission 101540) | Anoxygenic and chlorotrophic microbial mat microbial communities from Yellowstone National Park, USA - YNP NP_1300 MetaT (Metagenome... ...
TAAAATTTATTGAATATTTACGTGGGGATGGTTATACTTACGAAGATGCATTAACTCTTATAGAATCTTTGTTCTTCGACGAGAAAAATTATGATCTTTCTCCTGTTGGTAGGTTTAAAGTAAACAATAAGTTTAGGTTTATCAACCCCAAAGGATTCGAAAACGCAAAAGAAAGAGTATTAAGAAAAATCGATATCATAGAAACCTTTAAATATTTTATCCGGCTTGTAAACGAAATCGAAGGATATGATGTAGATGATATAGATCATTTAGGAAATCGAAGGGTAAGAAGTGTGGGGGAATTACTCGCGAACCAGTTAAAAAGTGCTTTCGTTAAAATGGAAAGAGTAATAAAAGAAAGAATCAATTCTGCAGAGAGAGATACAATTACACCACAATCGCTTGTTTCTATAAAACCCATAACAAGTGCAATCAATGATTTTTTTGGATTAGGACAATTATCTCAATTTATGGATCAAACCAATCCGCTATCAGAAACAACCCATAAAAGAAGGTTAAATGCATTAGGCCCTGGTGGTTTAAACCGAGAAAGAGCTGGTTTCGAAGTAAGAGATATTCATTTTAGTCACTATGGAAGAATGTGTCCAATAGAAACGCCAGAAGGTCAAAATATTGGATTGATTGTTTCTATGAGTACATTTGCAAGGGTAAATGAATTTGGATTTTTGGAAACACCATACAGAAAAGTTATCAAAGAAAGAGATAAAAACGGAAAAATTACAAAAGTTTATGTATCGGATCAAATCGAATACATGACTGCGGATATCGAAGAACACTATGTTATCGCGCAAGCAAATGCCCCTCTAAATGAAGATGGAACTTTTAAGAATCGTTTAGTAGCTTGTAGAAAAAAAGATGATTATCCATTAAAACCACCAGAAGAAATTGATTATATGGATATTGCGCCTCTTCAAGTTGTAAGTGTTTCCACATCTCTTATTCCATTCTTAGAGCATGACGATGCCAACAGAGCATTGATGGGTTCTAACATGCAAAGACAAGCTGTTCCACTGCTTTTCGAAGAAGAACCCCTTGTGGGAACAGGAATGGAAACTCGTGTAGCTTATGATTCTCGCGTTTGTATATTAGCAGAGGAAGATGGTGTAGTAGTAAAGGTTGATGCAAATCAAATCATTGTAAGAGAAAAGAACGGAAATGAAAGAATCTACAAGTTAAGAAAATTCGAAAGGACCAACCAAGATACTTTATATAACCAAAAACCCGTTGTGTATACTTTAATATTTGATTATAAAGTTTGGCATCCGGAAAAAAGAAAATATCTCTTACCAAAAGAAGCGGTTGTAAATTCTGTAAAAAAAGATGCAATAGAAATCAAAGTAGTTGTAGAAGATCAAGATTATAAAACAGAAGATATTATTACTTATCCATTAAAATACGAGGATAAAGAATTTGAACCCTTTGTAAAAGAAGGAGCAAAAATCAAAAATGGGACAATTTTAGCTGGACAAAAAGTCTATAAAGAATTGCGAGTTTCCAATGGTATTATTAAAAGAAAAGCCACTATATTGGCAGAAGGACCCTCCATAAATAATGGTCGATTAGCGTTGGGGAAAAATATTCTTGTAGCATTTATGCCTTGGAATGGTTATAATTTCGAAGATGCAATTTTAATCAGTGAAAGAGTGGTTCGCGATGATTTGTATACATCTATTCATATAGAAGAATTCGAAGTTCAAGCAAGAGAAACAAAATTAGGTCCAGAAGAAATAACAAGAGATATACCCAATATAAGTGATAAAGCATTTAGAGAATTAGACGAGAACGGTATTATTCGAATTGGAGCAGAAGTTAGTCCAGGAGATATATTAGTAGGCAAAGTTACACCTCAAGCAGATAGAGAAATGTCCCCAGAGTACAAACTCTTGCATAGCATATTTGGGGAAAAATCCAGAGATGTTAAAGATACTTCTTTAAGAGTACCAAATGGAGTAGAAGGTATTGTAGTGGATGTAAAGAGATATTCGCGAAAAAATGGAGATGAACTGCCATCAGGTGTAGAAGACATGGTAAAAGTCTATGTAGCAAGTAAAAGAAAACTACAAGTTGGCGATAAGATGGCTGGTAGACATGGTAATAAAGGGGTCGTTTCTAAAATTTTACCAGTTGAGGATATGCCATTTATGGAGGATGGAACGCCTATCGATATTATATTAAACCCATTAGGTGTTCCTTCCCGGATGAATATTGGTCAAATATTAGAAACGATGTTAGGCTTTGCTGGACATAAATTAAACCATCTTTTCGAAACACCTGTATTCGATGGTGCAACAGAAGAAGATATAAAAAAATTTCTTGAAGAAGCTGGTTTACCATCGGATTGTAAGTTCGAATTATACGATGGAAGAACCGGAGAAAAATTCGAAGGCAAAGTTTTCTGTGGATACATTTATATGTTAAAATTGGCTCATATGGTGGATGATAAAATGCATGCTCGCTCTACCGGTCCATATTCTTTGGTTACACAGCAACCATTGGGAGGTAAAGCTCAATTTGGTGGTCAAAGATTAGGAGAAATGGAAGTTTGGGCATTAGAAGCTTATGGTGCTGCATATAGTTTACAAGAATTATTATCTGTAAAATCAGATGACATACTAGGAAGAAACAGAATCTACGATGCGGTTATAAAAGGAATTCACACCATCAAACCAGGTATACCAGAATCCTTTAATGTGTTACTACAAGAGTTAAGAGGCTTAGCATTAGATATGGTGATGCTGGACGAAAATGGTAATGTAATCGACTTAGCAGATTTAGACGAAGATTATAGTCGTTCGAGCAAAACTAAAATCAGAATCGAAACCATCGAAAGAAATTAAAAAAAGGGAATACATATGGCATTAAAAAAAGAAAAAACATTCGAAGCAATAAAAATCATGATAGCAAGTCCCGATCGAATTCGGGAATGGTCCTACGGGGAAGTAAAAAAAGCAGAAACGATTAATTACAGAACTTTAAGACCAGAACGCGAAGGATTGTTTTGCGAAAAAATATTTGGAACAACCAGAGATTGGGAATGCTTTTGTGGTAAGTTTAAATCTGTAAGATATAAAGGGGTGATTTGTGATAGGTGTGGTGTAGAAGTTACCCACAGTAAAGTAAGAAGAGAAAGAATGGGGCATATTGAACTTGCTACACCAGTAGCTCATATTTGGTATTATAGAAATGTCCCAAGTAGAATTGGATTATTACTCAATAAAAACGTGAATGAAATTAAAAGTATTTTGAATTACGAAAAATATGTAGTTATCGATCCTGCGGATTCTGACAAAGAACTTGGTGAATTAATTACAGAAGATGAATACAACGAATATTTAGATGAATATGGCGAAAAATTTGTCGCGATGATTGGAGCAGAAGCGTTAAAAGAATTGTTAAGTAGGATCAACATCGAAGAAGAAATCCATGAAATACGAAGCCAATTGTCCGTAGAGCAAAATAAGGCATCGGATCAAAAATTGTTAAAACGTTTGGAAATTTTAGAATCATTAAAAGAATCTGGAAATAGACCAGAATGGATGATTTTAGAAGTAATTCCCGTTATACCACCAGAATTAAGACCAATGGTTCAGTTAGATGGTGGTAGGTTTGCATCCTCAGATTTGAATGACTTATACAGAAGAGTTATTAACAGAAACAATCGTTTAAAACGTTTACAACAATTAAGAGCACCAGAAATCATTGTAAAAAACGAAAAACGAATGCTCCAAGAAGCAGTTGATTCTTTATTCGATAACACAAAACGTGGTAAACAAGGTGTAGTAAAAGGTAAAGGCAATCGACCTCTAAAATCTCTTTCTGACATGTTAAAAGGAAAGCAAGGAAGGTTTAGACAAAATTTACTAGGTAAACGTGTTGATTATTCTGGTCGTTCTGTTATAGTGATTGGACCCAATTTAAAATTACACGAAATGGGATTACCAAGAAAAATGGCATTAGAATTATTCAAGCCATTTATATTAAGAAGATTGCTAGAACTCGACATTGTCCCGAATATCAAAACAGCAAGAAAAAAGGTAGAAGAAGAATCTCCCGAAGCAAACGAAGCATTAGAATATGTAATTAAAGAACATCCTGTATTGTTAAATAGAGCACCTACATTACATAGGTTAGGTATACAAGCATTTTTGCCAGTAGTCGTAGAAGGGAAGGCAATACAATTACATCCATTGGTGTGTCATGCCTTTAATGCAGATTTTGATGGTGATCAAATGGCAGTACACGTTCCTTTATCTGCAAGAGCACAGTTGGAATCTTGGATGTTGATGTTATCTTCTCATAATATTTTAAACCCAGCGAATGGTCAACCTGTTGTATTCCCTACCCAAGATATGGTATTGGGACTTTATTTTTTAACTTCGAAATTAGAAGGAGATGTAGGCGAAGGAAAAAGTTTCTCCTCGCTAGAAGAGATATTGTATGCTGTCGATAAAAAGGTTGTAGGTCTACGAGCAGAAATTCGCGTTCTAATGGATGATAAAATTATTAGAACAACACCTGGAAAGATAATATTCAATTCTATTTTGCCTAAGGGATATCCTTTTGTGAATAATCCCATTACAGATAAAGAAGCAATCCGTATTATTGCAGATGTTTATTCGAATTATAGTGCAATAGAGACTGTCGAAATGTTGGAAAAATTCAAAGAATTAGGTTTCTATTATTCTACAAGATTTGCACCTTCTATTTCTATTTCGGATATCAAAGTTCCCAAGAAAAAGTATGAATTAGTCAAAAAAGCAAACGAAGAAGTAGAAAAGGTAACAAAAGATTTTCATAATGGTATTATCACTGACGAAGAAAGATATAAAAAGGTGATCGAAATTTGGGATAAAACCAACGAAGAAGTTCTTAAAGCAGTTTTTGAAGAACTAAAGTATGATCAAAAAGGATTTAATCCTGTCTATGCAATGGCGGAATCTGGCGCTCGTGGTTCTAAGCAACAAATTCGTCAGCTTGCAGGAATGCGTGGGTTAATGGCAAAACCATCTGGAGAAATTATAGAATTGCCCATTCGTGCTAACTTTAAAGAAGGCTTAAGTATATTGGAGTTTTTTATTTCTACACATGGTGCAAGAAAAGGGTTAGCAGATACAGCATTAAAAACCGCAGATGCTGGGTATCTAACAAGAAGGTTAGTAGATATTGCTCAGGATGTAATTGTGACAGAAGAAAATTGTGGAACGAAACAAGGTCTTTGGATTGGCCCAGTAAAAGATAGAGATAAAATTGTTGTATCCCTAGGTGATAGGTGTTTTGGAAGGATATTAGCAAAAGATATCAAGGATCCTGTTTCTGGCGAAGTGGTGATTAAATCTGGTACAATGATTTCAAAAGAAATTGGGAGAAAAATCGATTCTTTAGGTATTGAAAAAATTTTTATAAGATCTGTTTTAACCTGTGAATCCAAAAGAGGAATATGCGCGAAATGTTATGGATTAGACTTGGGTCGATTAAAACTTGCAGAAATGGGCGAAGCAGTAGGAATCATCGCTGCTCAATCTATTGGACAACCAGGTACTCAACTTACGATGCGAACATTCCATGTGGGAGGTATTGCTACAAACGTAGAGAGAGGCGAAAACGAACATCGCGCACCAGATGATTGTTTAATTTTAGATATTCAAGGAACAATCGTTAGAAATAGAGATAATAAACAATTATTAGCAACAAGAGGAACTGTTGAACTTAAAAAGATTTGGTTTAAATATCCATTGAATCAGTTAAAAGGTATATCTGTAAAAAATGGCGAAAAAATTATCCATGGTCAACAAATCGCAGATGAATATTACGACGAAAAAAATGAGCTTAAACGTGGATTAGTATCCGATTCAAAGGGTATTGCAACAATTGATGAAGAAAAAGGCTTATTTTATATCGTAGATGAAAATGTCATTACCATAAACTTAAAAGTAGGTAGCGAAATATACGTAGAAGAAAATCAATTCTACAAGAAAAATGATTTAATAGCAAGGTTTGATTCTGTGAATGATATCATAATTACAGATAGTGATGGCGAGATTGAATTTAATGACATGACAATCAACGAAAACCTAAAAAGAGATGAACAAGGTAATTTTAGAATTTACGAAGTAAGAGGTAAAAAACTAAATCCAAGTATAGTCGTTAGGATAGATAGTAAAAACTACAAAGAATATCCTATTCCTGTTGGAGCTATCTTATTAGTAAAAGAGAACGATAAAGTTAAAGCAGGAGATGTATTGTTTAAAGTTGCAACATCGAAGGAAATCAAAACACGAGACATTACTGGTGGTTTGCCACGTGTGGAAGAATTATTTGAGGCAAGAGCTCCCAAAAAATCAGCTTTCTTAGCACCAATTGATGGAATTGTTAAAGACAAAAATGAAGTAATTAAAGACAAAAGGATTATTTATATAATTCCTCTCGAAACAACAGAAAACATGTACGAAAAAACAATTGAGATCGAAGGAACAGATGATCTCTTTGATGAAATAGAAAAACAAGAATATCAAGATTATAATGTTTATGATGAACTAGATAGAACAACGCCATTAGTCTATAAAATTGCAATTCCAAGGCAAATACGTATATTGGTAAGAGATGGGGATCAAGTTAAAAAAGGTGAACCAATAACAGAAGGACAATTAAATCCCCATGATATACTTAGAATTAAAGGTTTAAATGCTCTACATGAATTTTTGATTCAAGAAATTCAAGAGGTATATCGTTTACAAGGGGTTTTTATAAACGATAAACATCTAGAAATCATTATACGTCAAATGCTTAGAAAAGTAGAGATAACAGATCCAGGCGATACGAATTTCGTTCTACATCAACAAGTTGATAAATTTAAAGTAATTGAAGAAAATAAACGTGTTAGAGAACAAGGTGGAGTTGAATGTAAATTTAGACCGATTCTTTTAGGTGTGACTAAAGCTTCTTTAACTACGGAATCATTCTTATCAGCGGCAAGTTTCCAAGAAACAACAAGAGTTCTAACAGAAGCAGCAATAAAAGGAAAAGTAGATGAATTAGTCGGTTTAAAAGAAAATGTGATCGTTGGCCACCTAATCCCTGCTGGAACAGGTTTAAAAAGATATAGGGATATAGAAATTTTCTACGAAGAATATGGAGATATACAAAAAGCATATAAGCAAAAGTTAGAATTGCAGAGTAAAGAAGAGTAAAAAGTAATTTTAACTTGATCCATATATGTTTTAAATTTTTATGGTTATTCCAATTAATAAAATGGAATTTAAATATAATTTATAAATAATGCGTAGGATTGAAGTATGCCAACAATAAATCAATTGATAAGATTAGGTAGAAAAAAAGTAAAAAAGAAAACTAAATCACCAGCATTGAAAGGATGTCCACAAAGAAGAGGTGTATGCGTTAGGGTTATGACTGTTACACCCAAAAAGCCTAACTCTGCTTTAAGAAAAGTTGCAAGGGTAAGGTTAACCACTGGTATAGAAGTTACAGCCTATATTCCAGGAGAAGGACATAATTTACAAGAACATAACACTGTATTAGTTCGTGGTGGAAGGGTGAAAGATTTACCTGGTGTTCGATATCATATTGTTAGAGGAACATTAGATGCATTGGGTGTAGAAAACAGAAAAAAAGGACGTTCCAAATATGGAACAAAAAGACCAAAAGCATAAATTAAGAGGGTATATATATGTCTAGAAGAAAGATCAAAATAAAAAGAAGAGAATTAGCGCCTGATCCAGTTTATAACGATAGAGTTGTAACTGCTTTTATTAACTATATGATTAAAAAAGGGAAAAAGTCTGTTGCAGAAAGGATTTTTTATAAAGCTTTAGATTTGATCAAAGAAAAAACTGGCGAAGAAGGAATAGAAGTGTGGAGAAAATCCTTAGAGAATACTATGCCAGATTTAGAAGTAAAAAGTAGAAGGGTTGGTGGTGTATCATATCAAGTTCCAGTAGAAGTTCCACCTCGAAGACAACAATCCTTAGCAATACGATGGTTGGTAAGAAGTGCAAGAGAAAGAAAGGGTAAATCCATGATAGAAAAATTGGCAATGGAATTGATTGATGCGAAAAATAATATGGGTGGTGCTATCAAGAAGAAAGAAGATACAAGAAAGATGGCAGAAGCAAACAGAGCTTTTAGTCATTATCGTTGGTAAAATTATCAATAAATTTATTGGGAGAAAAATATGCCAAGAGAAATACCATTAGATCGTTATAGAAACATAGGGATCATGGCTCATATTGATGCTGGTAAAACGACTACAACAGAACGTATCTTGTATTATACAGGAAAAACGTATAAAATTGGAGAGGTACACGAAGGTACCACAGAAATGGACTGGATGGAGCAAGAAAAAGAACGAGGTATTACAATTACATCTGCTGCTACAACTACGTTCTGGAATGGAATGGAAAAACAGTTTAAACCCCATCGAATCAATATTATCGATACACCAGGGCACGTAGATTTTACCGTAGAGGTAGAACGTTCTTTAAGAGTATTAGATGGTGCAATTGCTGTTTATGATGGTGTTGCAGGGGTTGAACCTCAAACAGAAACCGTTTGGAGACAAGCAGATAAATACAATGTTCCGCGAATCTGTTTTATCAACAAACTTGATAGAATGGGAGCTGACTTTTTCTTCTGTGTTAACAGTATTAAAGAGCGATTAGGTGCAAATGCTGTTCCTATTCAATTACCCATTGGTTCAGAAGCGGATTTTAAAGGTATAGTTGATTTAATTAACAACAGAGCAATTATTTGGACAGGTGATGAATTAGGAGCAAAGTTTGAATTCCAACCAATACCTGATGATTTAAAAGATTTAGCAGAAGAATATCGTTCTAAATTAGTAGAATCAGCTGTTGAATGCGATGACCAATTATTGGAAAAATACTTAAACGATGGCGAAATCTCTTTAGAAGAATTAAAAAGAGCAATCCGTAAAGGTACACTAGAAAAAAAATTGTTCCCTATATTATGTGGTGCTGCTTTTAAAAATAAAGGCGTACAACCACTTCTAGATGCTGTTGTGGATTATTTACCTTCTCCTATTGATATTGCACACGTAAAAGGAATCGATCCAAATACTGGGGAAGAAATCGAACGAAAAACCAACGATAATGAACCATTTTCTGCATTAGCATTTAAAATCATGTCCGATCCTTATGTAGGTAAATTGACGTTTTTTAGAGTTTATTCTGGAACCTTAAAAAAAGGCTCGTATATATATAATTCTACAAAAGGAAAAAAAGAAAGAATTGGTCGTTTGTTGTTGATGCACGCAAACCAACGCGAAGAAATTGATGAGGTAAATGCAGGTGATATTGCAGCAGCAGTGGGTTTAAAAGATACAACTACAGGTGATACATTATGCGATGAAGATAAATCCATCGTATTAGAAAGTATGACATTCCCAGAACCAGTAATTGACCTGGCTATTGAACCATTAACAAGAGCAGATCAAGATAAACTAGGAACTGCTTTAATGAAGTTAGCAGAAGAAGATCCTACATTTAGAGTTAAAACAGATCACGAGACAGGACAAACAATCATTTCTGGAATGGGTGAATTGCATCTAGAAATTATTGTAGATAGGTTAAAAAGAGAATTTAAAGTCGAAGCAAACGTAGGTAAACCACAAGTTGCATACAGAGAAACTATTACTGGTTCGGCAGAAGTCGAAGGAAAGTATATAAAACAAACTGGTGGTCGTGGTCAGTATGGTCATGTATGGATTCGTGTAAAATCAAATGAGCCGGGTAAAGGTTATCAATTTATCAACTCTATTGTTGGTGGTGTTATTCCAAAAGAATACATACCTGCTGTTGATAAAGGAATACAAGAAGCAATGCAAACTGGTGTATTAGCTGGTTACCCAGTCGTAGACTTAAGTGTAGAATTGTTCGATGGTTCTTACCATGATGTAGACTCTTCCGAAATGGCATTTAAAATTGCTGCTTCAATGGCTTTTAAAGATGCATGCAAGAAGGCAAATCCTGTTCTACTTGAGCCTATCATGGATGTAGAAGTTGTTACACCAGAAGATTATATGGGTGATGTTGTTGGAGACTTAAACAGAAGAAGAGGTAGAATATTATCTATGGATCAAAGAGGAAATGCAAGGGTAATCAAAGCAGAAGTACCATTAGCAGAAATGTTTGGTTATGCAACTGATTTAAGAAGTTTTACGCAAGGTAGAGCTTCTTATACAATGAAGTTTAAACATTACGAGCAAGTACCAGCGAATATTGCAAATGAGATCATTGCAAAAGTATCTGTATAAAACAGATACTTTTTTTGAATTTTTTGATTATTTACTTAAAATTAAGTAGACATAAAAACAGATTAAAAAAAATTATCTATCTCAACATTGCAATAAAAAAGTAAAAAAAATTTATAAAAAAGGGTAAAGTTATGGCAAAAGAAAAATTTGATAGATCCAAACCACATTTGAATATTGGAACAATAGGCCATGTTGATCATGGTAAAACAACATTAACAGCAGCTATTACGCATGTATTAGCTAAGTATAAAGGTGGAAAAAATAAACCAGTAAAGTATGATGAAATTGATAATGCTCCAGAAGAAAAAGAAAGAGGTATTACAATTGCAACTTCTCATCAAGAGTACGAAACAGAAAAAAGACATTATGCGCATGTTGACTGTCCAGGACATGCTGACTATGTGAAAAACATGATTACTGGTGCGGCTCAAATGGATGCTGCTATATTGGTTGTGTCTGCAGTAGATGGACCTATGCCTCAAACTCGTGAGCATATCTTATTGGCAAGGCAAGTTGGTGTGCCATATATAGTAGTTTTCTTGAATAAAGTTGATGCATTAGCTCCAGACGAAAGAGAAGAAATGGTCGAATTAGTAAAAGAAGAAGTAAAAGATTTATTGGTAAAATATGGTTTCCCTGCAGAGACACCCATGGTAGCAGGTTCTGCATTAAAGGCACTAGAAGGTGATTCTTCTGAAATTGGTGAACAAGCAATATTAAAATTAATGGAAACTGTGGATAATTATGTACCAGAGCCCAAAAGAGATATCGATAAACCTTTCTTAATGCCAGTTGAAGACGTATTCTCTATTACAGGTCGTGGTACAGTTGCAACAGGTAGAGTGGAAACAGGTAAATTAAATATTAACGATGAAGTTGAAATTGTCGGTTTAAAACCTACACAAAAAACAGTTGTAACTGGTATAGAAATGTTTAGAAAACAACTTGATTATGCACAAGCTGGAGATAACATAGGTGCCTTGTTAAGAGGTTTTAAAAAAGAAGACATAGAAAGAGGACAAGTTTTGGCAAAACCAGGTACGATTACTCCACACAAAAAATTTAAAGCAGAAGTTTACGTGTTAAAAAAAGAAGAAGGTGGGAGACATACACCATTCCAAAATAATTATCGTCCACAATTCTATTTTAGAACAACTGATGTAACTGGAACAATCCAATTGCCAGATGGTGTAGCAGTTGTAATGCCTGGTGATAACGTGAATCTTGAAGTTGAATTAATCTATCCAATTGTTATGGATAAAGGTTTAAGATTTGCTATTAGAGAAGGTGGAAGAACTGTTGGTTCTGGTGTTGTAACACAGATTATTGAATAATAAAAAGGAAAGGGGAATGGAAACAAAATCTAGAAGAATTCGAATCAAGTTAAAATCTTTTGATCATAAGTTAATTGATAAAGCTGCAATCTATATTGTTACAGCAGCAAAAAGGAATGGAGCCAAAGTTTCTGGACCCATTCCTCTTCCTACTTCAATAGAACGTTTTACTGTATTACGTTCTGTACATGTGAATAAAAAATCTAGAGAGCAATTCGAGATAAGAACACATAGAAGATTAATAGATATAATTGATCCTAATGAACAAGTAACAGAAGCATTAAGTAAATTAAAGTTACCTGCTGGTGTACAGGCACAAACTTTAAAAACAAAAAGAAAATAATTAGGAGAATTAAAATGGCAAAAGGTCTAATTGGAATAAAAGTTGGGATGACAAGAATCTTCGACGAAAATAAGAACGAAACGCCTGTAACAATTATTGAATGTGGTCCATGTTATGTTTCCGAAATAAGGACAAAAGAAAAGCATGGATATGATGCTGTACAATTGGCTTTTGTAAAATCAAAAGAAAAGCATTTAACAAAGCCAGAGCTAAATCATTTAAAGAAAAACAATTTACCACCTTTAAAAGTGTTGAATGAATTTAGAGATTTTGGACAAGAACTTCAAATTGCTCAAGAAGTAAATGTTTCTATATTTCAAAAGGGACAAATCGTGAAAGTACAAGGAAAAAACAAAGGGAAAGGATTTCAAGGTTCAATTAAAAGACATGGATTTGGTGGTGGAAGAATGACACATGGTTCTAAGTTTCATCGTGCACCAGGTTCCTTAGGAGCAAGTACCTTCCCATCGGAAGTAGTTAAAGGGAAAAGAATGCCTGGAAGAATGGGGGCAGAAACTATAACAATAAGAAATTTAGAAATTATCGATATAGACGAAGAAAATAATCTTTTGTTTATTAAGGGTTCGGTGCCAGGTCCAAAAAAATCTATTTTAAAAATAGAGGTGTTAAAATGATTTTAGAAACACTAAATAAAGAAAGAAAAATTATCCTATTAGATGAAACTGGAAATCAAACAGGAAAAGAAAATTTAGTAGAAGATATAATAATCGAAAATGAAAATATTTCTATAAGCTTAATTCACGATGTATTAGAAGCAGAGAGATGGAATAGAAGACAAGGAACAAGAAAGACAAAAACGAGAAGTGAAGTATCTGGTGGTGGAAAAAAACCATATAGACAAAAAGGTACTGGGCATGCTCGTCAAGGTTCAACCCGTGCACCTCAATTTAGAGGTGGTGCTACTGTTTTTGGACCACAACCGCAAAACTTCTATAAAAAAATCAACCCAAAAATGAGAAAACTTGCTTTAAAACAACTAATAAATTTAAAATCTGCTCAAAATGCGTTGTACAAAATCAAAGCCTTTAAGTTAGAAAATTTTTCTACAAAAACTGTTTATAATACTTTAAAAAACGCAAATTTAATACCAGCTAATACAATAACATTAATCTATAATGACGATGAGCCATATTTATATAAATCTGCGAATAATATAAGTTTATTGAAACTAGTATCTTCTGTTCGGCCAACTCTTCCTGAATTGTATTATAATAGTATCTTATTGTTTACAGAAAAAGGTTATATAGATTTTATAAATATTTTAAAGAAATAGAGGTGTAATATGGAAATTGATAAAATATTGATCATGCCTTATATAACAGAAAAAACAGAGATTTTAAACCAAAATTCTAAAAGTGGACAAATAGTTGTTTTTAAAGTCCATAAAAATGCCACAAAATTTATGATAAAACAAGCAATCTATGAATTATACAAAGTAAAAGTATTGAAGGTAAACATCATCAATCAACCATACAGAAAA
>Ga0138355_1111087_pt1 | contig 13298 bp, 6 predicted proteins | sample YNPNP_1300MetaT_FD_101540 | JGI IMG/M metagenome (GOLD analysis project Ga0138355, IMG submission 101540) | Anoxygenic and chlorotrophic microbial mat microbial communities from Yellowstone National Park, USA - YNP NP_1300 MetaT (Metagenome... ...
ACGCAGTTCCTGTTGGTTACTATGTCAACCATGCGGTGTATTATACACCACATGGCGCGCTTCGCGCACCCGCCATTCCTCCCGCGACTCAAGTCGCGGGTTTCCTTGCGGAGGGTCTATGAACGGAAGGAACCATTGAACCGGGCGCGCACTTGGGTGAGGATAGCGCGGCGCTCAAAGGGTACTCGAAAGTGTCGATCATCGCCCCGACCTGTCCACAGGCGAGCCGAGGCGCCATCCACTCACAAACGAGCAGACAGAGAGACGGATGAAAAGCTGTAAACTCTGCAAGTACAGTCAGATCTGCAACGACCTGCCGGGCATCTGCATTCTACTCCCTTATGTGGCCATCGCCGTGGTCACGGTCGCGCTGGCGTATCTGTTCGTCACCCAGGAGCTCATCTAAAAGTCCTGTCGGACAAGCCTGGACCGGACGGTCAGCATCCGCTGAGAGCGATCCGGGGGGTCTCGTCGTCATAAGGTCACGATCTGCCTGTATCGTATTTCGATGCGATCCCAACCTGCCGAGAGGACGAGCATGACGCACCACACCACAGCCCCTGGCCCGCTCACACCCGAACAGCTCCACCGGATCGATGCCTACTGGCGCGCCTGTAACTATCTGGCCGTGGGCATGATCTATCTGCGCGACAACCCACTGCTGCGCGAGCCGCTCAGGCCCGAGCATATCAAGCAGCGACTTCTGGGTCATTGGGGCGCAAGTCCTGGGCTCTCCTTCATGTACGTCCACCTCAACCGGATCATCCGCGAGCGCGACCAGGACGCGATCTTTATCGCCGGCCCCGGTCATGGCGCACCGGGCGTGCTGGCGCCGGTCTATCTGGAAGGGACCTACTCCGAGATCTATCCCGACAAGGGCGAGGATATCGAGGGGATGCGCCGCTTCTTCAAGCAATTCTCCTTCCCTGGCGGCATCGGCTCGCACTGCACGCCCGAGACGCCCGGCTCGATCCACGAGGGCGGCGAGCTGGGCTATTCGATCTCGCATGCCTTCGGCGCGGCCTTCGACAATCCGGACCTCTTGGTCGCGGTGGCCGTGGGTGACGGTGAGGCCGAGACTGGGCCCTTGGCCACGGCCTGGCATTCGAGCAAGTTTCTGAATCCGATCCGCGACGGTGCGGTGTTGCCGATCCTCCATCTCAATGGTTACAAGATCAACAACCCAACCCTGCTCGCGCGCATCCCCGAGGAGGAGTTGGCGAGCCTGATGCGCGGTTATGGCTGGACGCCGCACTTCGTCGCGGGCGAGGACCCGCTGACCCTGCATCAGCAGATGGCGGCGACCCTGGACACCTGTCATGACCAGATCCGCGCCATCCAGCGCGCCGCGCGCGAAAGCGGCGAGGCCAGGCGCGCCCACTGGCCGATGATCGTGCTGCGCACACCCAAGGGCTGGACCGGGCCATCCGAGGTCGATGGTCACAAGGTCGAGGGTTTTTGGCGCGCGCATCAGGTACCGCTCGCCGGGATGCACGACAATCCGGCCCATCTCAAGCAACTCGAAGACTGGCTGAGGAGCTATAGACCGGAGGAGCTGTTCGACGCCCAGGGGCGGCTGATCCCCGAGCTCAAGGCACTCGCGCCCCAAGGGACCAAGCGCATGAGCGCCAATCCGCACGCCAACGGCGGGCTGATCCGCCGCGCGCTGCGGATGCCGGACTTTCGCGACTATGCCATCGAGGTCGCGAAGCCTGGCGCCACACTCCATCCGAACACCAGGCCCCTGGGTGCCTTGCTGCGCGATGTGATGGCGCGCAATCCCGACAATTTTCGCGTCTTTGGTCCGGACGAGAACACCTCCAACAAGCTCGATGCGATCTATGAGGTCTCAAAGAAGCTCTGGCTGTGCGACTACAGACCCGAGGATGCCGACGGCGGCGAGCTCGCGCCCGACGGGCGCGTGCTCGAGATGCTCTCCGAGCATACCCTGGAGGGCTGGTACGAGGGCTATGTGCTGACCGGGCGTCATGGCTTCTTTGCCACCTATGAGGCCTTCGTCCATGTCATCGACAGCATGTACAACCAGCATGCCAAGTGGCTGTCGATCTGCGAGGACATCCCCTGGCGGGCACCCATCTCCTCGCTCAATCTGCTCATCACCTCGACCGTGTGGCGTCAGGATCACAACGGCTTCACCCATCAGGACCCGGGCTTTCTCGATGTGGTCGTCAACAAGAGCCCCAGGGTCACGCGCATCTATCTGCCGCCGGACGTCAATACCCTACTCTCGACCGTGGACCACTGTCTCCAGAGCCGCAACGACATCAACGTCATCGTCGCCGACAAGCAGAACCATCTCCAGTATCTGGACATGGACGCGGCCATCAAGCACTGCATTAAGGGCATCGGGATCTGGGACTGGGCGAGCAATGATCAGGGCACGGAGCCGGACGTGGTGATGGTCGGCTGCGGCGACATCCCGACCAAGGAGGCGCTGGCGGCCACGGCGCTGCTACGCGAACACTTCCCCGACCTCAGGATCCGCTTCATCAATGTCGTAGATCTGTTCAAGCTCCAGCCGGCCGGTGAGCATCCGCATGGACTCTCGGACGCTGACTTCGACAGCCTCTTCACCAAGGACCGTCCGATCATCTTCAACTTCCACGGCTATCCCTGGCTGATTCATCGCCTTGCCTACCGTCGCACCAATCACAAGAACCTGCATGTGCGCGGCTACAAGGAGAAGGGCAGCATCAACACGCCGCTCGAGCTGGCGATCAACAACGAGATCGACCGCTTTAGCCTGGCGATCGATGTCATCAACCGCGTACCGCGGCTCCAAGTTGCCGGGGCGCATGTGAAGGAGGCGCTGCGCGATCGGCAGATCGAGTGTCGCAACTATGCCTATGAGCACGGGATCGATAAGCCCGAGGTGGATGACTGGGTATGGCCGTTTTGAGCTCGCTCTCAGCACTCTAGGTCGCGATAGAAGTTTTCGGGCGGGCTGACGGCAAGTCTCTCAATCGCGGCTGAAGCCGCTCCTACAAAATCAATGAGTTACGTGAGAAGGTTTTGCCACGGATGGAATAAATCAGCGTTTCCCTAAGCGTGGCGCTGGATCTTGACCGGATCGACGAGACGGCGCACGGATTGGATCGCCGGACGTCGCGTTGAAACGACGCCCGAGATCAGGGCGTCCGCGCCACGACCCAGGCATCGACCCGTGCGGCACCGGCGTCGATCAACACCCGACTCAGTTCGGACAGGGTGCCGCCGGTCGTCATCACGTCATCGACGATGGCCAGATGCCGTCCCCTGAGATCCCCTTTGGTTTTGAAGGCGCCCCGGATGTTGCGCCGTCGGGCGCGCGCTGTCAGTGTGGTCTGGGGCGAGGTATCGCGGACGCGGGCGACGAGATCTGGCTCGATCGGAATGGACAGAACGCGGCCTGTAACGCGCGCGATCTCTAGCGCCTGGTTGTAGCCGCGCGTGCGCTGGCGGCGCGGATAGAGCGGCACTGGGACCAGCGCCTCGGGCCAGTCGCCCGCCGATTCGCGTATATGCTTGGCCAGACACTGACCCAAAAGCCGCGCGGCATTGAGCCGACCATGGAACTTGGCGCCCGTGATCAGGAAAGGCAATGCACCTTCGTAGCGAAAGGCGGCCAGACAGACTGCAAACGGCGGCGGACGGCGCGCGCAATCGCCGCAGACCGTCCCATCCGGAAGCTCAGCCAGGAGGGGGGAGCCACATCTGGCGCAGGCAGGGCGGTTGTAGGGCAGATCCAGCGCACAGCCGGCACAAAGGTCGCGCCCTCGATCGCCGGGCGCACCGCAGAGCAAGCAGGTCGGCGGGAACAGGCTGTCGAGCAGACTGTGGCCGATCCCAAGACCGAGTCTCCACACAGCGCTGCCTCCCATCGGTCATGACACCGGCGGAACCGACGTCAGGGGTTGTAAACCCTGAGAAGCAAAATCAGTTGACAACTCAGTCAACCCACTTAGAGTAATGGATTTTTCCATCTCGGGACCCAGGTCTCCGAGCATCCCAGGTTCTGCCCGCCTATGTCACAGCCCCAGACCACCGCCTTAAAGCCCCAGCCCATACCCCGTCACGACTGGTCGCTCGACGAGATCGAGGCGATCCTCGATCAGCCGTTCAATGACCTGCTGTTTGCAGCCCAGAGCGTCCATCGCGCCTCCTTCGACCCCAATACCATCCAGGTCAGCACCCTGCTGAGCATCAAGACCGGCGCCTGTCCCGAGGATTGCGGGTATTGCGGTCAGAGCGCCCACCATGCCACCGCGGTCGTGCCCGAGCGTCTCTTGTCGCTCGACACCGTACTGGAAGCCGCACGCACCGCCAAGGCGCAGGGCGCGACCCGTTTCTGCATGGGTGCGGCCTGGCGCAATCCGACCGACAGGCAGCTCGATCAGGTGATCGCGATGATCGAGGGTGTCCACGCCCTTGGGCTGGAGACCTGCGTCACCCTCGGGATGCTGACCGCCGACCAGGCCCGCCGGCTCAAGGACGCTGGACTCGACTATTACAACCACAACCTCGACACCTCGCCTGAGTTCTATGGCCAGGTCATCAGCACCCGCACCTATCAGGACCGACTCGATACCCTGGAGCACATCCGCGCGGTCGGACTCAAGACCTGTAGCGGCGGCATCCTCGGCATGGGCGAGTCGCGCCGTGATCGCGCCTCCATGCTGCGCCAGCTCGCCAACCTGCCGGCGCATCCCGAGTCCGTCCCCATCAACCTGCTGGTCCAGGTCGAGGGCACGCCGCTGTTCGGTAGCGACGCACTCGATCCCTTCGAGTTCGTGCGCGTGGTGGCGACGGCGCGGATCCTCATGCCGCGCTCGCATGTGCGCCTCTCGGCCGGACGCCACACGATGAGCGATGAACTCCAGGCACTCTGTTTCCTGGCCGGGGCCAACTCGATCTTTTACGGCGAGCGGCTGCTGACGACCCCCAATGCCGAATCCGAGCGCGACCGACGGCTATTCAAGCGTCTGGGCCTGAGCCTCGAGCCGGTCGAGGCCGAACGCACCGAGCCGGGCGCCTGTCACAAGACCAGCGAACACAGGATCCAGCTCTGAGGGGCGCGACATGGAGCAAACGCCCAGCAGCCACCCATCGCCCGAGACCGAACTGCGCCTACGACTTGAGGCGCTCCAGGCCCAGTCGCTCTATCGCCGTCGCCGGCTGCGCGATGGGCCACAACAGCCTCGGATGGGCATCGATGGCCGACCCATGCTGAGCTTTTGCAGCAACGACTATCTGGGTCTGGCCAATCACCCCGAGGTGATCGCGGCCCTGTGCGACGGGGCAAGACGCTGGGGCGTAGGCAGCGGCGCGGCGCATCTGGTCAATGGTCACAGCCGCGCACATCAGGCCCTGGAAGAGTCCCTGGCCGAGTTCAGTGGACGCCCGCGGGCACTCCTGTTCTCGACCGGTTACATGGCCAATCTGGGCATCATCAGCGCCCTGGCCGGACGCAACGACTGGGTGTTCGAGGACCGGTTCAATCACGCCTCGCTGCTCGACGGCGCCTTGTTGTCACGCGCCCGACTGTGCCGCTATCCGCATGCCGATACCCAGGCCCTGCAACGCCTGATCGCCAGCACACCCGCACGGCTCATCGTCACCGATGGCGTCTTCAGCATGGACGGGGATCTCGCCCCCCTGCCCGAGCTGGCCGCGATCGCGCGCGCCTCCGGGGCCTGGCTGATGGTCGATGACGCCCATGGCCTGGGCGTATTGGGACCCGAAGGGCGCGGCACCCTGGAGCACTTCGGGCTGGGCCCTAAGGAGGTGCCGATCCTGATGGGCACGCTCGGCAAGGCGTTCGGCACCTTCGGCGCCTTCGTCGCCGGCCCCGAGGAACTGATCGAGACCCTGATCCAGTCTGCACGCAGTTATCTCTACACCACGGCCACACCGCCGGCACTGGCCGAGGCCACGCTCGCGAGCCTCGCCATCGCCCGGCGCGAGCATTGGCGCCGCGAACGGCTTGCCGAGTGGATCGAGCGCTTTCGCACCGGGGCGGCCCGCCTCGGACTGAACCTGATGGACTCGCCGACCCCCATCCAGCCGCTCCTAGCCGGCAGTGCCGAACAGGCCCTGGCCTGGAGCGCCGCGCTTGAGTCCGAGGGCCTCCTGGTCACCGCCATCCGCCCCCCGACGGTCCCCGCAGGGACGGCGCGGTTGCGGATCACGCTCTCAGCCACGCACAGCGCCGAGGACATCGACCGACTCCTTGCAGCCCTGGCCAGATTGCCGCTAGCCGAGCCAACGCCCAGCCGCCCGTGAGGGGGCCGCGGCGTGGTTCGGGGTGCCCGTCGGCAGGGGATGTCGCCGCCTCGAGGCGGTCGTCAAGCCTCCAGAGATGGATTGACGGCGCCCCCCGACGGCGGTGCCACGAACCACCCACGACCGCCCCAAGCAACCAGACCGAAACCACACCCGATGTCACAACAATCCGTTCTCAAGCCCCCTCCAGCCCCTAAAACCACCGCCAACCTGGTCCTGCTCCACGGCTGGGGCATGAACTCAGCCGTTTGGAACGGCGTCCCCGAGCCGACCTGGAACGGCCTGACCCAACACCGCCTCGACCTGCCCGGACATGGTGAAAGCCCCTTCCCCACCGGACGCGACTCACTCTGGGGCTGGGCCGAGGCCTCGGCCCAGCCCCAGAGTGAGTCGCGTCCGGTGGGGAAGGGGCTTTCACCATGTCCGGGCAGGTCGAGGCGGTGTTGGGTCAGGCCGTTCCAGGTCGGCTCGGGGACGCCGTTCCAAACGGCTGAGTTCATGCCCCAGCCGTGGAGCAGGACCAGGTTGGCGGTGGTTTTAGGGGCTGGAGGGGGCTTGAGAACGGATTGTTGTGACATCGGGTGTGGTTTCGGTCTGGTTGCTTGGGGCGGTCGTGGGTGGTTCGTGGCACCGCCGTCGGGGGGCGCCGTCAATCCATCTCTGGAGGCTTGACGACCGCCTCGAGGCGGCGACATCCCCTGCCGACGGGCACCCCGAACCACGCCGCGGCCCCCTCACGGGCGGCTGGGCGTTGGCTCGGCTAGCGGCAATCTGGCCAGGGCTGCAAGGAGTCGGTCGATGTCCTCGGCGCTGTGCGTGGCTGAGAGCGTGATCCGCAACCGCGCCGTCCCTGCGGGGACCGTCGGGGGGCGGATGGCGGTGACCAGGAGGCCCTCGGACTCAAGCGCGGCGCTCCAGGCCAGGGCCTGTTCGGCACTGCCGGCTAGGAGCGGCTGGATGGGGGTCGGCGAGTCCATCAGGTTCAGTCCGAGGCGGGCCGCCCCGGTGCGAAAGCGCTCGATCCACTCGGCAAGCCGTTCGCGGCGCCAATGCTCGCGCCGGGCGATGGCGAGGCTCGCGAGCGTGGCCTCGGCCAGTGCCGGCGGTGTGGCCGTGGTGTAGAGATAACTGCGTGCAGACTGGATCAGGGTCTCGATCAGTTCCTCGGGGCCGGCGACGAAGGCGCCGAAGGTGCCGAACGCCTTGCCGAGCGTGCCCATCAGGATCGGCACCTCCTTAGGGCCCAGCCCGAAGTGCTCCAGGGTGCCGCGCCCTTCGGGTCCCAATACGCCCAGGCCATGGGCGTCATCGACCATCAGCCAGGCCCCGGAGGCGCGCGCGATCGCGGCCAGCTCGGGCAGGGGGGCGAGATCCCCGTCCATGCTGAAGACGCCATCGGTGACGATGAGCCGTGCGGGTGTGCTGGCGATCAGGCGTTGCAGGGCCTGGGTATCGGCATGCGGATAGCGGCACAGTCGGGCGCGTGACAACAAGGCGCCGTCGAGCAGCGAGGCGTGATTGAACCGGTCCTCGAACACCCAGTCGTTGCGTCCGGCCAGGGCGCTGATGATGCCCAGATTGGCCATGTAACCGGTCGAGAACAGGAGTGCCCGCGGGCGTCCACTGAACTCGGCCAGGGACTCTTCCAGGGCCTGATGTGCGCGGCTGTGACCATTGACCAGATGCGCCGCGCCGCTGCCTACGCCCCAGCGTCTTGCCCCGTCGCACAGGGCCGCGATCACCTCGGGGTGATTGGCCAGACCCAGATAGTCGTTGCTGCAAAAGCTCAGCATGGGTCGGCCATCGATGCCCATCCGAGGCTGTTGTGGCCCATCGCGCAGCCGGCGACGGCGATAGAGCGACTGGGCCTGGAGCGCCTCAAGTCGTAGGCGCAGTTCGGTCTCGGGCGATGGGTGGCTGCTGGGCGTTTGCTCCATGTCGCGCCCCTCAGAGCTGGATCCTGTGTTCGCTGGTCTTGTGACAGGCGCCCGGCTCGGTGCGTTCGGCCTCGACCGGCTCGAGGCTCAGGCCCAGACGCTTGAATAGCCGTCGGTCGCGCTCGGATTCGGCATTGGGGGTCGTCAGCAGCCGCTCGCCGTAAAAGATCGAGTTGGCCCCGGCCAGGAAACAGAGTGCCTGGAGTTCATCGCTCATCGTGTGGCGTCCGGCCGAGAGGCGCACATGCGAGCGCGGCATGAGGATCCGCGCCGTCGCCACCACGCGCACGAACTCGAAGGGATCGAGTGCGTCGCTACCGAACAGCGGCGTGCCCTCGACCTGGACCAGCAGGTTGATGGGGACGGACTCGGGATGCGCCGGCAGGTTGGCGAGCTGGCGCAGCATGGAGGCGCGATCACGGCGCGACTCGCCCATGCCGAGGATGCCGCCGCTACAGGTCTTGAGTCCGACCGCGCGGATGTGCTCCAGGGTATCGAGTCGGTCCTGATAGGTGCGGGTGCTGATGACCTGGCCATAGAACTCAGGCGAGGTGTCGAGGTTGTGGTTGTAATAGTCGAGTCCAGCGTCCTTGAGCCGGCGGGCCTGGTCGGCGGTCAGCATCCCGAGGGTGACGCAGGTCTCCAGCCCAAGGGCGTGGACACCCTCGATCATCGCGATCACCTGATCGAGCTGCCTGTCGGTCGGATTGCGCCAGGCCGCACCCATGCAGAAACGGGTCGCGCCCTGCGCCTTGGCGGTGCGTGCGGCTTCCAGTACGGTGTCGAGCGACAAGAGACGCTCGGGCACGACCGCGGTGGCATGGTGGGCGCTCTGACCGCAATACCCGCAATCCTCGGGACAGGCGCCGGTCTTGATGCTCAGCAGGGTGCTGACCTGGATGGTATTGGGGTCGAAGGAGGCGCGATGGACGCTCTGGGCTGCAAACAGCAGGTCATTGAACGGCTGATCGAGGATCGCCTCGATCTCGTCGAGCGACCAGTCGTGACGGGGTATGGGCTGGGGCTTTAAGGCGGTGGTCTGGGGCTGTGACATAGGCGGGCAGAACCTGGGATGCTCGGAGACCTGGGTCCCGAGATGGAAAAATCCATTACTCTAAGTGGGTTGACTGAGTTGTCAACTGATTTTGCTTCTCAGGGTTTACAACCCCTGACGTCGGTTCCGCCGGTGTCATGACCGATGGGAGGCAGCGCTGTGTGGAGACTCGGTCTTGGGATCGGCCACAGTCTGCTCGACAGCCTGTTCCCGCCGACCTGCTTGCTCTGCGGTGCGCCCGGCGATCGAGGGCGCGACCTTTGTGCCGGCTGTGCGCTGGATCTGCCCTACAACCGCCCTGCCTGCGCCAGATGTGGCTCCCCCCTCCTGGCTGAGCTTCCGGATGGGACGGTCTGCGGCGATTGCGCGCGCCGTCCGCCGCCGTTTGCAGTCTGTCTGGCCGCCTTTCGCTACGAAGGTGCATTGCCTTTCCTGATCACGGGCGCCAAGTTCCATGGTCGGCTCAATGCCGCGCGGCTTTTGGGTCAGTGTCTGGCCAAGCATATACGCGAATCGGCGGGCGACTGGCCCGAGGCGCTGGTCCCAGTGCCGCTCTATCCGCGCCGCCAGCGCACGCGCGGCTACAACCAGGCGCTAGAGATCGCGCGCGTTACAGGCCGCGTTCTGTCCATTCCGATCGAGCCAGATCTCGTCGCCCGCGTCCGCGATACCTCGCCCCAGACCACACTGACAGCGCGCGCCCGACGGCGCAACATCCGGGGCGCCTTCAAAACCAAAGGGGATCTCAGGGGACGGCATCTGGCCATCGTCGATGACGTGATGACGACCGGCGGCACCCTGTCCGAACTGAGTCGGGTGTTGATCGACGCCGGTGCCGCACGGGTCGATGCCTGGGTCGTGGCGCGGACGCCCTGATCTCGGGCGTCGTTTCAACGCGACGTCCGGCGATCCAATCCGTGCGCCGTCTCGTCGATCCGGTCAAGATCCAGCGCCACGCTTAGGGAAACGCTGATTTATTCCATCCGTGGCAAAACCTTCTCACGTAACTCATTGATTTTGTAGGAGCGGCTTCAGCCGCGATTGAGAGACTTGCCGTCAGCCCGCCCGAAAACTTCTATCGCGACCTAGAGTGCTGAGAGCGAGCTCAAAACGGCCATACCCAGTCATCCACCTCGGGCTTATCGATCCCGTGCTCATAGGCATAGTTGCGACACTCGATCTGCCGATCGCGCAGCGCCTCCTTCACATGCGCCCCGGCAACTTGGAGCCGCGGTACGCGGTTGATGACATCGATCGCCAGGCTAAAGCGGTCGATCTCGTTGTTGATCGCCAGCTCGAGCGGCGTGTTGATGCTGCCCTTCTCCTTGTAGCCGCGCACATGCAGGTTCTTGTGATTGGTGCGACGGTAGGCAAGGCGATGAATCAGCCAGGGATAGCCGTGGAAGTTGAAGATGATCGGACGGTCCTTGGTGAAGAGGCTGTCGAAGTCAGCGTCCGAGAGTCCATGCGGATGCTCACCGGCCGGCTGGAGCTTGAACAGATCTACGACATTGATGAAGCGGATCCTGAGGTCGGGGAAGTGTTCGCGTAGCAGCGCCGTGGCCGCCAGCGCCTCCTTGGTCGGGATGTCGCCGCAGCCGACCATCACCACGTCCGGCTCCGTGCCCTGATCATTGCTCGCCCAGTCCCAGATCCCGATGCCCTTAATGCAGTGCTTGATGGCCGCGTCCATGTCCAGATACTGGAGATGGTTCTGCTTGTCGGCGACGATGACGTTGATGTCGTTGCGGCTCTGGAGACAGTGGTCCACGGTCGAGAGTAGGGTATTGACGTCCGGCGGCAGATAGATGCGCGTGACCCTGGGGCTCTTGTTGACGACCACATCGAGAAAGCCCGGGTCCTGATGGGTGAAGCCGTTGTGATCCTGACGCCACACGGTCGAGGTGATGAGCAGATTGAGCGAGGAGATGGGTGCCCGCCAGGGGATGTCCTCGCAGATCGACAGCCACTTGGCATGCTGGTTGTACATGCTGTCGATGACATGGACGAAGGCCTCATAGGTGGCAAAGAAGCCATGACGCCCGGTCAGCACATAGCCCTCGTACCAGCCCTCCAGGGTATGCTCGGAGAGCATCTCGAGCACGCGCCCGTCGGGCGCGAGCTCGCCGCCGTCGGCATCCTCGGGTCTGTAGTCGCACAGCCAGAGCTTCTTTGAGACCTCATAGATCGCATCGAGCTTGTTGGAGGTGTTCTCGTCCGGACCAAAGACGCGAAAATTGTCGGGATTGCGCGCCATCACATCGCGCAGCAAGGCACCCAGGGGCCTGGTGTTCGGATGGAGTGTGGCGCCAGGCTTCGCGACCTCGATGGCATAGTCGCGAAAGTCCGGCATCCGCAGCGCGCGGCGGATCAGCCCGCCGTTGGCGTGCGGATTGGCGCTCATGCGCTTGGTCCCTTGGGGCGCGAGTGCCTTGAGCTCGGGGATCAGCCGCCCCTGGGCGTCGAACAGCTCCTCCGGTCTATAGCTCCTCAGCCAGTCTTCGAGTTGCTTGAGATGGGCCGGATTGTCGTGCATCCCGGCGAGCGGTACCTGATGCGCGCGCCAAAAACCCTCGACCTTGTGACCATCGACCTCGGATGGCCCGGTCCAGCCCTTGGGTGTGCGCAGCACGATCATCGGCCAGTGGGCGCGCCTGGCCTCGCCGCTTTCGCGCGCGGCGCGCTGGATGGCGCGGATCTGGTCATGACAGGTGTCCAGGGTCGCCGCCATCTGCTGATGCAGGGTCAGCGGGTCCTCGCCCGCGACGAAGTGCGGCGTCCAGCCATAACCGCGCATCAGGCTCGCCAACTCCTCCTCGGGGATGCGCGCGAGCAGGGTTGGGTTGTTGATCTTGTAACCATTGAGATGGAGGATCGGCAACACCGCACCGTCGCGGATCGGATTCAGAAACTTGCTCGAATGCCAGGCCGTGGCCAAGGGCCCAGTCTCGGCCTCACCGTCACCCACGGCCACCGCGACCAAGAGGTCCGGATTGTCGAAGGCCGCGCCGAAGGCATGCGAGATCGAATAGCCCAGCTCGCCGCCCTCGTGGATCGAGCCGGGCGTCTCGGGCGTGCAGTGCGAGCCGATGCCGCCAGGGAAGGAGAATTGCTTGAAGAAGCGGCGCATCCCCTCGATATCCTCGCCCTTGTCGGGATAGATCTCGGAGTAGGTCCCTTCCAGATAGACCGGCGCCAGCACGCCCGGTGCGCCATGACCGGGGCCGGCGATAAAGATCGCGTCCTGGTCGCGCTCGCGGATGATCCGGTTGAGGTGGACGTACATGAAGGAGAGCCCAGGACTTGCGCCCCAATGACCCAGAAGTCGCTGCTTGATATGCTCGGGCCTGAGCGGCTCGCGCAGCAGTGGGTTGTCGCGCAGATAGATCATGCCCACGGCCAGATAGTTACAGGCGCGCCAGTAGGCATCGATCCGGTGGAGCTGTTCGGGTGTGAGCGGGCCAGGGGCTGTGGTGTGGTGCGTCATGCTCGTCCTCTCGGCAGGTTGGGATCGCATCGAAATACGATACAGGCAGATCGTGACCTTATGACGACGAGACCCCCCGGATCGCTCTCAGCGGATGCTGACCGTCCGGTCCAGGCTTGTCCGACAGGACTTTTAGATGAGCTCCTGGGTGACGAACAGATACGCCAGCGCGACCGTGACCACGGCGATGGCCACATAAGGGAGTAGAATGCAGATGCCCGGCAGGTCGTTGCAGATCTGACTGTACTTGCAGAGTTTACAGCTTTTCATCCGTCTCTCTGTCTGCTCGTTTGTGAGTGGATGGCGCCTCGGCTCGCCTGTGGACAGGTCGGGGCGATGATCGACACTTTCGAGTACCCTTTGAGCGCCGCGCTATCCTCACCCAAGTGCGCGCCCGGTTCAATGGTTCCTTCCGTTCATAGACCCTCCGCAAGGAAACCCGCGACTTGAGTCGCGGGAGGAATGGCGGGTGCGCGAAGCGCGCCATGTGGTGTATAATACACCGCATGGTTGACATAGTAACCAACAGGAACTGCGT
>Ga0138355_1007940_pt1 | contig 13111 bp, 9 predicted proteins | sample YNPNP_1300MetaT_FD_101540 | JGI IMG/M metagenome (GOLD analysis project Ga0138355, IMG submission 101540) | Anoxygenic and chlorotrophic microbial mat microbial communities from Yellowstone National Park, USA - YNP NP_1300 MetaT (Metagenome... ...
AAAAAATTTGATAAATACAAAAATGAAAAAAATTCAGATAATAATACTCATACTTTTCATAAATTTTAGTATACTGCTTGCCAATAAAATACTTGTTCCTATGGATTTGGCACAAGCGGATCATTTAAAATCATATGGGATTGTTTACTGGCATTTGACTAACGGAAACAAAGTTGATTGGCTTTTGAATTATCGTGGAGGCTCTTTTATGTTGGATTATGACGACAAATTCGTTGCCGAGGCACGAATTCGAGGAATAAGTTTCGAATTGATATCCGAAAGCGAAGCTCAATCAATCCAAGAATTGTTAAAAAGTGAGAAATTTAATGGCGATGTGGTTTTGTTGGAGAAAGCTCCAAAAATTGGTGTATATGTAACTCCCGGAATAGCTCCTTGGGATGATGCAGTTCGGATGGCTTTGGAATACGCCGAAATTAAATACGAAACTCTTTGGGACGAGGAAGTGCTAAATGGTAAGCTCAAAGAAATTGATTGGTTGCACGTCCATCACGAAGATTTTACTGGTCAATATGGCAAATTTTGGGCAAATTACCGAAACCAACCTTGGTATATCCAACAAGTGCAAATCAACGAAAGTATGGCTAAAAAATTAGGATATGCAAAAGTTTCGGAGATGAAAAAGGATGTTGTTCTCAAAATGCGTGAATTTATTGCAAATGGTGGATATATGTTTGGAATGTGCAGTGCAACCGACACTTGGGATATTGCACTTGCTGCATTAAACGTGGACATATGTCCGGAAATGTTCGATGGTGACCCAGCCGATCCAAATGCCAATTCCAAATTGGATTTTTCCCAAACATTAGTGTTCGAAAACTTTACTCTTGATCTCGATCCTTATGTTTATGAATATTCAGATATAGATATTCCCATTGATGCCTATAATCTTCACCCCGAGGGTGACTTTTTCACTTTGTTCGATTTTTCGGCAAAATTCGATCCCATACCAACAATGGTAACTCAAAATCACGCGAATATAATTCGTGGTTTCTTGGGGCAGACAACTGGTTTTCGGAAGAAATTTATCAAAAAAAATGTGATTATACTGGGCGAAAAAGAAGGAACAGACGAAGTGAAATATCTTTTAGTTAATTTTGGAAAAGGATTTTTAGCTTGGTTTGGTGGACACGATCCCGAGGACTATCAACATTTAGTTGGCGATCCTCCAACAGATTTAAACTTATATAAAAATTCACCTGGTTACCGTTTGATACTCAATAACGTGCTTTTTCCCGCTGCAAAGAAGAAAACACTCAAAACTTAACGCAAAAATCTCTCATCAAATTCTTTCATAATTTGCACTCCCGAGCTTGTTCCAATTCTCGATGCCCCAGCTTCGATAAATTTAAGTGCATCGTCCAACGATCGTATACCACCCGATGCTTTAACTTTTGTCTTTTGGTTGCAAAGTGATTTGAGCAGAGCCACATCCTCCAAAGTTGCACCTCCACCAATAAAGCCAGTCGAAGTTTTAACAAAATCGGCACCACATTCGTTAATTATACGAGTTGCAAGAATTTTTTCTTCAAGATCTAAAATGCCTGTTTCGATTATAAATTTTGTAGTAACATCCAAGGAGTGGGCAATATCATTGATTAATGCTATTTCGTCCTTGTATCTTTCGATCTCTTTACTTTTCATAAATGTATTATTCACTACAATATCAACTTCGTCGGCTCCATTTTCGATTGCCTCGTCCATCTCCAAAAGTTTAACGGGAGTTATATTTGATCCTAATGGGAAACCAATTACCGTGCATAATTTAACACCAGTTCCGCATAATATATCTTTTGCATAAATTACAAATGTTGGTAATATACAAACAGATGCAAAATTATAATCAATAGCCTCCTCGCAAACCAGTTTGACTTGTTCGTATGTAGTATCAGGTTTGAGAATTGTGTGGTCGATTGATTTGGTAAATTCTTCTCGAGATATCATAGATTTCCTCTTTTTAGTAATTTAGGTTGTTAGTGTAATACAAAAATAAAAAAATGAATAGAAGAGAATTATTAAAGACAGGAATTATCAGTTCTTTTTTTTTATTTACCAGTCGATTCAATGTTGAAGCACTTCAAACAAATGAAATAAAAATCTTGAAGCCAAAAAAGTTGCTAATAGGCGATAAAGTGGGAATTGTTGCACCTGCTACATTTACTCCATCGCTCGAAGAAATCGATAAAGCAACTCAAGCAGTTGAAGCTTTGGGTCTTGTTCCAATTTTTGGTAAAACATTCCAAGATAAAACGGGGTGGAAAACAAAATCCATTGGTCTAAGGGTCGAAGAATTGATGGAAATGTTCATAAATCCAGAAATCAAAGCAATTTTCTGTATTAGAGGTGGATATGGTAGTATTGGATTGATTGATAAACTAAATTATGATTTAATTGCTAAAAATCCCAAAATATTTGTTGGTTTTAGTGATATAACTGTTTTATTAATAAGCATTTTTCAAAAAACGGGATTAACAACACTACATTCGCCAATGTTACTATCAAGTTTTGGCGAATCTTTTGATTTATTAAAAAAATATTTATTTACAGATGAGCCTATTGGTTTATTAAAAAATCTTCAAACTGATGATATTCGAAATAGAAATTATTATACAATCAAACCGGGGATTGCACGAGGAAATTTAATTGGTGGAAATTTATCGTTGATAACTGCGATGATAGGAACGAAGTTCGAAATTCAAACGAGCGACAAAATTTTATTTTTAGAGGATGTTGGCGAGGAACCATATAAGATTGATCGGATGTTGCATCAACTGAGATTAGCCAACAAATTGGATGGATTGAAGGCTATGGTGTTTGGTTTGTGTAATGATTGTGAAGCTAAAGGAAATGCAATTTGGGACAGCTCTTTGCTGGATGTTTTATACGAACATTTCAAGGATAAGCCTTATCCATCATTTTATGGGCTAACCATTGGACACACAAACAATCAAATACCTTTGCCAATTGGATTGGAGTGCGAATTAAATTCTGTTGAAGGGACAATCAGAATTTTAGAAAATTATTGTGAATAATTGAAAAAGAAACGAACACACTTCACCTAAAATCAATTGATTTATAAATTAAAAAGCAACTATTTTTTTCGTAATTTTGTAGTTTACAAATTTTTATTAAATGTTAAGGATAAGATGGCAGAGAAAGAATCAAAATCAAGCAATAATTTCATAAAAGCCATAATAATCGAGGATTTGAAAAATAATAAAAACGGCGGACGTGTTCACACTCGATTTCCGCCCGAACCTAATGGATATTTACACATTGGTCACGCAAAATCCATCTGCTTGAATTTTGGTTTAGCCGAGGAATTTGGAGGATTAACAAATTTAAGATTCGACGATACTAATCCAGAGAAAGAGGAAGAAGAGTATGTCCAATCAATAATCGAAGACGTGCATTGGTTAGGGTTTGATTGGGGCGACCGTTTGTATTTTGCATCAGATTATTTCGATAAACTCTATGATTTTGCTGTTCAGTTGATAAAAAAATGTTTGGCATACGTTTGCGAGCAAACACCAGAAGAAATGAGACAATATCGAGGCACTCTTACCGAGCCTGGCCGAGAAAGTCCATATCGGAATCGTTCCATCGAAGAGAATTTAGATTTATTCGAAAGAATGAAAAATGGTGAATTTCCCGATGGAAGTATGACTTTGCGAGCAAAAATTGATATGTCTTCGCCAAACATCAATATGCGAGACCCAGTTATTTATAGAATTAAAAGAGTTCACCACCATAGAACTGGTGATAAATGGTGCATTTATCCAATGTATGATTTTACGCACTGCCTTTCGGATATGTTAGAAGGAATAACCCATTCAATTTGCACATTAGAGTTCGAAGATCATCGCCCACTATACGATTGGTATTTGGATGTTTTGGAAACACCTTGCCATCCTCAACAAATTGAATTTGCTCGTTTGAATCTCAGCTACACCGTTATGAGTAAACGTAAACTTTTGCAATTAGTACAAGAAGGCTATGTAGATGGTTGGGACGATCCACGAATGCCAACTATTTCAGGGCTGCGAAGAAGGGGATATACTCCTGAATCAATTCGGGACTTTTCGGATAGAATTGGAGTAACTAAAGCCGAAGGTATTGTCGACATAAGTTTGTTAGAATTTTGCGTTCGTGAAGATTTGAACAAGCGTGCCCAAAGGGCAATGGCAGTGCTTAATCCATTGAAAGTAACAATCGAAAATTATCCTGATGATATTGTAGATGAGTTGGAAGCACAAAATAACCCCGAAGATCCAAACGCTGGGACTCGTAAATTACTCTTCTCCAAAGTTATTTACATCGAAAGGGATGATTTTATGGAAGATCCACCACCAAAATTCTACCGTTTAGCACCCGGTCGCGAAGTTCGTCTACGCTATGCTTATTTTATAACTTGCAAGGAAGTTATAAAGGACGAAAATGGTGAAGTTGTGGAGTTGATATGCACCTACGATCCTGCTTCTCGTGGGGGAAATTCGCCAGATGGTCGTAAAGTTCAAGGAACAATCCATTGGGTTTCGGCTAAGTATGGCAAACAAGCCGAGGTAAGAATTTACGACCACTTGTTTAAAACCGAGAATCCAAACGAGGCTCCCGAAGGTCAAACTTTTTTGGCTAATTTAAATCCTGATTCGCTAAAAATAGTTAATGCATTTGTTGAACCAATGTTGATCGAAGCAAAACCTGGAGATAAATTCCAATTCGAAAGAATAGGGTATTTTTGTGTCGATACTAAATACTCTAAACCCAATCAACCAGTATTCAACAAAACTGTTGGACTTAAAGACACTTGGTCGAAGATTGCAAAAAAGTTTGAACAACAGCAATAAAATTAATTATATAAATTTTAAAAATTAATTAAACTCGTTTGCAAGTTAACAACTTAGAAATGAAAAAAGAAAGAATTTTGCTTATTGATTTTTCTCAGCTACAACGTCTATGCTTAGCTTAACAAATCCTTTTAACTCTGCTTCTAACTTATCTCCATCATTTAATTTTCCAACACCTTCGGGAGTCCCAGTGAAAATAATATCGCCGGGTTCTAAATCGAAAATAGTCGACAAAAACTCTATCAATTCTTCCACAGAATAAATCATATCCAATGTATTACCAACTTGACGAGTTTGTCCATTTATTTTTAATTCAAATTCAAAATCCTTTTTGTTTTTCTCAAAATTTGATATTGGAATAATCTTGGAAATAGGTGCAGAATTTCTAAATCCTTTGGCAATTGCCCAGGGTAATCCTTTTTCTTTTGCATATTTTTGTAAATCTCTCAAGGTTGCGTCGATTCCTACTGCAAAACCAGCAATATAGTCCCAAGCATTTTCTTTGGATACATTACGGCAATCTTTTCCGATGACTACAACTAATTCAACTTCATAGTGTACTTCGTTTGATATTGATGGCAATATAATTTTGCCCCCATCAGGAACATAGCTTGATGATGGTTTGATAAAAATAATTTTTTCGCCACGCTGGAGGGTTGAGCCCATTTCGCGAGCGTGTTTGTCATAATTTTGTCCAATGCCATACATTGTTCCGACTGGCATTGTTGTCCCATCGGTAAAAATTAAATTTTTCATATATTTTTTTTATTTTGTTTTACAATTTCAAAAATAATAATTCCTGCGGCAACCGATGCATTAAGCGATTCTGTTTTTCCGTAGAGTGGAATTCTTACAATTTGGTCAGCCATTTTTTTAATGTGTGGTCGTATTCCTTTACCTTCGTTACCGATTATCAATAAAATTGGTTTATTGGAAAGAATTTCGGTATACTCAATTTGGGTATTGGTATCGGTAGCAACAATCCAGAACCCTTTTTCCTTAATTGTTCGAAAAGCTTGACCAATGTTCTTAATTATTGTGTAAGGAATAAACTCCAAAGCACCAGCCGAGACTTTGAATGCAGTTGGAGTGATAGGCGAGGAATCTGTATCTGTGATTATCAATCCACGAGCTCCTGCAGCTTCGGCGGTACGGGCAATCGAACCTAAATTGTGTGGGTCTTGAATTTCGTCCAACATAACGATCAAGGGTGATTTATCGTTGATGAGTGCTTCGTCTAATAATTGAAATAGGGGTAATGATTGCCCAATTTGCTTCAATGCAATAACTCCTTGATGATTTTGGTTTTCTAAATGATTATTTCGTAGTAAATTTTGGAATTTATTATTGTCGTACTGTGTAATAGGTATTTTTTCTCTTTTCGCTAAAGTATAGATTAGATCGATTTCTTCACCTTTTGCACCAAAAGTTAGATAAATTTTGGAAATTGTTGCACCTGACCGAAGAGCAGCTATTATAGGCTTTCGTCCGTAGATATATAATTCTTTCATTTATTTCCAATTCAAAGCGGACTGAATCAGGGTTTCAACTTTTTGACGAGAATCGCCTTCGGCATAAAATCGAATTAGTGGCTCTGTTCCAGAAGCTCGAATCAACAACCAGCCATTTTCGATAATAAATTTGTATCCGTCACGAGTATTGATTTCAACAACTTGATAATCACCGATTTTTTCGGGTTTTCGAGCTGCGGCATTTAAAATTGAGATTTTTTGTTCTTCTGTAACTTTTTGATCGATTCTTAGGAAAAAGTGTTCACCAAATTCATCGTTCAATTCCTGAACTAATTCGGAGATTTTTTTTCCACGATTCAACATCATTTCGATGAGTAATAAACCATTGAAAATACCATCACGTTCGGGAATATGCAAACACGTTCCCAATCCGCCGGATTCTTCGCCACCAATCAACACACCGCCTTTGGACATTAAATCGGCTGCGTATTTAAACCCCACAGGTGTTTCGATGAGTTCGATGTTATATTTATTTGCAAACTTATCAACCATCGATGTTAAAGATACAGTTTTAACAATTTTTCCACGAAGTCCTTTGAATTCATATAGATATTTTAATATTAGCATATAAATTTTGTGTGCATCAATAAATTGACCTTTTTCGTCAACAGCACCTAATCTATCGGCATCTCCATCGGATGCTAATCCAATATCGTAACCTTGAGCTGTCAATGCTTTCAAAGTTCCAAGCATACTTTCGATAGGCTCGGGATGGTCAATTTCGCCAAAACTAGGATTGTAATCGGAGTGAATTTCTTTAACATAAGGGAACAAATATCCCAATGTATTGATTCCGGCACCGTGCATTGGGTCGAAAATTATTTTTAGATGTGATTTATTTATACCATCAATATCGATTTTGGAACGAATGTAGTCCAAATAATCGAATTTAAAATTGCGATATTCAATTAAATTGTTTTCGAGATAATAGTTCAAGGGTTTTAGATGTAAGTTTGGTCTATTTTCCAACAAAGCTGGAATTTCGGCTTCAACTTGGGCAATTGTTTTGGGTGCTGCTGGACCTCCATAATTAGCTTTAAGTTTATATCCACTATATTCAGCTGGATTATGCGATGCAGTAATAATTATTCCGATGTCGGCGTTATAAGTTTTAGTACAAAAACTAACTTGCGGAGTAGAGGATATACCACACGACAGATAAGTTTTTATTCCATTTTCTGCAAAAATAATAGCAACTTCTTCGGCAAATTTATTACTTAAAAACCGAGTATCATAGCCCACAACAGCAGTTAAATTTTCTTTTCCAAGTTTTTTTAGATAATTTACTGTGGCCAATGCAGCAATTTGTAAATTATCAAAAGTAAAATCGCGTGCAATCAAGCCACGCCAGCCATCAGTTCCAAATTTAATCATTTTACATCCTTTTTTATTTCAAAATTACGGAAATTCAATTCATAATAAACTTTTTATTTTCGGGTGGTTCGATTGAGAATATAAATTTATCATAATTTTATAAATTTCTTAATATAATATCGTCCCGATTTTGTGTGAATTTTTATTAAATAGATGCCAGCGTGTAATTCAGCAATATCTAATATAAATGAATTTGAAAAAAGGTTGTTGTAAGATTTATTCAAAGTACCAGTTAAATCGATAATTGTTGCATTATCGGGTAATTCACTTTGTGATAATTGTATACTCAATAAATCAATTACAGGATTGGGGTGGATAAGAATATTTTCTTTGGTATAATCATCAACGGAATTTGGATTTATGCCAATGCCATAAATTGGCATATTATTGATACCAGAATTAAAATTACAATTAATTACGATATTACCAGTATAAATCTTTGCTTGAGTTGGTATAAAAGAAATTTCGATTATCTTACTCTCATTAGGAGCTAATTCACCACTGTCCCAATTGGAAACAAAACCTAAAGGAAGAGAAATAGAATAAATTTGTAAAATTGAAGTACCTGAATTAATGATTTTAAGGGGCTTGGTCACAAGTGAACCTTTGACTACTTCTCCAAAGTTCAAATCACCTTCAAGTTGTATAATGGCATTGTGATGTTCGGGTACCCATCCAATTCCATAATATTCAATCATTTTTGTACCAATACCATTAGACTTTACTACAATATAGCCAAAATATTCGTCTTCATCTTCGGGTGTAAAAGTAACATTTATCAACTTTGTACTATCGGGTGGAATAGAACCAGACTCCCAATCAATTTTACATTCTGGGGGTATTGATATATATTCAACTTTCAAATCTATTGAACCAGTATTTTTAATAGATATTTTTCGAGACTTAGAAGTTCCAAGTATAACTTTACCAAAATTTAAATCTCCTTGTAAATTGAGAATAGCAATTGAATCTTGATTTCGCTTAATATATAAATATAACTGATAAATTCCAGTTTGTTCGGTGAAGAATGGTTTAACTTTAACATACAAGGTTTTATATTCAAAAGTTCTGATTGGTTGAGGGATATAATTATCATATAATTCAGACCAATTCAATCCATCAAATGAATATTGGAAAACAATATCAACAGTAGAATTCTGAAGAGGATTTTTACTGTTAGCATCATTAATAGATATATCTATTTGATAATTATAATTTGGACCCAATATTAATTGGTATACATCTATATCTGTAGTATCGTGGATATTTGCGTCATTTATTTCGATTATTGATTTATCGTTAATAAAATCATAAGCAACTTTTGTACTGTTCGATACAAAGTTGTTCATTTCGTATTTATCTGGATTGAAAGGAATTGATTTAATAATTATTTTTATAGGATTTTTATAATTATCTTTTGAGCCAATTAATTTATAATTATCAGAACCCTCATATTGATATAATAGTGCCAAATAATAAGATCCACCAGTTAAATTTAATTTTTCGGACTGGATTGTAGTTCCTTTTGAATAGTGCTCATTGGGTTTAAGACCATTAGTTTCGAGATATTCTCCAATTGAGCCTATGAAACTGCTTCTATTGTAATTAAATAGTCCGACAAAAATTTTACCTTTAAAAATGGTGTTAGTATAATTTCGAACATCAAAATGAACGATTATTTTATCACCATTTTCAATGACATTTCCTGGGAGAACAGATATTTGAGAATTCAAAGTAAATTCTGTATTATCTAAAACAACAATTTCGGTAAAGTGTTGAGCAACATTAGAAGATTTTGGAACAATTTTCCATTGACCTTCGATTTCTCTCTGGAAAATAAAGATTCTATATTTTCCTGGAACCATTCCAATTAGACCTTTTGAACTAAATGTATATTTTTTAACTTCATTTGTTTCGAATTCAATATCTTTTAATATTTCGATATAATCAATTAAATTATTATTAGTATCAAGAACAGCAGCTGTTAAATCACCTTTGAAGTTTTCATTGGTTAAGTTGTGGATCTCTACATTAACACGGAAATTCGCACCGTAATAAATTTCTTTATTACTAATTTGAATTTCTGAAGCAAGTTCCAATGTATTTTCAATTTGATCAATTGGTGGTTGAATGCCCATTACAGCCGATTGACTTGCATTAAAGGTCATAGAACCTGGATTGAGTGCGTCTATTTTAAAATATCCATCATTTGCTCCACCCCAACCCCAGTTAAAATGAAAAAAATTATCGCTGTTAAATCCATCACATACAAAAGCATGACCGCCTACATTTCCTGCTCCTTGGTAGTAAACAGGACGTCCTGATAATAATTCTTCCTTTAACATTGTGATCCATTGATTGAAAGAATAGCTGTTTCGGTCTTCAATCCTAAGTGATTTATCGTAGAGAAAATATTTAATTAATGCTGGAGCAACTACGGTTGATCCGGCTGCGCCACTTCCATGAACGCCATATCCCATATTAACGCTTACACCACAATGGTAATTAAGAGTAGCAACAGCCAAATTTGGTTCCTTAACAATCTCGGGCATTGCAGACCAATCGTAGTATGTTACTCCAAAATTGGCAAATAAATATCCATATTTTGGATGAGTATAGCCGTGGCTACCAGATCCCATTGTTGGATAACTCCAATATCTCATTATTTGTGCCATCGCTGTAGCTACACACCCAGTAATTGTGCGAGCTTTTAACTCCTCATCCCATGGACATAGATCGTTGTAGTATGGACTTTGATTCCATTTTGTTTTTAATAATGGAGTTACACCTCCTTGGATTTTGTTTATTTGAATTTGTTTGTTTCGAATTCTTTTCCATTCGTTTTGAATTTCGTCAGTGCTTTCATAATGATTTCCGAGTGCGATCTGAATTTGCTCTGCATAATGGTCAATCCATTCTTTAGTTCCAGGTGAAATATTGTTGATATCAAATTTACATTCATTGGAATACCCAAGAATGGGATGTGCAATGTCGTCGCCAGATATAATTACAAATGAATTTTCTGCATAATTAAAAATAAAAAAATATGAATTTTCGGACTGTGCAAAAGGTGATTTATTTTCACTTTTGGGAATATATATATAACTGAGATTAATCATTGTTTGTTGGTTGCTATTTTGCACATTAAAGAAATTACTCGCTAATTGAAATGCTTCTTCCTTGCTTATTGGTTTTGTATATAAAATATTATAGAATAGTAGCATTACCATTATCAACCGTATAACATTTCTCATAGTCCCTCCTAATTTATTTACTATTCATCTTACAAAAATATGAATAAAATTTTTACGATATTCACATTTCTTGTAATATATATATTGCAATATATAGATGATAGAATATGATCAAAATGATTAATCAAGCATTTATAATGGAGTTGTTTAATTCTCAATTTGATTTAAATCAATTTAGGTAGGTAAAAACTTTAATATTGTAGTTCACTAATTAAACTTATTGATCATAAAAGATTATAATATCATAGATATGTATAAAAAAAGTTGTTCTATGGGGTGAACAACTTTTTTAGAATATAGAAGGTTGATATTTTCCTATTCTTTCTTTTCGGCTGCAGCTTCGGCTTTCTTTTTGGCTGCAATTCGTTTTTTGCGTAATTCTTTTCGACGAATATAACGGGCTTTTGCAATTTGTTTGTGCTTTTCGACTGCTTCGTTGATTTCTTCTTCGGTTTTACCTTTGAATGTTAAAGCACGACGAAGCAAAACACCATCGTAGCTCAAAATATTGCGGACAACTAATGTTGGTTGTGCTCCAACATTTAACCAATAAATTGCTCGTTCGTGATCGACTTTAAATGTCGAGGGTGATGTGTTTGGATCGTAATAACCCAATCTTTCTAAAAAAGCACCATCGCGTTTAGCTCTACCATCCACTGCAACAATATCATAAACTGGATGATGCTTGGAACCTTTTCTTCTTAATCTTAATTTTACCATTTTAATACCTATATTTTTTTAAATTTATTTAATTCAAACCTGGGAATTTAGGAAAAAATCTATTTTTTTTGCCGTGAAGATAGTTTTTCATTAGTTTTTGCATTTGTTCGAATTGCTTTAGTAAGTTATTGACATCTTGAACAGAAGTTCCGCTACCACGGGCAATTCTCAAACGACGAGAACCATTGATTAATTTGGGATTTTCTCGTTCGGCTTTGGTCATCGAATAAATTATTGCTTCAACCTTCGAAAAAGCTTTATCATCAATATTTACGTTCTTCAATGCTTTGTCCATACCGGGCAACATACCCAAAACATCTTTCAATGGTCCCATTTTCTTAACCATATTCAATTGGTCAAGAAAATCATCGAATGTAAATTTATTTTTACGAATCTTTTCTTCAATTTTTTTTGCTTCTTTTTCGTCGATTTGAGCCTCGGCTTTTTCGACTAACGAAAGAATATCGCCCATACCCAAAATGCGAGATGCAATTCGGTCAGGATGGAATGGTTCAAGCGAGTCGAGTTTTTCGCCGGTAGATATGAATTTAATTGGTTTGCCAACAACATCCAAAACCGAAATAGCTGCTCCACCACGGGTATCACCGTCTAATTTAGTAAGAACAATACCTGTTAAGGATAATGCCTCGTTGAAGGCTTTGGCAGTTACAACAGCATCTTGACCAATCATTGCGTCCACTGCAAAAAGAGTTTCAGTAGGGTTTATTAATTCTGCAATATCCTTTACTTCCTTCATCATAACTTCGTCGATTGTAGTCCGTCCAGCAGTATCGACAATTACAACATCACGCCCAAATTTTTTTGCATACTCTAATGAATTTTTTGCCACAGTGCGTGCGTCTTTACCTTCTTCACTATAGACGGGTATTTTCACTTGTTCAGCAAGTTGTTTTAATTGTAAGATTGCAGCAGGGCGATGGACGTCGGCTGCTACTAAGAGTGGATGGCGTCCTCTTTTTCGTAAATTTTTGGCTAATTTGCCGCAAAAGGTTGTTTTACCCGAACCTTGCAATCCTGCAACTAAAATTATCGTAGGTGGCTTGGGCGAAAATGTAAGATCTTTCATTTTCGAGCCCATTAGCTCGACTAATTCGTCGTTTACAATTTTAACTATTAGTTGTTCTGGCAAAAGGGTTCCTCTTACTTCGGTGCCAATAGCTTTTTGCTTAACTCTTTCCAAAAATTTGGTAACAACCGAAAGGCTCACATCTGCTTCGAGAAGTGCATTGCGTATTTCTTTCAATGCTTCGCTGATGTTTTCTTCGGTGATCTTGTTTTGACCACGAAAACGTTTTAATGCAATTTCTAATTTTTCTTGTAAATTTTCGAACATTAGGTTTTTCTG
>Ga0138355_1091352_pt1 | contig 13053 bp, 5 predicted proteins | sample YNPNP_1300MetaT_FD_101540 | JGI IMG/M metagenome (GOLD analysis project Ga0138355, IMG submission 101540) | Anoxygenic and chlorotrophic microbial mat microbial communities from Yellowstone National Park, USA - YNP NP_1300 MetaT (Metagenome... ...
ATTTACTTGTTTTGTAATTGATTGTGTGAATAAAAATTCTTATATATCGATTTTACTTTGGTTAATGTTAGTGATCTTTCATTCTCAAATCTTATTTTGTGAAAAGGACGATAAATTTGATATTTACAAATATAAATTAGGATTCATAGTTGGGGCAAATAGAATCGAACATTCCACTAATCAACCAATAATAATGGATAACGACAAATGCGGAACTTTTTCTAAGGGGTTAAGTTTTGGAAAAAAGGTTGGTTTAAAATTAGCTTACGAATTTATTCCAAATTTTTTAAGTTTGGATGCAAGAATTATTTTTTCAAATTTCGATGCTTCTTTTGCAACAACAAAAAATAATTTTCGAGTATATAATCCAATTGAAAAAGATTACGAAGATGTTTACCTAAAGTATTCTTTTAATTCTAATGTAACTTTTTTTGGATTTCAACCTTGTTTTAGCCTTCAACCATTTAGAAAAATACCTTTAAAAATAAGATTTGGAGCAGAAATAACCAATCCGTTGACTATTCCCAAATACCAAACAAACGAAGAAATAATAAGTCCAAGAATATTTACATTTCCCGACCAAACTCGTAATCATATCATAGAAAACGGAACATTAAGTGAATTAACAACTTCATTTTCAACTATTAATGCAATAGAGTATGAACACAGAATCAAAGACCGGTTATTCCTTAATTTAGAATTCTTTTACCAATATCCTTTAAGTTCAAAATCTAATAAATTCGAATGGGAAACATTTGAATATGGATTAAACATAATGCTAAGCTATGGGTTTAACTCCTTATTTTTACAAGAAGAGAAAACACTTGAACCAACAAAAATTGAACAACCACCGATTGATACATCTACTCAACCAGTTGTATCAAATTTTGAACAAATATCTCTTAGGTTACAGCCAAAGCCAATCAAAGTATTGGAAACAACAATTACCGAGGCATATCCATTGTTGCCTTATATTTTTTTCGATGAAAAATCCGAAAAAATAAATCCAAAATATTTATCGAATTTGAATGATGATTTTGACGAATCTTCTTTGCCACATAATTCAATCGAAATCTACTACCGTGTTTTGGATATTATTGGAATGCGTTTAAATCAAAATGAAAAAGCTCAGATTACAATTATTGGTCATTCGGATGGAATAGAATTTCCAACAAAAAAAGAAAGAGAAGAAATTGCTTTGAGAAGAGCAAAAGTTGTTGCAAATTATTTGATTAATAAATGGAATGTTCAAAATAAACAAATTAAAATTGAATTTAGGGAAAAACCTATTTTATCAACATCTGATATTTACGAACAGGGTCCAAGCGAAAATCGCCGTGTCGAAATAACAACAGATGATAACTTATTGTTAAAACCGGTGATTTTAACAAAGTTTAAAGAGTATCGTGTTTTAACTAATCAAATTAATATCGATTTGATTTCCAATAAAATAGATTCTCTACAAATTCAAGAAATTGAGATAATTGATCGCAAAATTGATGTATCCCGCAACTACAAAGTTGCGAATATCGAAATACCCATTGATAAAGGAATTCAGGAGAAAATAAGTCATCACATCGAAAAAACTGATACATTGGATTGTGTAGTAACTTACTGGGCAAATGACACACTAAAAACTTCATCAGCCCTAATACCATACGAAATCGAAAAAAATACTTTTGAATACCAAAGGCTTAATTTAATTGTTTTTGATTTCGACAAATATCAAATAAATCCGATGAATTTCCAAATTTTGAGAAACTTTGTTGCCAATTCAATACAAGAAAATTCTGAGGTTAGAATTATCGGTTCTACTGATATCTTAGGTTCAAAAGAATATAACTTACAACTATCAAGACAACGAGCAATCGAAACCCAAAAAACATTACAACAAATCAAACCTACCATAAATTTTATCGAAGTGGAAGGAATTGGGGATACTAACTTAAAATATGACAACACAACTCCCGAGGGTCGCTTTTATAGCCGAACTGTATTGATAGAAATTAAAACACCTATAATAAAAAATAATTAAAGAGGTAGAATATGAAGCTACTTGATTTTTTTAATGAATTTGATTTTCCAAGAATTCAATCTGTTGATTTGAACGAAAAGACTGGAAAATTGACATACAAAGAAGCTCTTCATTTGTTACGCAGAATTTCATTTCATCCAACTCCCGAGCAAGTGGAAACGATTGTTGGAAAATCAGCCACCGAAGCATTCGATTTAATAGTTGGTCATGGCAATGAACCTTTACCCGAACCAACACCATCGATGAGTTCTTGGATTAACAAATTGGAGGAAAATCCATTAGACGATCTTCCCCTGGATATTCGATTTCAAATTGAAGGAAGGCAAAAGAGCCACTATGCAGAGTTCATTGATTGGTGGTTAACATTGATGAAATCACCTAAATTTCCCGAAATCGAAAAATTTACTTTGTTTTTGTCGTCGATATGGACTATTGAATTCACCTACGACACCGAAGCATTAATCCCTGTACCATTGCTTTATCGTAATAATAACACTCTTCGTCAACTTAGGCTATCATCATACAAATCCATTGCATCTGCTATGACTTTGGATGGTGCAATGTTGCTTTATCAAAGTATGTTTTATAGCACAAATACCGCACCGAACGAAAATTATGCCCGCGAATTGATGGAACTTTTCACTATGGGAATAGGGGATTTGGATAGCGGAAAAGCTAACTACACCGAAGCCGACATTCGCGAAATATCCAAAGCTTTCACTGGTTGGAGAACAGTTGCCTATTTAGGACAAGAAGGAGCACCTGCCAACAAACCATTCCAAACTTTTTTTGTTGCAAAATTCCACGACAAGGGAAGTAAAAAGATATTTCAATTCGGCAAAATTGACCCTATCACTGATGAAGACAACACTGAAGATTTGGTTAAAAAAAGGGAAATCGATGGTTTGATTGATATTTTGTTTAATGAAAGGGGGATGTCGATTGCTCGTTTTATAGCCGATAAAGTAATTCGATTTTATTGTTATAGCTCACCCTATTCTAATTTAGAATTAATCAACGGATTGGCACAATATTTTGTCGAAAATGAATTTAACTTATATAAACTATATAAAAAATTATTCACAAGCAATTTCTTTTATTCGGATGAATTGATTGGATGTCAAATCAAAACACCACCAGAATTTTTAATTGGTTTGCAAAGGATGTTTGGTGTTGATTTGGATAGCACGCAACAAGGGAAAACTCGTCGTTATATGAATTCACTCGAACAAATTTTATACGATCCACCTAATGTGGGAAGTTGGAAAGGGTATAGAACTTGGATAAACACTACTACTTATCCATTAAGAGTGAAATACGCTCGAGAATATTTGGGAATATTAAAGGATAGTGATTTATTTAACTTTATAAAAAAATTTCAGAACTATAAAAATATTGATTTACTAACCAAAGCATTAACTAATTATTTGTTACCTGTCGAGGTTTCTCACGATAGATTGAACGAATACAAAAATATATTGCTCAACGGAATAGCCGAGAATAATTGGGAAAACTCAATCACCAACGAAGACAAAAAAGTTGCAGATGGAATTCGATTGTTTTTAACAAGAATTTTTTCATCACCAGATTTTCAATTGTGTTAAATGGGAGAATTAAAATGAACAGAAGAAGATTTATAAAAACCACTGCTGCAATTGGCATTGGATTGGAACTTATGCCAGATTTATTGAAAGGATTTGATGAGCCCGAAATAATAATTCAGGATGAGTTTTTAGAAGGCGATAATGTGGTAATTATTCTTGAACTATTTGGCGGAAATGATGGGTTGAACACCATAATTCCTGCTGATGATGATCAATACTACAAAATAAGACCAAACATTGGTATACCAAAAGATGAAACAATTAAAGTTAACGACTTATATTTCAACAAAGCATTGGTTCAGGATGTGAAAAATGGTGGGTTCAAACGAATGTTCGAAGATGGCAGATTGGCAATCGTCGAGGGTATTGGCTACGACCAACCTAATTTATCCCATTTTCGATCCGAAGACATTTGGCTCTCAGGGATAAATCCAAAATCCAATCACAAGGAAAAATTGTTGGAAGGATGGTTGGGTAGATACTTTGCTCTAAAATTACCAAATTATCCTATGCAAATACCCGAACATCCGATATCTATTTCGATAGATGGAGCTATTTCACTTATTTTTAAAAGTAGTAAAGGCGATATGGGCGTAGCTTTGACCAATCCCGATGAATTTTATAAATTAGGAGTTGGATTATCTCCTAAAGAAAGTTTGATGCAAGGAAATAGTTATTACGAAAATGAATTTAATTTTATACACACTATTGCCCGTCAATCGGATATATATTCTCAGGCTGTTAAAACTGCATACGACAAAGGAATACAAAAGATCAATGGCAACTTATATTCCGAGACTGAATTGTCTCAAAAATTCAAATTAATATCTGCTTTGATTGCTGGTGGCTTGAAAACCAAAGTTTACTTTGTCAAATTGAGTAATTTCGATACTCACGCACAGCAAATGAACACTGCTTACACAGGTCAACACTATTTATTGCTCAATGCGGTATCGAAAGCAATTTCGGAATTTATGCAAGATGCTTTAGAAAATGGTTTGTCGGAACGAATAACTGGTATGACAATCTCTGAATTTGGGCGTCGAGCCTACGACAATGGTAGTAGAGGCACCGACCACGGAGCTGCGTCAATGCAATTTGTTTGGGGTAATGATAAATTTATCAATGGAGGTTATTGGAACAATCGTCCAAATTTAGTAGATTTGGATGCAAATGGCAATATTAAATATCAAACAGATTACAGAGTTATTTACACAGAAATATTAGAAAAACGGTTAGGAGCTACTCCCGAAGATGTTGTTAAAGTTTTCGGTGAACCATTTCTTCCACTGAATATTCTTGAAAAGAGAGTTAATTCGGTAACTGAGCGTAATTTTTTAGGCAAAAATGGCATAGTTATTAGCCCTAATCCTAACTCTGGATATGGAATTATCCAATTTGAATTGAAATACAATACATTTGTTGATATTTCTGTATTTAATTTAACTGGTAGAGTTCACAAAACAATACAAAGGTCTTACCTTACCGAAGGTTATTACAAAATTCCATTTTATATCGAAGATAACGGAACATTTATAATTGCTATTACTGCGGGAAATAGTAGATTTAGTGAAAAATTTACAGTTTTTAGATAACAAAAAAAATGCAAAATGAGACCTTTTAAAATATACATTCAAATAATTTTATTCTTCTTTTTGATGAATAATTTATTTGCCTATCAGCCTTGCGATACAGTTAGAACTTGCGTTGGACGGTGTTTAAAGTTTTCGCAAACCGAAGGGAAAGGAGCCCATTATATTGATATTCTGAATACAAATTTAACCCAAAAAGTACATTCAAATATGATTTTTGAGCTATGGTTAAAACCCGAACGACAAGCCGGGAAATTGCAATACATCGGTGGAATGTGGGGTCCAGCCTCAGAAAAATATGATTCTTGGGTGGTTTATATTTCTCCCCAAGATTCGCTTATTTTCCATATCAATGGTCAGAACGAGAAGTTAGGAATTTTGGATGATACACGCCTATCAATACCTTTTTCACAATATTACAATTCTTGGAATCATTTTGCATTTGTCGCTGATGGAACCACAGGTTGGATTTACATTTATGTGAATGCCTATCCTGTCGATTCGGCACGAAATCAATTCTATCCATATAAATCACTTAAACAAATCAATAATCCCGATTTATCGCCTCAAATTGGTAGTACCAATGCATTATCTAATGACTTAAGTTTACACCGAACTTATAAAGGATTGATGGATGAAATCCGAATTTGGGGTAGGACTTTTAATGCAAATGATTTTATCTGTATGAAGGATAAATCATTGAGCGGAAGTGAAAAAGATTTGTTCGTTTACTATCGTTGCAATGACTCAAGTTATATCTACACTCTTTGCGATGCTTCGGGAAATAATAATTTTGGTTATTTACGGGCAGGTTTAAGAACAATAATGTCCGACCGTAAAGATTTTGGAAAAGTTGTTGTGACCCCAGCATTAATAAACGATACGGTTTATTGCGATACCGAAAAAATATACGAATTTACCTTGCTTGATACAGCTTTGTGTGCTACCGGTAGTAGCATCCTTGCATATCAAGGTTTCAACGATAAATTTTACTTCCTAAATGGAAATCAGGAACAAAGTTTAACTAACTGGCGAACCGTGCAACTACAACCTGGTGTTCCTTTGAAAGTTCGCATAAAGGTGAAATTAGACATAATTGGCACTATCAAAACAACTTTACTTTTCCGCAATACAAACAGTTGTGGTTATTATCATCTAAATGTTCCAGTTACAATTACTCGTAAGTCAGAATTGAGCATGTCCAACTTGCAGATACGGTTCGATTCGTTAAAAGCACGCTGTATCGAAAAATCATTTATCGACTCAACATTAAAGATTTGCAATACAGCCAAAACCCAAGTAACCCTAACTTCAATCAATTTAAAAATGCCACAAGTCTTTCAATTATCATATCCATCTTTACCCAAAGTATTAAATCCCGGCGAGTGTTTGGATGTAAAAATTCGTTTTATTTCCAAAGATACAACAATGGCTTATTTTGATACATTAAAAATTGTATCAACCGATAAATGTGCTCCAATTGCATTAATTCCAATTTATGGAAAAGTGAACGAAGTGCTTTCTATTTGGCGACGAGGCACTAAAATGCGATTAGATTCATTCAATTTTGGACAATCCTGCGTAAATATGCCAGCAAATTCTGTTGAATACGAATGGTTCAATAATTCAAATAAAAATATTACGATTGAAAATATTATCATACCTCCGAACTTTTTTGGAAAGTCCTTGAAATTCCCTGTGATATTGGAACCAATAACGGGATATAATCCAAATTACTTCCGGTTTTTCCCAAAAACCAAAGGAACGTTCAGGGATTCTATTGTTTTTGTTGCAAAATCCGAAGGTTGTACGATTCACTATCCTGTATATATTTATGGAAAAGGATACGAAGCGGATATTAGTTTTTCGACCTTGGAAGTGGACTTTGGGACGGTTATCGTTGGACAGCAAAAAACAATTAACGCTGAAATAGAAAATAAAAGTGAACAAGGACTGGTTGCTTCGCTTTATTTAAGGAAAGGCGATCCATTTTCATTGACAGGAACTCGTAGTTTGGGTATTAAAGAATTTTCCAAAAATTCATTTCCTATTACTTTTATTCCCACAACAGCTGGAAATTTCGAAGATGAAGTTTGTTTATACGAAAACACTTGCTACCAATCCTATTGCATTAAAGTTAAAGGGAAAGCCATTGTGCAATTAGTCGAATTCCTTCCCGAAATACTTAAAATCAGCGATGTCGTAAGTTGCCAATCGAAAGACGGTACATTGGAAATTCAAAATATTACTAACGAAACTCAAACCTATTTGAATTTTACTTTAAAACAACAAAGCAACCTCTTTAAATTAATCAATCCCAACACTTTACCGAATTCAATCACATTGAAACCAAACGAAAAAGCTTCCTTTACATTTCGATATACTCCCAACGATAACATAAACGACCGCGCCGATCGTGCATATTTGGAATTCGAAACGACAGACAGAACCAAATGGTCTGCAAAAATCTACGGCTATTCGATAGTCCCCAAAATTTATCTTACATCCGAAGTTTTATTTGAGACACTGGAAGTAGGCGGAGTGCTATTCGATACTCTTCATTTGGAAAACATTTCCAACTATCCGATTACGATTAGTAACTATAGCATAAGCAATGGTTTTGAACTGATTTACCCGCTCAACTTAGTTGGACGAAAGTTAAATCCTAAGGACACCATCCAAGTCGTAATTGCATTTAAACCTACCGAAGGAAAATCTTATAATGGAAAATTCACAATCTTTTCCGACGAACCTTGCCCGATTGAATCCTCGACCGATTTAAGTGGTATCGGAATTATAATCCCGCTCGACGTACCCTTAAAAGTGATTACCTATGGGTTCGTCCCTCCTTGCGATTGCCAGACCCGTTCTATTCCATTGATTAACAACTCCTTCTATTTTCCAATGACGATTGATAGTATATGGATAGATTCAACTAACGTCTCGAACCCTCATCCGGAGTTTTATTCGTGGTATTCTCACTATTCTCCCAATGGTTCACTACCATATAAAATTCCCAAGAGAGCCACGGATACACTATTTATCAAATATTGTCCCAAATCTTTATTAGTACAAAGTATGATTGATAATGATGCACGCTTATTCATCCGTGCTTCGGGTAGTGGGTGGGCTGATACCTATACTTCCTATCTTGCTGGAAAACAAACATTGTTATACGAATACGATACCTTAAGAGTTTTCTTTCCACCAACAAGAGTTGATACATTTTCCAAACCTCAATACATCCATTTAAGAATTCCATCACTTGAATTTAATCCCTCGCAAATGAGTGTCCAAATCGACACCATCGAATTCCTACCGAATGAGAGAGTTTTCTATGTGAGAGACTCGCTCAATAGACCTTTCAACATAATTACTATAGACACAAACAACATATTAGTTCTGGAAGCCACCTTTAAACCACGGGCAGTAAGGTACTACGAAAACAGAATGAAGGTTATCATAAAGTCACCTTGCTTCAACTTCGACACAACCGTCGTTCTCTCAGGCTCGGGATTTGCTCCTGCATACGGATTGAGCTTCAACTTTCACAGCAGGTTGAATATCGTAGATACATTCAAAGTCGTTTCTTGCGACACCCTTGCCATCCCTGTTTATTCTTCGCGCTCCATACCTGCAAACGTCGTCGATATTGACTGCAGAATTGGCTACGATACCACAAAACTCGATTTCCTATACGCATCGAGCGATTACATAAACCAAACGTGTCCCAACTATCAGTCATTCATCAATCACAAACACTCACAATTCGGCGGCAGTCAGTTCCTGCTTAAAAACTTTTGCAAAGTGGATAGTTTAAAACCAATATTTACTGCCTACTTTAAACCAAAAATCAATAATAGAGATACATTCAATATCACCTTGGACAGCATCAGGTTCGATACTGAAGAAATTATCATGTACAATATTATAGCCGAGAACGACAAAGCAACAGTTATCATTCAGAAACCTGAACTCACCGCCAGCAATATCGCAAACTTCGATTCCGTAAAAGTATTGGATTGCAGCGAACGGACAATCATCCTTAAAAATACAGGAGACGTCCCATTAAACGCATTTTCATTATTAAATTTAACTAAAGAAATCTTTTTCGTTACATCATTACCTCCAATGAACGATACTTTAGCAGTAGGGGATTCAATTAAAATTACAATAAAATATTGCCCACGCAAATCGGATACATTAAATCATTTCTTAAATACAATTGCATCGGTTCCGTGCTTAGTTTTAGATTCAAATAAACTCGTGGGAAGAGGATATGCCCCTCGATACGATATTTCGTTCGATACCCGACAAACTTTTTACATTCCAGATACTTTAACAACACAAATTTCAGATACTCTAATCGTTCCTTTATTTATCGACAAAGATTTAAATACAACAATAAACAATAATACATATTGGTTGGACGATATTTCTTTTACTATAAATTTAGAATATAATCCATTTGCCTTGGAATTCTTGGAAGCAAAAAATTTTATAAATGCAAAATTTAATTATTCCTCATCACCGGGCAAGGTATCATTAATTTATAACAATGCAAAAAGAATAGAAAAGGGAAAATTAGCAGAAATTAAATTTAACACAACAATACCAGACAAACAATTTAATAAGATAAATATAAATATATCGGAATTTATAACAGATTCGATTATGTTTTTGGATATATATTCCGCAACAGACTCCACTTATTTATTAACAAACGAAAAATGTGGTTTAACATATTTGAATTATACAGGAATAGAACCAAGTTTAAGCCAGAATTACCCAAATCCATTTTCAAAAACAACAGAAATACAATTTTCGATAGCCGAAAAACTTCCAGTTGAATTAAAATTATATTCAATAAATGGAAAATTAATAAAAACATTACTCGACAAACAAACATTAAATATTGGCAAATACAAAATAATCCTTAATTCAGAAGGATTACCCCCCGGATTATATTATTATATCCTACAATCACCAAATACAACCTTCGTGAAAAGCATGATAATAATCAATTGATTTATACAATGATTTTGAGAATATGACTAATGTAAATTAATATTTTGGGCGTAGTTTTTTTACTTAAATTATTTCAATTATTTGAAAATTGTTTGATTTTTTTTCATAAATTTGAAATTGAATTAAATTAACCTATTGTATGAAAAAAATTCGTACATTAATTGTTGAAGATGATAATAATGCTGCTGATTTATTGAAATTTTTATTATATCAAAACTTTGAATATATCGATATTATATCAATATGTAATACGTTGACTGATGCAGTTCAAATAATTGACTCCGAAAAACCACATTTAGTGTTTTTGGACATTGAACTGCCTGATGGATATGGTTTTGAATTAATAAATTTAGTTAAATACAAACAATTCGAAGTTATTTTTGTAACTGCTTTCAATCAATATGCTGTTAAAGCATTTGAGTTTGCAGCTTTACATTATTTATTAAAACCCGTTACCAAGGAATCGCTTGCTCAAGCATTGGAAAGATACAGGCATAAAGCAAATTTTCGGGAAATGCAAAAGAAAATAGATGTTCTTAAGTCGAATATTTCCAACAATTTCTCTAAAATTATGTTGCCCACTGGTAATGGAATGGAAGTTTTTGAATTAGACGATATTATAAGATGCGAAGCCGATGATAATTATACAATCGTATACCTTACAAGCAAAAAATATATTATTATTACAAAAAATCTCTCCAGTATGGAGGTCATTTTATCGAATAATGGATTTTTTCGAGTTCATCGAAAGTTTTTAATCAATTTAAATTACATTAAAAAGTTTATCAAAAACAAAAAAAATCCATCAATCATACTTAGCGACGGTTTTGAGGTACCATTATCTGAACACAGATACGATGATTTTGTTGAGGTTTTAGAACAATTTGTAAAAATTGTTTAATTATTAAAAATAACTTATATTATTGAACCTTTGGGTTGGTTTTGGCGGACATTGATCGTTGCATTATTTCAATTTAAAATATCCTGAACGATAATTAATCCCAACCCAGTGCCTTTCTCGCCGTTTGTACCTTGTTTGCTGTTGTTTTGGTTTTTATTGTAAGAGCTGGCATTTGGATAAAAGCTAAATCCACTACCCTCATCAACTATTTCAAGAACTAACTTTTTATCTTGTTTATAACCTTTAATTTCGATTTTGCTTTCTTCGGGAGAGAATTTTAAAGCGTTTGTTAAAAGATTGCGAATAACAATCTCGAACTCATTACGATTTATTAATATTGTCTCGCAGTCATTGCAATTCAGTATAACTTGTGTATTTTTAGCTTGGATTAAATAATTTGTTTGTTCCAAAACAGATTGAATAGTTTCACGGATATTTATTAATTGTTTTTCGGTTTTGTTCGTTTTAATTTGGAATTGAGACCACTGAAGTAAATTTTCGAGTAAATTTGAAATATTTCGAATTGAATACAAAATGTTGTTTAAATATTTTTGTATGGTTTTGTCATCGAATTTTGCAAAATCCAAATTCAAAGTTTCTAATAATTGTTGGATATTTGATACTGGACCTCGCAAGTCGTGCGAAATGATGCTGAAGAGCCTATTTTTGGTTGCATTAAGCTAATTTAATTTTAAATTAAGCTTTCTGATTTTTTGAAATCTGTTATAATAAATCAAAACAGAGATTAATATGATTAAAGTAATGGATGCAAATAAAATGTAGGTTATTTGTTGCTTTAGTTCTTCCTCTTTCAATTTTCCTTCTAATTCATATTTTGCATTAATTGCTTGCAATGGTTTAATATTTTCATTTCTTTTAGCAATTAATTCATTTAATTCTTTTAAAAGTTGGTATGCTTTATCTTTCTCACCAACGTTATAATAAGCATCTGCTAAATCATCATATAAATAAAGCTTAGCTATAAGAATTAATTCATCTTTATTTTGCGACAACATATTTGAATAATAATGAAACAGATATTCTACCTTTTGAATAATGCTTTTATAATCTTTTTGTAATTTATAGATTTTGCATATTTCCTCATATTTATCTGCATACATGTTTGAATAATATAGAAGTTTGTTATTTATAATGTCGAACATCATCAGAGCGGAATCGAGCAAACCTTTTTTTACATAGTATTTCGAAAGAGTATTATAAACAATGTAATAATTCCATTCCACTTGATAAATACAGTTCAATTTCATTAAAAAATCAATTAACCGTCGTGCTGAATCCAAATGGAACTTGGCTTTGTCCAAATGATTGAAGGCAAGATAGTATTTGCCATAATTCCAATTCAACACAGCAGTTCTGTCCCAACGAGCAGTATCATTATCAATTTTATTGATTTGCTTTTTGGCATTTTCGATCATCTTAAATGCTGTAGTGAGGTCGTTTAAATAGAGACTGTTAACAACACTCATCATGTAACAATCGAAAACATAAAGGTTTGCATCAATTTCCTGGAACATATTACGGGAAATTTGGAATTCCTCGAAAGATTTGGAAAAAAGATTCAATTGAGAAAAATAGAGCCCCCTCATATAATGAAATATAGCTTTTCGGAGTTTTTTAGTATCATATTTTTGATTTTTTAAATCATATTGAAAATATCGATATTCTTGGTGGAAAAATCCCCATTGTTTTTCTATTATTAATTTAATTGTGTCTGCAATCTTAAAAAAACTATCTTCGTCATCGAATGCCTTGTTTTTTTCAAAAAGTTCCCAGAAATGTTCAATAAAGTTGAATTTTGTCTGCGAAAATGCTGACGAGGAGATAATTAAGAAGCAAATAAATAAAGAGAAAAAGTATTTCGTTATAAGAGGG
>Ga0138355_1043988_pt1 | contig 12989 bp, 8 predicted proteins | sample YNPNP_1300MetaT_FD_101540 | JGI IMG/M metagenome (GOLD analysis project Ga0138355, IMG submission 101540) | Anoxygenic and chlorotrophic microbial mat microbial communities from Yellowstone National Park, USA - YNP NP_1300 MetaT (Metagenome... ...
ATCGAAATGAAATCTAAAATTTGGTTTGCAATTTCCTTCAAAATATCTTTTTTTAAAGTGTTGTCGACTATGCCATAGACTAAACTCAAATCAAAAATGTGGTGCAATCGTGCTAATTCCCAGGGGACTTTTATATCAACTCCTTCCAAATTTCCATATTTAATTTTATTATAGTAATCGCATTTCCACCTAAATCCGCTGCGAAAATCAACAAACCAATCTATCGGTTCGTATCTATCTGAAATATGCGATATTACCTTTTGGGAAAATTCTTTGTGCTCTGCTGGCAATAAATCTATTCTTCGTGCATAATTTTCAACTGGGTTAGAGAAATTTTTTCCAAGGAAACCATTATACCGGCTATCATATGCCACTTTGATTAAACCACTTCCCAGCAAGTTAAATTTATGATTGATTATATTTTCTACTTCGGTCAAGTTTAATTTGGTATCGTTTGTATGAAAAATATCAAAATTAGAATCAAAATAATCAGGATTTAAGTTGCAATTGAATTTAAGATAATTTTGAATTATTTCGTATTCCTTTTTTTGAATAAATATCTTAATAAGTGGCTTGAATGGTAATTTAACTATTTTTTTTAATAAAATTGTTTTGGGAATTGACAATGTTTTTTGTATTTTTGACTTCATTTTATTTTCTATGGTCGCTAAAAAACATATTAATTTATTATTAATTTTTTTGGTTATCTTGCCATTATGTTCATTTTCGCAAATAAACGAAACGGAAATAGAACAAATTTACGAAAGTTCAGAAGATTTTGAATATTCCGAGGAGCAAATAGATTATATTGAATTCAGAAAGATTCATAAACTTAACTTGTTATATGCTTCGGTCGATGATTTGATTCTATTTCCTTTTTTTGATTATCAAATTTCCAGTCAAATTCTAAGTTTTGTTCAAAACAATCCTAACTCTACAATCAGTCAAATTGCTAAAAAATTTAATCTGAGAGGGGAACAAATTATAATATTGGAAAACTGCACTACAATTCAAGAATTACCCTTTATCGAAAAGTTCATTGCTAATTTTCGCAGTCGATTTAAACATACTGACGACCCGATTTACGGCTTCGAAAAACAAAAATTTTTGGGAAATAAATTAGATTTATCATCAAAAGTTGATATCAGATTAAACAATTTTGGATTAAACTTTGTTTTGGATAAAGACGCTGGAGAAAGGAATTTTGATGATTATTACTCTGGCAGTTTGTGGTTTAATAATAAGAACATTAACTTTATTATTGGTGATTTTGAATATCAGTTGGGAATGGGAAATGTTTTGTGGAAGGCTTTTGGAGATAGAAAAGGTATTAACAATATTTCGCCTGTTATAAGGTTCAAACAAATTGGTAAACCCTACTACTCCACTTTGGATTATTCTCGGTTTCGTGGATTTTCGTTAGATTATAATTTTAAAATAAGTGAAATAATAATCAAACTTGGTGGGTTTTATTCAAAAATCAATAAATCAGCAACCTACGACACACTCCAAGGCTTTGTTAGTTCGATTTATATAACTGGTTTATATCGCACTCAAACAGAGATTAACAAAATAGACAAGTTGAAAGAATTTGCTTATTTAGGTAGTCTTTCTTTGCAAATTAAAAATTTTATTTTGGGTGGTGGAATTTTTAAATTGGATTATGATAAGTCAATTCAAACAACATCCTCTAAATATCCAAACAACCAAAGCAATCTTTACAAAACAATATTTGGTTTTTTTAATCAAGATAAATTTGCAATATCGAGCGAATTTTCGTTGGATGGGGCAAACAATCACGGATTTGTGCTTGGCGGTAAATATAACTTGGATAAATCACAATTAGCATTTCAAATTCGTTCCTATGGTGAATTCTATCGCTCACCATATGGAACTATTTTTGGTGAATTTTCTTATCCTGCCAATGAAGTTGGTATTTATTTGGGAATTTACTGCCCTATTTTCCAAAGCATTAAGTTAACTTCATTTATTGATTATTTCAAATCTTACGGACGAACTTATTCAATCGAAAAGCCTATTTATGGTTTTTCGTTTTTCGGTCAAGCGGATTATACTTTTATGAAAAAGTTTAATGGCTCGACACGGCTACAAGTCGAAAACAAAACAAATAGCAAAAAGGTAGAAGGCGAGAATATAATATTCCAAGAAACAGATTTTCTCGTTCGCCAAGAAGTGATTTATTCAATCAAAAATAACTTGAGAATCAGAATTAGAGGAGAAATTTCATATGTTGATAATTCTGGAATTGTAGAAAATGAGTGGGGTTTTGCTAACTTTGTGGAAATGATTTACGAATTAAACTTTTTAAAATTGGGTTGTAGAGTTTCGATTTTCGACACTGATTCTTATAATTCAGCAATTTGGCAATATGAATATTACCTAAAAGGATATATGTATTCTTTTCCTGCTTATTTAAAGGGCAGTCGTTATGTTCTTTTTGCAAAACTAAATTTGTTTGATTATTTTAAAATTGATTTATTGTATAATTATACTCAAAAAAACAATACAAACTCGCTTGGAAGTGGAAATGATCAGATTATGCGTAATTATTCCAATAATTTATATTTACAATTAAGTATTAATTATTGACAATTATTTTTCGAAATAGCAATCGATTTGGTGCTTTTAAAGTAGCAAAGTAAACACCATTACTTAAATTCAGCAGAATTTTTTTGTCATTTTTAATTATATCTTTCTCGAAAATTTTAGTACCTAAATAATCATAAATAGCGACCGATTGAAAATATGAATTATTAGTTGATTGAATTATTAATTCATTATTTGAATAGAGTAAATTTATATTTTCTTGACTTTCACAAACATAATTGAGATTAGTTTCCTCTAATATTACTTGATAGTGGTTATTATTAATTCTAAAAAGAAGTTTGGTTTGCTGTTTTGTTTCTTGCGGAATTTCGTATAATGATAATTTGATTTTCAAGACCGAATCAATTGGAATAGTAACGGGTAATTCTAATCCTTGGATTTGGCTAACTAATCCTCCATTAGCATCAATTTTTTCAATATCGGTGAGTTCCAAAGTTGTATTTCCAGCATTGGTTATATAAAGATTATATGTTTGTTGTGAAGTTATATAATTGGTTGAAATTTCTTCGTATTCTTTTGAAAACATAGGTTTATCTTGTTTAGGAAAATCTTCATTGGTTGATAGACTATAAATGCGTTCCAAAAATTCTGGATGGGAAATGAATGGGTTATACCTATTTTGAATGCTGGATATTTTCTGATTTCTTAATATTTCAATGGAATCGACTTTGTCCAAATAGAACCATTCCCTCAGAGTTTTTTCTTGGGTATTCAAGAAATTATGGGGATTATCATATCTCAAAGCAAAGTAGAACATACTTCGCGCTATATTTCCTTTGCTTTCGTCCCTTGGTTCGAATACAGTTTCGCCAGTTTGGTTTTTGCCTAACTTAGATCCACTATTTTGCCATTGAACTTGTACTACGTTGCCAAAAGGATAGTTAGCACGCTTGCTATTTGCAGTTTCGTCGGACGGATACAAATGAAATATATCGGAACGAGCAATTGTGTCGCCCTCGTTGAAATATGCCTGTGGCCAGGTGTGTTCAGTGTTGAATCCAGTTTGACCAATATCGGGTATACCTGTAGTTTCGATTTGACGTCCAGTGTAGATGCATTCAACTTTGCCGTTGTAGTTGTCGATCTCGCCAAACATTTTTTCGCGTGCTTCTTTGTAGGTCAATACATTGTGTCCGAGTAAATACTGTTTTAATGAATTTTTTAGCTCTAATCCAAACTGATTGAAAGTAAATTCATTGAAAATATCTTTGTAACTATATTCAAAAAACAAATTGTATAGATCAACAACCTGGGTGTTTAATTCATCAACTTTGTAATAAACATAAAGTTTTAAGTTATATCGCAGATTGTGAGTTGCATTCTGAGTCATCATACTCAATGTATAGCTATTGTTTCGGTAAACCTTAATAGGAAATTTAGGGAATCTCAATTGAAAATTCCATCTTGGATTAGCAAGCACAATCGAGTCTATTGTTATATTATATTCTTTCGATAAATTGTTCAAAGTTGTTACAATAACTTTTGCACTTTGTGCTTCAAAAGAGTATTTTGTCCAATTGTTATCAATTTTTATTAAATCGTTTCCTATCACAAAATTGGTGTTGAAATGAACAAAAAAAAGCAAAGCAATAAGTAATTTAACATATTTCATATCTCGCTCACCGGGATATTTCTGAACATTGGAAGTAAAAACAACACAAAAACAATAATAAAGAATACATACACAACTATTGTAACAATAATCAATATCTTCAAAATCCAAAATGCTCTTGCTTGCTTTTCGATAGCATTGTCAAAATCTGATTGATGGTTTGAATTCAAATAATTTTGCAGTGCAATCGAAGCATCTCGAAGTTTTAATCCAGCAAAAATTATTGGAATACCAACCAGGGCACCAATAAGAGTTAGTGTTGAGATGGCTCCATAAATTATTATAAAGAATGCAACGAATTTCATATCCCGAGACAATTTTTGAATATTGTCCTTTGATGGATCTGGAGTTGAATAAATTTGATTGTTGAAGTTTTCCATAAAAAACCACATTACTTTGTTACAAATTTATATAAAAAAACATTAGTTTTTTAGAGAATTTTTGTATTTTTTAACAAAATTTAAATGTTCTCTATAATTTGTCGAAAAATAATGTGTTTTGGAAGTATCGCTTTTGAGAACAAAGAACAAATAATTAGTATTTGCTGGATTTGCAGCAGCATAAATTGCCTTTCGGCCTGGAGAATTTATCGGAGTTGGTGGAAGTCCAGAATATATATAGGTATTGTAAGGGTTTGACCTATCTTTTAAATCTTTTTTAGTTAAATTATTCTTTTGATTTTTCCCATATAAAATAGTTGGATCGGCTTGCAAAAGCATCCCTAATTTGAGCCTATTGTGGTAAACAGAACTTATCAATGGCATTTCCTCTTCGTTTGCTGCTTCGGCTTGGATTATGCTTGCAAGTATCAAAATATCGTATTCTTGCAAATCAACTTTTTTATTTTGACATATATTATTCAAAACATCTTTTTGTCGTTGAACTAATTTTTGGATATTTTTTTCGGGTGTTTCATCCAAAAAAAAGTAGGTATCGGGATTAATATAACCCTCTAAACTACTTGACTTTATATTTAAGGAATTAATAAATTTTGGATCATTGATTAGTTTTAGAATGTTGGTTTTATTTGTATTAAAAGTGTGAGCATAGATTTCGGCAAATTCGTTTAGGGTTGTTCCTTCGATAATTTGCAATTTTTTGAACTTAACGAATGCATTCGAAAACAATTTTTCGATCAATTCCTTGTTCGAAATTTTTATTGGAATTTGATATATTCCTGCACTTATAAATTTTCTCTTAGTTTTTATTTCGTTGTTTATTATATATTTAAATAACCAATTAGGCTTTAAATATCCGTGACTATTAAAAATTTGTATCACTTTGTAAGTTGGTGTATTATATGGTATTTCTATTATTAATTCAGTTTCTTGCTCGATAACTTTGTTAATTACTGAATTATAGTAAATGTAACCTAATAGGATTGTAATGAAGACAATAATCGAAAGTATAACAATCTTTTTCATCAATTCTCTATATTTAAATTTTAATAAACACACCATAACGGGGTTCGGTCCATAAATTCGATATGATGTCCAGCTTAATGTAATACACACCTTTTGGTAATTTAGCACCATTTGTATCGCAAAGTATAATTTGTTTCTCGTTGATACCAACCTCGGCAAATGTCTCGAAAATGTTTACAAGTTGACCATTTAGGTTATAAACAGATATAATTAATTTTTCTTTGTTATTGCGACCAAGGAAATTGAATTTTATGTTCAATTCATCATTCTCAGTGGGATTAGGATAAATTTGAATATCCGAAAGTGCATTGTTTTGTTGCACATTGACCCGAATAACCAATGTATCGGAATTACCCAGTTGATCTTTTGCAATGAATTTTAAATAATTTGCTGGTGAAATTTTGCTATTACCATACTCTAAATTATTGGGAACAAAATACAATTCACTTTTCTTATTATCTCGATTTGGATTTAAATACAAGTAATAATACTCTGTGTTGTTTGGGGTTATAAATAATCCGTTGATGAATATTTCCAAATGATTTGAATCCTTAATTGGTGTTAGAGCGTTATCGAATACTTCCACTTTAATCAATGGCTTAAGTGCTACATAATCTGCATCAGCAACTTCTCTATTATCAAAAGTGACTTTAATTTTTGGTTTTTCGCGGTCATTTATTAATTCGTAAGATAAACTATGGGAATTGTTAAAATAATATTGTTCAGGTAGGCTTTTGTTAGGGTTTAGAATGATGTCTAATTGATTTTGATTACTTAAATTGTCTGGTTGTAATGTGAAATTGTATTGTACTATATCGTTTGGTTCAATATTATCGATTGTTTTTTCGAATAAATTTGTTGAGTGATTGTTAATTACTTTTATATCAAAATTACCGGTTGATTTTCGCAAAGATATGTTCTCCAGTGTTACATAAAGCGTATTGTTAAGGTCTCGTGTTGATATTGGGTTGTCAATGATTGTATTTTTTTTGGAGATAGCAACTTCGGCAGATGGCTGATAAATTAACTCAATTGTGTTGATTTGTGGATTGGACTTCACATTGCTTCTTTCGATATTTATTAGCAAATCAACGAAAATATCTTGTAAATTTTGGTCGGTTAAATCAATTTCTTCGTTATTAGATTTTAATTGATGAGAAAAAGAAATTTTGTTTTTATCAAATAAATTAATTTCTATTTTGTAATTCGACAATGAATCTAACGCTGCATTGGAATGAATTTTTATTGTTTGGAGTTTGCTTATAGGTCCAATTTTTTTGAAATTAATATATCCTTGCTTACCAAAGAAATCAACCAAGGTTTCGATTGTAGCAGTATCTCCGTTCGGGTTTACTGCTTCGATTGCCTCACCTGGTTTCCAGCCTTTTTTTCCAACCATCACAAACGAATGTTTCCATCCATACCAAGCAACAGCTGGATAGGAATACTCTCCGTGAATACTATCGATTAGGCGGGAACCATAGGTGCGAAGAATTGAACGCAAAGTATCCATCGAACCAACATTATCAGGACGATACATTTGGTTTAGGACTGGTGTTTTGAAAGATCTGCTGCTTGTTGCTAGAAAAATATATGAATTTTCGGGAACCGAATCGCGTAGAAACAAGTTCAATTTTGCAGCTGTCGAATCACCAGTCCAATCATCTCCATCAATCCAGGTATCGAAACGGCGGTAAATGGGTTCAACGTCGCCACTTGTATCGGGAAATACCAATATATTGAAACCACGATAATAGCGCGCATCCAAATAAACCTTATCACCAACTTCCATCACTCCCCATTCGATTATATTGCGATCAAGATCCCCAGATACAGATAACAGTTTGACTCTTTTACTCGACTTTTTTAATTTAATTGAATTGTTGTTTTCATCGAATTCCACTCGGTATTTTTCTGAATTAAGAAAATTATTTTTTGTTGTTATTATTGAACTTACGAAATTTGATTTAATATTTTTATTTGCTCGGAAATAAATTATCAAGTCGTTGCTTTTAAGTCCATTTAAATCAGTATAGTATGCTTTGAATTTGTAATATCCTTCTTGCAAAGTTATATTTGGTTTCCAATCAATGAAATTTTCATAAAAACCAAATTCACCTATCTTGGATTCATACGAAAATCCTTCATCATTTTCGATAGTAAAATGATATTGAAGATTATTGCTATGTGATTTATTAATTACTCTAAAAACAGGGTTATTTGTTGACAAGTCCCAATTATTCTGAGGATCTATTGGCAAAAGCATTGGCGAAAAAACATAGAATGATGTTTCGAATGTTTTATTTTCTTTTTTGAGATAATTATACTTATTTTCGGGATCAATTATAATTTTTAATTTATGTTCACCAGGCTCATTGGTTATATTGAATTCGACCATAATAGCTTGATTAAAACAAATCGAATTTAAAACATAATCCACTGAGTCAATTATTTTGTCGTAAATATCGTAAATTCTTAATGTAACGCTTTCGCTTAATTTCAAACCATTATTATACAACAAGCCGACCACAACTGCAGTTGAGTCGGAAATGCTCACTTCGGATTGACCAAATTTATTTTTTACAGAAACACTTGGTGGAAAAACATAAAGATTTGCTTGTCGGCTCACTCTAAGTTTTAACAACGGATCACCAATCATTGCATTATGGAATTTAGTTTGCAATTGTGCACCGTCGTTAGCCAATCCATTTTTACCAAAGTTTAGTAAATCTCCGATATATTCCAATTTTGAATTGGGGTTAGACAAATTTTGTACAATCCGTAGGATTATATATCGATTTTCGTCCACCCATCCATAGGTTGACGAACCAATCGAACCAATAAAACCTTTATCTTTGAAATAAACGTATTCTTCGTTGCGAGAGTGGATGATACCGGGGTCGGCGTGAGCTCCAGTATTACAGCTAATTGTTGAAAAAAAGGAGTATTTCTGATAGTTATTTAATTTTTGCACTTGCCACCCATCCATATCAAATATACTTTGGTTGGCGTGTCCTAAAAAGTTTACCCAGATAGCACCTTGATTGATTTTGTCACGAATTTCGGTTGCTTCGGCTGTTCCACCTATGTTTTTATCATATTTTGCCACCGAGTCGGACGAACCACAAAAATCTCCGTATTTGATGTATTCATCAAAGAAATAGGATTTAATTTTGGCGAATTTTATCCTTTCTTCATCATTTTCTCCACCAGAGAGAAAAAGAAAATTTTTCATCCAAGGTTGGTCGGGAACTGCGTAGTAGTCAACTAATTTTTTGTAATAGTTTTCGCCGTCTTCTGCTGTATGGATAGAAATACGACCAACATTTAAATCAGGAAATAAATCCTCGTCCAATAATGAATACCAATAGTCTGCGGGTGGAAAACCATAAGAAGGTACAAAATCCGTAGCTACTGTATAGGCCATTCGCTTCGACACATCCCAGCTAGCATTACCAATTAGTACCATAGTGGAAAGGCTATCCTGCCAATTATTCCGAGCATAATACAAGAAGTTTTTGATGGCATAGGGACTTTTTTTACCATAGTTAAATTCATTAAAAATATCGTCGACTTCAACTGCTTTGAACTTTAAATGTGGATCTGTTTTTTTTCGGAATTCAATATATTTTTGGGTGAAATCACTAAAATTTTTATGATATACAACTATTACATTTGCCGAATTTGCTTTATTGAATAAATAGGGATTGTTAACTTTATTCAACGAAACATTAGAAAACTCGTTAGCAGATGCTAAATATACTTTACTTTTTTGACTTTTTGGCAATAAAATCTTGGCTGAAAATGATTGATCAAAAATATCACCTAAATTTAGTATTTTGTTGTAATTTACATTTTCTATCGCTTCCTCGTAGTAGAGCTTGTTTTTTCGGAAGATTGCAAGAGCCATTTTTCCCGTGGGCACGTTTTTTATTTGTTTGAATTCTATATTGTAGGATTGCAAAGAATTTATGAATTCCGAAGGTAATTTTCTACTTGGTTCATTAAAGGCAAATACAAAAACATCGTCGTTGGTTGATTCCTTAATCATTTTGTTGAATGCAACATCATCATAGTAATAATGATGCTCGTGTGTTAATGAACCATTTTTATCTATCTTAACTAAATGGATACCGGGATAATGGTTAAATATAGAAGAATCATTCAAATACATCGAAAAATATTGCTTTTCGCCATTTATGTTAAAAAATAATTCCGAATTACTTGTAGTGGCAGAAACTAATTGAATAGTTTTGTTTAGGTCGTCTATTGCAATTACTTGGTCGTTTTTTAGGTTAGGAATTTGGATAAATGAGTTAGAATTAATTTGTTCTGTCTCGAGATTATCAATATAGCAATATTTATAAGATTTAGAACTGAATTTTAGTTCAATAAAATCAATTCCTACAACACCCAATCTGAAGGGATGAGCCTCGAAACTTTTTACTTGAAGTAAGTTCAAACCTTCGACAAATTTATTGGCTGCAAGTTTTAACTTGAAGGTATCGTTGTGTATTCTACTAAAAGATCGCCCATCTAATGAATCCCCGTTGAGATATATTGCAATGTTGTATTCGGGATATTTATTCGATCCAAACCCTTTGAACAAAGTATCAACCGTGCTTTTGAATACAACATTAATTTCAATTACAGAGTTGTCGGTTGGCTTTAGGATTAACGGAAATGTGAATGTATTTTGGTTGGGTTGATCTTTGTAGGGCAATAGTTCTTTCCAATACCAGCCTTCGTTATCGGATGTATGGGAATCATAGAGATCGGAACCGGGGGAATAAATCAAATCCTTTTCGATATGTGTATTTACATCAAAGTTATAAAGTTGTTGGATATAACTACCGTCATCAGTTAACAACTTTAATTCTGCTCTTTGGTCTTCGGGATTATAGATTAGGAAAAATGGTTCTTCGGAAGCATAATGATCGAACCAAGTGGTATCGCCTTTTGGTCTTGAACCCAAAAATATTAAGGTATCGCTTTCATCAATTTTGCCATTATAATCGATTAAATAATAAGGAATCTTACTGCTTTTGTTAAACAAAATAAGATGTTGGTAATCTAATTGATTCCATTGTGGATTGAGTTTCAAAATTGAACTTAAGGGAACAACTGCAGGGGCATCCTTGTCTGTTCCAATTTTGATGTAATCGAATTTTGGATAAATATCCGAAATATTTTTTTGCTTGAATCTTTGAATTTCTTGTTTTTGAATACGAGCAAATTTTGGTCCTTGCTGTTCCAATGCCAATAATGAAAAAGCGAAAAAAAGTAATACAATATATATAAACTTTAAAAATTTCATTCTATTATGAGTTTTTTGAATATAGACAAAAAAAGTTGAATTGTATTACTTTTTTCTTTTAAATTTTGTTTATTTATTAATTTCGGTTAGTTTCCTTATTGAATCAAATCCTTTATCCCGACGATTTATAACTCTAAGAGCTGAATTAACAATGGTTTTGGCTGTTAAACCAAAGTATTCCATCAGTTGTTCGGGTTCACCACTAAGTCCAAATCTATCTGGCACACCAATAAATTCGATAGGAACAGGGAAATTTTTGCCTACAACTTCGGCAACTGCAGCACCCATTCCTCCGTGAACCTGATGTTCTTCGGCTGTAACTATACATCCACATTCAATTGCTGAATGAACTATTGTTTCGTAATCAATTGGTTTGATTGTGTGCAAATTTATCACCCGGGCTTTGATACCCTTTTGAACTTTCAAAAACTCAGCTGCTTTGATAGCTTCCCACACCAAAGTTCCACAGGCTATTATTGCAACGTCATTTCCATCAGTCAATACATTTGCTTTTCCTAATTCGAATGGGCTGTCTTCGGTTGTAAAAGATGGTACTGCTGAACGTCCAAATCTAACAAATGCTGGTCCTATCATTCTCCCGATAGCAAGAGTTGCTTTTTTTGTTTGGTTATAATCAGCTGGAACAATTAAGGTCATATTTGGCAATGTTCTTACATAGGAGATTTCTTCCAAAGATTGGTGGGTAGCACCATCGGGTCCAACTGTAACGCCAGAATGACCACCACCAATTTTGACGTTCACATTGTTGTATGCAACTGATATTCTCAACTGATCAGCATTACGAAAAGCCGAAAAAGCACTGTAACTTGCGAAAAATGGAACTTTCCCACTCAAAGCCAATCCAACTGCTATAGTTGTTGCATTTTGTTCTGCAATTCCAATCGAAAAAAAACCTTTCGGGAAATCTTTCTTTAAAAAATGATGTTAAAACAGAACTTGTTATGTCGCCACCCAAGACTACCACATTAGGATTTTCTTCACCTAATATTACCAAAGCTTCACCAAATCCTTTTCTTGTAGGAACTTTTTGTATGTTATCGAAATTCATATCAGTTTATCATGTTTAATTTATTAATTTGTTTTTCGATTTCGTCTAATTCTTGCAAAGCTTTTATGGCTTGTTCTTTGTTTGGTGGTACACCATGCCAACGGTAATCATCTTCCATAAAAGAAATACCACGACCCATATATGTTTTTGCTATAATGGCTAATGGCTTATTCGAATTTTGTGCATTTTGCTTGAAATTATTCAAAGTTGTGTAGATTTCGCTATAGTTATGCCCATTAATTATTGCTACATCAAATCCAAATGCTTTAAATTTGTCTTCAATTGGGTAAATGTTCATAACGTCCCCAACTCGCCCATCTATTTGGCAATCGTTGTTATCCACAATCCAACATAAATTTCCAAGTTTAAAGTTTGCTGCTGCCATAGCTGCTTCCCAAGTCGACCCCTCTTGCAATTCACCATCGCCCGAAACCGTAAAAACCAGTTGATCAGTTTTGTCCAAATGTCGGTGACTTAGAGCCATTCCAACTGCAATAGATACCCCTTGACCCAACGAACCAGTTGAAGTTTCGATTCCAGGTAATTCCATATCCAAACCAGGATGACCTTGCAAGCGTGACCCCAACTTGCGAAGTGTTGATAGTTCACTAACAGGAAAAAATCCTGCCCGCGCCAGCGTAGCATACAAAATTGGGCAAATATGTCCAGCACTCAAAACAAATCTATCGCGTTTTGGGTCCTTAAAATTTTTTGAATTGTACCGAATAATTCCGCCGAAAAAAAGAACTGAAAAAACATCCGCCATTCCTAACGAACCGCCACTATGTCCCGAACCAGCGTAATATAAACTTGTTATAACGTCGCGTCTCAATTGTAATGCAATACGGGCGAATTCATCGATTGGTCTCTCTTTGTTTTCGAAAGTTACATCTGTAAATATAAATTCAGACATTTTTTGTTTTTGTAATCATTCGGTAC
>Ga0138355_1097017_pt1 | contig 12952 bp, 8 predicted proteins | sample YNPNP_1300MetaT_FD_101540 | JGI IMG/M metagenome (GOLD analysis project Ga0138355, IMG submission 101540) | Anoxygenic and chlorotrophic microbial mat microbial communities from Yellowstone National Park, USA - YNP NP_1300 MetaT (Metagenome... ...
AAATCTGGTAAGTATAATTTGAATTGGATTGTGCGTATGAAATGTTGAACATAAAAAATATCAATGCAACTAAAATTAACTTTTTCATTTTCTCAACTCTTTACTTAATTAGAACAAATTTTTTTATTTGAGACCTACCGGTCGTAGTCAATTTATAAAAGTAAATTCCACTCGAAATATTATAAACTGATGAATTAAATTCAAATTCATACTTCCCGGGCATTTGATGTTCGTCAACTAAATCAGCAATCTTCTCTCCGAGTAAATTAAAAACTTCAAGCTTCACATTTTCAGGATAGAAGATTTCATAGTTAATCTTTGTAGTTCCATTGAATGGATTTGGAAAGTTTTGATAAAGTATTGCAGTTTGAGGAATATTTGCAAAATCATACTCAACATTTGTAGTAACCATATTTGAAAGTCCACTTTCATTATCAAGTTTATCGAGTGCAGAAACAGCGTAATAATAAACTTGTGTTGTATCTGAGATAGTATCAAAAAAGAAAGTATCAGTTGTAGCCGTAATCTTGTAAAGATGAGATGGCTTATTTTGGTTTATTGGCTCAGTTGCTCTAAAGATATTATAGTACTCAGCTATTTCACCATCACTTGCGGGTTGAGGTCTATTCCAAATTAATCTGTATCTATCAGCAGAAATTTTTTTGCACAATCAGATTGGTCGGATTATTTGGTGGAACTGGATCTTTCCACGGCATCGGAGGAACATTGGCTGGATATTTGAAGAGATCCTGAGCTAATGAATCAAGATAATTTACTGCGTTTACCATACTTCTAAATCTAAAGAAATTTACGCCAGCTCCTCCAATTAATCTTGTGTAATTGATTTGACTCTTAATTTCGTTGAAATCGCCAAAGTTTGGTTCACCTATTCTATAAGCAGCAATTCCCATCCATGCCTGCCGACCACTCAAATTATTTTTCCACCAATTAGCAATTTTCGTGAACTCAGGACAAGTAGACATATTCCAATAAATCTGAGGATTGTGATAATCAATGTATCCTTTTGCAGCCCATGCTTTTGGATCGGAGCGAAGTTGAGAATATAATTCCCAGACAGGACAATTTAATCCCATCGCTGCTGCAGTGTAAACTCCTGGAGTTGTTGTTCCAATTTTTACCCAGGGCTTATACTTTTTGACTGAATCAGCAACCATTTTTAAAAGTCGTTCAATATTTAATCTAGCAAAATCATTTCGGTTGAGATTCCACGGATTGCCATTTGCTGAATCAGTTCTATTCGTAAACCAGTAATTTGAAGCATCGCCATAAAGTAAGGCTTCATTGCCTAAATCAGTGTATCGAATAAAGTCAAAATGAATTCCATCAACATTGTAATTCTTTACAATTTCAGTTGCAACATTTGCAATATGAGCACGCACTGCTGGGTTGCCCGGATCAAAGAAAAACCCACCATCACTTTTCATTTGTCCTGTTGAAGTTTTGGCAAACCATTCTGTTTTCCAGTATCTCTTGCCATCTGAACTATCTTTTATTGCTGGATGTCGAGGAAATGAAATGACATTTAAGTAACCTGGCAATGTATCATTCAAAACATAGAAAGTATTTATCCAGGCATGGACTTCGATGTTATATTGTTTTGCTTTTGAGATCATTTCGGATAATGGATTGTAGCCTGGACTTAATCCGAGATTATTTGGATCAACGCAAGGACTGAAACAGGTCAAATTAGAAGCCCAAGGTAAAAAATTAGATGAATAATATGCATCACCTCTTGCACTTACCTGAAATACTATTGTATTAATATTAGCTCTTCTGCAAGCTTCCACAAATGATTGAATTTCATTCTTCTGAGCTTGGACTCCTTGTGTTGTCGGAAAGTCTAATCTTCCAGCAGTTGCAATCCAGACTGCTCTTACTTCTTTTCTCTGAGCAATTAAGAGATTGCAAATTAAAAATAAAATTATTGTGATATCGAATATCTTTTTCATTTTATTTTTTTCTATCTGCAACATACTGGATTAAGTTCTGTCCAAAATTCAGAGCTTCAGTGCTTTCAGATTTTTCATGCCAGAGAGCTACATAACCTTTGTTAGAAATAATTGCAACAAGTTTTCCATCAACGAATAAGCCATCAATAACATCATTTTTCCCTACTTTTGGATTCACATCATCATAACCTTTTGGAAGTTGATAAAAATTATTTGGTGTTTTGAAAATTGGATGATCAATTGAGATTCGTTTAATTTCACTTTTACCTTGCAATCGACTTGCAATTTGAGATGTTATATCGAGCATTGTCTGATAATAAGGCCAATCGTTAGTCACGAAGGCATTATCAAAATAAATAACCCCACCATTTTGGATTATCTTTGCTAGTTTATCAAACATAACCGAACTAACATCTGGTTTGCCGTATCCACCAATTAAAATTACAAGATTGGTTTTATTTACATCGAGAGCATCGACTGTTGATCGGGAGAACTGACAATTTGCTGTTCCTTTAGAATTAACATATCTGACTAATTCAGGAATTGATTCAGGGAATGGATTCCATGTTTCAAGTGCTTGATATCTCGATTCAGAAGAAGTGTATTGTAACTGAACTATGTTAATTTGCTTTGCACGCTTGATTGTATCAGCTTTCTGAACGCCAGTTGTATCAAAAGTTCTAATACCAGCAATCCAGTTTTTATCGAGTTTCGTTTTCTTAAAATAGAATGAGTAATTAGCGAACTTGTCAGGTTCATTATTCTCATTATAACCTAAAATAAATTTTCTTAAAGTAAGCTTTATTCGGCTGACTGATTCATCAACAGGATCAAAAACAATGAAACCTTCTCGATAATCACCTGCATAAATTGGCTTACCATAAGTTAACATTGTTCTTCGAACAATTCCCATTCTTGATTCAAAAACATCATCGTCAATTCCACTTGAACCTTTTCTCTTCAAGAAATATTCTTCAATGCTTTGATAACGAGCATCTTTCTTTTCTCTACCGTATGCATTTAGTTTATCACCACGATCAGTTTCAAGAAGTGCTTCTTCTGGATCAATATTAATTTTTGAACTTGTGTAATTGTAAACTGTTACTTTGAAAACCGTAAACCTTTGAGGTGTGTATCCTTTTTCGGGATCAACCCAATCTCCATATGTGTAAGGATTTTTGGAATAAAAGCCTCCTTTTGAATCTTCTGGAAATTCAAATGTATTCAATTGATAGTCTGTCATATATTTGACTTCTATCTTGAAATCTTTTCTGTCCATTATGATAGTGAGACTATCTTTAGAAAATCTATAAGTTGTATCGCAGAAGAAAGCTGTCATTTCCTTATCGGGAATGAACATAAATTCTTCTCTTTCTGGAGGCATAAAGATGTAACGGTAGACTGAGTCACATCCTGCAATGAAGATGAGTGAAAAGAGAACGAAACTTAAAATTTTCTTTTTCATTTGTTCAACTCTGCTGCAACTTTTTGTTTGTTTTTATCAATTATACCACCTTTTTGAGTAGCTGTGAAAACAATGATGTTTAATCCAAGTTGTAACTGTCTCGTATTATCCTGTGGACCACCAAAGCTTGCTGGATTTTTCAACCAATCGCCCCATGCTCTTGAATAACCTTTACTCGACAAAACAACAGCTAATCTTCCATTTAAGAAAACACCTTCGAGATATTTGTATCTTTCAGGAACTGGTTTAAGTCTTTGAGCTGGATTAGGATTCGCTAAAGCCATTCCATTTGGTCGAATATTATCATCACCTGCTGGAGGACCATCAAAATCTTCCCACGAATGATAAATCGGATGATTATTTGGAATTCTTTCAAAGACAGCATCAAATCCTAAAGCATCTTTAATTAATTGTCTTACTTTTCGATTAAATGAACCCGACTCATAAGCAAAAGCATCATCAATAAAAAGGAAACCACCTTCTCTTAAATATTTTCCAAGATTTTGAGCTTCTTCTTTTGTGTAAATTGGCTCAGCTCGATAACCAATCATAAAAATAATTGGAATGTTCATTAATTCTTTTGAATCAAGTCGGACGCTTCCTTTAAGTGTAACTTTTATCTTTGTGTTGTTATTGATAAAGTCAGCTAAATTCTGAAGAGCTTGTGGAATACAATTCCAACCAGGTTGATTGTTATCTTCTACTTTACTTCCTCGATACTCAAGTTGATAAAATTCGATAAATCCACTAACATCTTTTTTGTTTGAACCTTGATCTATCATTCCTGAAAAACGATCTTGAAAATTCATCCAATCAATTAAATTATCTTTCAAACCAGACACACCACGCTTTGAAGACATTCTTGTATTTTCAACTTCCATCTGAATGTTTGGACCGTAAAATTGAGCTTGCTGTGGTGTCCAGCTTCTATCAACATAGTCACCAGGTCGACCAAGAGAAGCTAAAGCAGAACCACCGTGTGTGACTGCAGTTGTCATAGTTCTTGGCATAGTAGCCATTCGTGATCTCTGGGGAACCATCCTTTGCATTGTTCTTTCAACAACCTTGGGTGCTTTTTGCAATTCAAGTTGTTTTTGAAGTCGTGGTGCTCGCTGGATAAACTTAACTGTTGTCGGCGGTCTCTTTATTTCTTTCACGCTTTCAATGTATTTTATATTTAAGATAACTGGTAGAAAGTGAATCAAAAAAGAAATCAAAATGAAAATAAGAAGATGTTTCCTGTAATACTTCAGGAACGCCTTTAACTTTTGACTGATTTCATAATCGGGAATAAAAATCGATTTGACCGACATTTCAGCTCATCTACTCTTTCTTTTCTTCTTCCTTGTCAGTCGCAATTGCCAATTGATCTATACCCACAATTTTGGCTGCGTCCATTACATCTACAACAATTCCGTGTGGAGTTTTCTTATCAGCTTTGATAATCAAAACTTTACTACCAAAAATGTCTTTTTGTATTCGCAATTGTTCTTCAAGATTATCAAGAGTTACAGGAGTTCCATTCAAATCCATTTCACCTTTTTCAGAAATAGTAATGCTCAAATCTTTTTCAGGTGGTGCATCAGAAGTTGCAGCCTGTGGTAGATCGACCTTTAATCCACTTTGAACTGCGAACACAGTCGTAACCATAAAAAAGATTAAGAGCTGAAATACGCAGTCGATCATTGGGGTCATATCAATGCCCCGTTCTTCCCAAGTTCTTTTTTTTTCCTTGCCATTTTATTTATATCCTAAAGATTTTAAAACTTCTTCTTCAAGTTTTTTACCTTCTTCATCAGAGATATTCAATTCAACTCTTTTTTGTTTCAAAAACTCTTCTTCTTCTTTATTCAATACACCATCTCGATAAGCTGTTTTCAACATTTCTCTGTAAGTAGAAAATCTCGCAAGATCTTTCAAAATAAGATTAACGAAATGATTAGTGAATGGCTCAACATATTTTACCAGTTTCATTGCTCTTCTTTTCAGAAAACTATATCCAATAACTGATGGAATTGCAACAATCAATCCACCAGCTGTTGTGATCAAAGCAACAGAAATACCTCCAGCAACAACAGCAGGATCACCTTTTCCACCTTTTGCAATTTCATCGAAGGACATAATCATTCCCAAGATAGTTCCGAGCAAACCAAGTAGTGTCGCAACACTTGCGATTGTATTTACAACCGGTAGAAATTCTTCAAAATATTCTTCTGCTGCTTCGTCACCTGTATCGAGTAATTCATTTCGCATATCGAGTATGGGTCTTTTCTCAACAACAAGGAAATTAAATCTTTTCAGTACTTGAAGAAAAACATAACCAAGAACACCTTTGTTTTTCTCACACCACTGAACCAAAGGATCTACAGAACCATAACGATTTAACAAATCGGCAAGTTCATCAAGAATTTTTTGAGCCTTTTCTTCATTTGGAACTGTGTAATATCTGTAAAGTCTTTCTATGATAATTCCGAGTGAAACAATCGAAAAGAAAAGTAGCGGATACATTATATACCAGCCACCTTTATTCAGAATTTCGACCAACCAGTTTTCGGTTAACCAGCTTCGAATTGTATTTTCAGTCTGTAAAATTATAAGTAATGTTCTCAAGGTTAATCCTCCATTAAAATTATTGACTTTCTAACCATTCTTTATGTTCTTTTGCAAATAAATAAGCTGCTCGTTCATTTTCATCTTTACTGTTTTCATAAAGTCTTATCACTTCTTCATACCATTTAATCGCTTCTTTCTTCTTTTCAAGCATTTCGTAAGATGCGGCTATATTCACACGACATCCAACAGCAACACTTGCATCTGGATACTTCTTCAAGACTTTCATCAACTCTTCAATTGCTTTTTCATAATTTTTGTCATCAAAATATTTCATTGCTTTTTCGTATTCAAGGTAAGAATTTATTTGACTCAAATCATAAAGTAATTCATCGACTTCAGAAATCTTTTCATAGTTTGGATATTTTTTCTTCAATTCTGAATAATATGTTGCTGCGTTCTGATAATCTTTAATGTTGTAATAATAATCACCAATTGTATAAAGTCCATGAGGTGCATATTCACTATTTGGATATCTTTGAACAAGTAGTTTAAATGTTTCAATCATATTTTCTGGCTTTTGAAGTTCATAATAACACCAAGCTTCGTTGTACATTGCGGCTGCAGCAAGTTCAGATTTTGGATACCTGCGATATGTTAATTGATATTCTTTAATTGCCTGATCAAATTTTTTTGAATTAAACATACATTCGCCAGCATAGTATTGCATATCAACTGCTTTTGGATCCTGAGGATAAAGTGAAACAAATGTTTTCATACTGTTATATGCATTCTGCCAGTCACCTAATTCATATTGAGCAAAAGCTTTAAACATTATTGCATCTTTTTTATGAACTCCGTCTGGATATTGTGACAGATAACGATTGAAAATTTCAACTGCCTGTTCGTATTCCTGATTATCATAATAAAGTGCTGCCAACTGGAATAGAATATCCTGTATTTCAGGTGCTGATGGAAACTTTGTCGAAGCTTCAAAAAGTAAATCGCTTGCTTTCTTCAAATCTCCAAGTTCTTTGTAACTATTTGCAAGATTTAAGTAATTGATAATAATTGTTGTGGTATCAAGTCCAGTTGTTGCAAGTGATTTATTTGCGTAATCAATGCTTTCTTTGAATTTTCTACCTTCAAAATAAACTGTTGATAAAGTTGAATAATATTTTCCAATTTGTATTTCATCTTTTGTTTGATTGATCAAATTCTGGAAGATAGCGACTCCTTTTTCAAGTTCACCAATTTTTGCATAAGATAGAGCGAGCTTCTCGTAAGCATTATCAATGTTCTGGGCAAATGCATTTTTAAACAACTGACTGTTTAAGACAAATTCTAAATCTTCAATCGCATTTGAATAATTTTCAACCTGATAATTGATAATTCCACGAATGTATTTTACCTGTAAAGCAAAAGTTTCTCGTTTATTAAAGATAGTGGTGTCCGATAGGATTTTATTTAGGTATTCAAGGGCTAACTTATAGTCACCTTTATTTATATAAAGATCAGCAAAGTTGAAATAGATATCATTGATGATGTTCAGACTATCTTTTCGTTCCTCAGCAAGTTTTAAAATATTCTGTAAAAACTTTTCACCGTTATCAAATTCAGAACGAGCTGAATAGATCTTACAAATTTTATTTACTGCACCAGGATAATAAGGTGAGAAGAAATTGATGTTTTCAAAAGTTGCAATTGCTTCATCGTAACGCTTGCTATCGGCTAATGCAATTAGACGATAATAATAGGCTTCACTTGTATCAATCTTCTTTCTGGCTTCAGTATTATTGAGAACTTCATCTATGGTCTCAAGTGCTTGAGTATAATTGCCAAGTTTATACGAAGTAAAACCTAATTGAACTTTTGCATTATAAACTTCATCACTATTTGGAAAGTTACGGATTAAAGTTTCTAATGTCTTCTTTGCACCTTCGTAATCACCAGCAAAATTCTGTGACGAAGCTTTAACATTAAAAACCGTAGGCACTAAATCAGAGTAAGAATATTTTGTAATGAATGAATCACAGTGAGCAATAGCTTTAGAAAAATCTTTAGCGTTATAATAATTTAAAATTACAGCGAGTTTTGCTTTATCAACACTGAAATCAATTGCTTCTGCCACTGATTCGTAACTGTAAATGTAAATGTCATATTCTTCAGCAGCCTTTGAGAACATTTTTGCATTCTGATATGTCTCAGCAATTTTGTATTGGAATTTTGCCTGCAGTTTTTTGTTCTGGAAATTCTGGTCAATTGCTTCTCGATAAACAGCAATTGCTTCATCAATTCCTTTTTCTTCGCGTGTATACTCTGCTATTTTAATCCAGGCAACTTCCTGCAAACTGGGAATTAAAGTGAAAGTTGTAATGATTTTTCTGTAATAAGAAATTGCCATATCATAGTTATTAAGCTTACGATATGAGTCACCAATTTTAATATATGCTTTAGTAACAAGTTCTAAATCTGTTGTTTCAACATCTCTTCCTTCTGTAACTTCAAAAAGTCTTCTCTCTTTTTCAGCTTTAAGTTCTATTTTTTCCCAGTCTTTTTTAGTAAAGATTTCAGGCTGGAATTTATTGATCAGCTCTAACCAGTGTTCAAGTGCAGCATTATAATTTCCAAGATCAAAATAATTTTGTGCAATTTGATATAAAGCTCTTGCATAGTACTCAGTGGTTGGATATTTCTGCAGTAACTTATGAAAAATTATTGATGAACTATCAAGCTTGTTAGTTTCTCGATAAGCCCAGCCAATATCATAAAGAGCTTGTTCAGATTTTTTATCTTTTGGGAATCTAATAAATAATTTAAAGGCTTCTTCAATTGCTTCATCGTAACGACCGAGCTTGTAGTAAATATCGTAAATCTGAAATTGAGCTAACGCAGCAAGTTTAGGTTCATCTTTTCGTAAAGAAACCAATCTGAAATAGTAAATCGCAGAGTCTGAATAATTCATCTGCTTAAAAGCATTTGCCTTCATATATGTGGCGGCAGCTCTAACACTGATTATGTATTCATTGTTTAGAATTCCGACTTTAATTGAGTCTTCGTCCACAAATTTACTTTCAGTGTAAAGGATGTAATCATACATTCTTATTGCGTTTTTGTAATCTCTTGAGACAAAGTAATTCTGTCCCGCCTGAAATGCGTTTTTAAATTCCTGTGGTGTCGGAATAAAGTAACTTGCAATGGTTGCGACTAAAAATACAATCAGCTGCCACATATTCGATTAGAAACCAGTATAGATTGAGAAATACAAAGTTGATTCTTCGCGACCTTTAAATTTATCTTCTTCTCTCATGAAATCTCTTGTTGTGTATTTATAACCAAAGTCAATCACAATATTATAACCAGCATACTGAGATTTATTGCTTAAAGAAACCGCTACTGTTCTTCGATCTTCGCTTTCAAAATCATCTTTCAAATTTCTAATTCTATATGCAAGTGGTGAAACTCCTTTCAAAAATGTAATTCCCTGCATTCCAAAGTGTAAAGTTGTGTTTTGAGTCAATCTATAGTCAACTCTGAGAATTGGAATAGTTTCCTGAAGATGCTTGTTAATGACTGTGATTTTTTCACCGTCCTTATTCTCTGTGAATTTTGAAGATTTCTCTGTTCTTACTTTAAATTGCGGAGTAACTATTAATGCATTATTCAAGAAAGAAAATTGATATTCAATTTTGTTCACCATTCCAAAGAAAGAAATTCTTCCTTCAACCTGATCATTTAATAATCTACTTTCATTAGCAAATGCAAGTAATCTATTTCCCTGGGCAAATTGATGATTGAGTTGAAGTCTTATGTTGTTTTCAATTCTAAGATTTGGTATTTGAGTATAAGTTGTTCCGATGTAGAGATTATTTACTAAACTATTTTTATAAAGCAAAGGATCGAGGACATAATCCGGGAAAGGATCGGCTGTGGTAATTACGCCAGGAAATTGATAGCAATCATTTGGAATGTTATCTTTAACCTGTTTCAACACATAGAAAATTCTTAACGAACCAAATTTTGGAGTTTCAGTAAAGTAAGTCATTTTGAAATAATTAACATAATTCTTTCCACCTTTTAATAAACCTTCTTCTCGTAACATTCCAAATCCAATATTGAAATTCTTAATTAATTCAAGTGTCGTAAATAGATGATAACCTTTTTGATCTGGAGTGTAAGGATAATCTGGTAGAATATCGTTTTCTTGTTCATCAATTACATCGTTATTATTCCAGTCATCACCATAATCGAGACTTGGTGGATCTGAATAAAATGTCAGGAAGTCCTGTGCATAATCTGGAATACCATCAGCGTTTTTATCATCATCTGGAATTCCATCACGATCTCTATCTTTTCCTGGAAAGATACCTGTATCTGGCCTCCTTAAGATTGTTGCCAGACTTACAAGCTCATTCGTATTCTGACGATAACCGAGTAAGAAGAAATCACCAACTCTGTTTAGTACATCTCTGTTCTTTCCTCTTGAGTCAGTTGTAAAAACATTGTAATGATAAAAACCGTCTTCCCATCTATCATTGTCATCATTATCATCTACGAGAGAATAGTAAGCACCACCTGGAATTATTGCACCACTACTCGAAACATCGTAGCCGAGAAAGTCAGGAAAGATTGGATTTGGAATTAAGTTATCTGAAGGTGAGCTGTAAAAACTATTTTCAAGTGTGTAAATATTCAATGCTGTTGTGTATGTTCCATCAATTCTATAAATCTCACCTCCTAAAGTTAAACGGCCAAGTTTTTTCTTACCTCTTATGAACCAAGCTTGACCAGTTAAGTCCTGTTCTTCTCCCGATTTCCCTGTAAATCTTCTATCCCGAACAATAGGATATTTGAAGTGCTCTTTGCTTTGATTGAATTCACCTTCGATTTCAAATCCTTTCCAATTGAAATTGAAATTAAATCCATAGACTTCCATTCCAGTTACAAGTCCATAAGAGAAAGTTACAATTTGTTTATTTGAAGCATCTGTTACATTTCCTTCGGCTCTTCTGATAGTTCTGAATGGAGTTGGTGTTGCATAAAGTTCTGGATCTGTGTGAGATTGAAATTTTGCATCACCAGTGTATTCGTCTAAACGATTAAGCCAGTCGTGGGCAATATCAATTCTATAATCATTTGCTAAAACTAATTGGAATTGAACAGATGTTGCACCTTCTGGGATAACGAAAGCATAAGTAATATTCTCACCATCACGACTTCCAATTTTAACTGGATAAGTTGGTGGGAATGTTGAATATCTATCTCTATAATTGATATAACGAGTAAAGCTTGTCGTATCGGCACCAGCGAAGAAATCTTTTGCATTAATCCAGAAATTTCTAAACACCCAGTATTGAATTGGATCATTTAAAGTTGTTGCTGATGAATTTGGAACAGAACCATGAATATTTTTTATTGGTCTTGCAACTCCGTTAATTATAATTGTTGGTGGTTGATAAAGAATTGGACCAGAAAGATCACCTGGACTATCATCACTTATCCTGACAAAAATGACGCGTGGAATTGCATTTGAAACAACACCTTTTAATGAGGATTCGCGACTATCAATGTCTGCTCTTCTTTGATGTTGATTCACATAGGTAATACCGAGAGTTAAGACATCACCAATGTCGGTTTCAAAATGTCCACCAAGTAGATATTGCGTCCAGTTTCGAATTCTTCTAACACCATCTGAATAGAATCCTTGATCAAATCTGAATCTTATTGGGTCACTAATTCTTGAAATTAAAACTGTTCCTCTATTTTTTGCTGTTGCTCCATCCCATCTAATTCCATTAAAGCGTGCTTTGTCTAAAGTTAAACTTGTAAATTTTGTTCTGATTGCATCACCGACCATTAATCTTGTCGTAAATCCGCCGTAACTATCATTACCAATTACTAAGTTGCTGAAATAGTTTTCATAATATCTTGATTTTAAGAAGTTACTCTGACCGCCCGGAATATTCTGATCTATTGCCTGTTTCTGTTGCTCGTTAAACTCAATTACTGGATAACCTTCAATTAAGAAGTTACCGAAGTTATCGAAGAATTTTTTCTTCTCGATCTTTGAACTGTAGTTCTCATAATTTCTTCCGGAAAGGTTGATGTATTTTTCTTTTTCCTTCCCGAGATTAGAAATGAATTGAGCATTTGCAACAGAAATTAGAATTATTATAAAACACAGTGAAGTAAATAATCTTTTCAATTTAACCTCCAAAGGTTTTCATCAATTAAAACTGATATGTAAGAGAAATTTTATGACCACCACCGAGTCCAGTAATTTGAATGTGACTTACATAAGCATAATCAATCTTTAATCGATTAATAAACACACCAAATCCACCATTCAATGAATTTTGTTTGAATGGAGACTCGTTAACAATTCCATTATATCCACCTCTCAAGTAAAAGCCTGATTCAATCCCATAAACTTTTGTTTTCATTCCTAAGAATTCAGCACCAAATTTTAACAAATAATTATCTTCTTCTTTAACTCCATCGATCGCAAACATATAATCATAAGTTGGTGAATAGTAAGAAATTCCAAATGATAGTTTTATTGGTAACTTTGCGTCATCAGAACCATTAATGGAAATATTTGGTTGAGTTATGTCCTGAGCGACAGCACCAAATCTCATTATTCCATTACCAAAGACTTGAAAAATCGAATAGAACAAACCAGCATCGAAAGTAAAACCTAAATAGCTCTGTGCTTTTTCGCCTAAAGCTGCTTGAGCACTCCACCTTAATAATTTAAAACTTCCACCAACTCCAAGATTTCCAATATCTTTTGCATAACTTAGTATCAAAGTATTTTCCTGCCATGCACCTGCTTTAAGGTGAGTGAGTCCAGCACCAAGATCACCGAATTTCCATAAAGGCACAGTCGATGAAAATGTTAGATAATACAATTCATCATCGAGACCAGTGAACAATTGATTATAAGTCGATGAAATTTCAAATCCTT
>Ga0138355_1051194_pt1 | contig 12950 bp, 8 predicted proteins | sample YNPNP_1300MetaT_FD_101540 | JGI IMG/M metagenome (GOLD analysis project Ga0138355, IMG submission 101540) | Anoxygenic and chlorotrophic microbial mat microbial communities from Yellowstone National Park, USA - YNP NP_1300 MetaT (Metagenome... ...
CCCGCGCGTCCCTCTACGCCGACGCCCGCGACCTGCTGGCCGAAAGTTACTACCGCCCGGCGCTGGCCGCGCTGGAGGCGGGGCGGTGGGAAGCCGCCCGCCAGGGCTTCGCCGAGGTGTTGAAGATTGACCCGGCCTACCGCGATGCTGCCGCGCTGGAGCGGGAAGCCCACCTGCGTCCAATACGTCAGGCTCTAGACGCTGACCACTGGGAGGACGCTCGCCGCATTCTGCAACCTATGCTGAAAGACACCAAAGCACCTCTCTACGCCGACGCCCGCGACCTGCTGGCCGAAAGTTACTACCGCCCGGCGCTGGCTGCGCTGGAGGCGGGGCAGTGGGAGGCCGCCCGCCAGGGCCTTGCCGAGGTGCTGAAGATCCACCCGGCCTACCGCGATGCTGCCGCGCTGGAACGGGAAGCCTACCTGCGCCCCGCCCGCGCCGCGCTGGAGGCCAAACGCTACGATGAAGCCAGCCCCCCACTGGCGGCCTGGCTCAAAGCCCACAAAGACGATGCCGAAGCACGCGACCTGCTGGCCGAAAGTTACTACCGCCCCGCCCTGGCGGCCATCCAGGCCCAGCAGTGGGAACAGGCCGGCGAAGCCTTGCGTGCCCTGCGCGAGATCAATCCACGGTATCGTGATGTCGCTGAGTGGACACGACGCTCTCCCTTGCTGGCCTGGCTCTCTGGTGCAATTGGCGAAATAGCCACCCTCAGCAGGCACGGCGGTTGGGTGTACAGTGTGGCCTTCTCGCCCGACGGCCGCCTGCTGGCCTCGGGGAGCGGGGACAAGACGGTGAAGATCTGGGAGGTGGCCTCCGCCCGCCTGCTCCACACCCTCAGCGGGCACAGCGGTTTTGTGCTCAGCGTGGCCTTCTCGCCCGACGGCCGCCTGCTGGCCTCGGGGAGCGATGACGGGACGGTGAAGGTCTGGGAGGTCGCCTCCGGCCGCTTGCTCCACACCCTCAGCGGGCACGGCGGTTCTGTGTACAGCGTGGCCTTCTCACCCGACGGCCGCCTGCTGGCCTCGGGGAGCTATGACAACACGGTGAAAATCTGGGAGGTCGCCTCCGGCCGCCTGCTTCACACCCTCAGCGGGCACGGCGGTTCTGTGTACAGCGTGGCCTTCTCACCCGATGGCCACCTGCTGGCCTCGGGGAGCAAGGACGAGACGGTGAAGATCTGGGAGGTCGCCTCCGCCCGCCTGCTCCACACCCTCAGCGGGCACGACTCTTCTGTCTCCAGCGTGGCCTTCTCACCCGATGGCCACCTGCTGGCCTCGGGGAGCTATGACAAGACGGTGAAGATCTGGGAGGTGGCCTCCGCCCGCCTGCTCCACACCCTCAGCGGGCACGGCGGTCCTGTGTACAGCGTGGCCTTCTCACCCGACGGCCGCCTGCTGGCCTCGGGGAGCGATGACGGGACGGTGAAGGTCTGGGAGGTCGCCTCCGCCCGCCTGCTTCACACCCTCAGCGGGCACGGCGATTTGGTGCTCAGCGTGGCCTTCTCGCCCGATGGCCGCCTGCTGGCATCTGGAAGCAAGTACAGCATAGTGAAGATCTGGGGTCCGGTGGAGACGGACGTTCTCACAGGAGGTGCATCTAATGGCTGACCCAACCGCTCTTTCCATCTCATCAGCTGAAACCGAAATCCGCCAGGCGTGGCAGCGCCTGGTCGCCGCGTCGTCCCGTCTGCGTCAGGCGCGCGGGGGCTACCTGGACGACCTGGGGGCGCGCTACGCCGCCCGCCTGCGCGATCTGGAGGCGCACTTTGCCGCCTCCCGCGCGGCTGCCGCTGAAGAAGAGGCCGGCGCCCTGGCCACCGCCCGTCAGGCTTACGAGCAGGCCGCCGCAGCCGCGATTGCCAACGCGAATGTAGAGAGGCTGCTACATCATAGCACGCTTGCGCCCCTGCTGGCCCCCTGGGAGGCGTCCCTCTGGGCCGAATACGCCCCGCCGCCGGAGGACGCCCCCATCCCGGAGGGACTGCGCATCGGCGAGCTATGCGTGGAGGCTGGCATAGATGTAGAGGGGGATGTAAGGGCGAAAAATTTTTCGCCCTTACCACCACCCCCGCCCCTGCGCCTGCCCCTGCTCGTCCCCTTCCTGCGCCGCGGGTCGCTCTTCCTGCGCGGCCCCGACCCCGATGCCCTGCGCCGCCTGCTGCAGGCCCTGCTCCTGCGCCTGGTCGTGACCCTGCCGCCGGGCCGCCTGCGCCTCAGCCTGGCCGACCCGCTGGGGATGGGCGTCCACCTTTCCGCCTTCCTGCGCCTGCCCGATGCGGTGCGCAATGTAGGGGCAGAGCGCCGCTCTGCCCCCGCTTCCCCCATCGCCACCCGCCAAGAAGAGATCGCCCGCCAGGTGCAGGCGCTGGAGGCGCATCTGGAATCCGTCCTGCAGACCCGCCTGCAGAACCTCTACCCGGATGTGGAAGCCTACAACGCCCAGGCCGGCGAACTGGCCGTCCCCTATCACATCTTCGCCCTGACCGACTTTCCGGCCGGCTGCGACGAGCGCGCCGCCGCCGGGCTGGTGCGCCTGGCCCGCAACGGCCCCCGCGCCGGCGTCTATCTCCTGCTCACCTGGAATGATGATGTAGGGACGAAAAATTTTTCGTCCCTACCCCGCGATTTTGACCCGCAGGCGCTGCTCGACGCGGGCACGGTCATCACGCTGGATGAGGAGGGACATCTGGATCCGTCGTCCCTGCCCGACGTGGCGGACATCCTCAGCCCGGAGGCCCGCCCGCCGTTCATCCCCGATGCGCCCCCCGACCCCGGCACGATCAACCGCCTGCTGGAAACGGTCGGTGCGGCGCTGCAGCGCCAGAGCACCGCGCTGCCCTTCCGTCGCGTCGCCATCCCGCCGGCCGAACGCTGGCAGGCCAGCAGCCTGGACGGGCTGCGCGTCCCCATCGGCACCGCCGCCACCGGCGAGGTGCACGCGTTCGCCATCGGGCAGGAGGGGAGCGTCGTCCACCACGGGCTGATCGGCGGCGCCACCGGCTCCGGCAAGTCCAACCTGCTCCACGTCCTCATCACCCAACTGGCCCTGCGCTATGCGCCGGAGGAACTGGAGATGTACTTGGTGGACTTCAAGGAGGGGGTGGGCTTTCAGGATTACCTGCGCCTGCCGCACGCCCGCGCCGTCGGCCTGGAGAGCGAACGGGAGTTCGGCCGCAGCGTGCTGCGCTACCTGCAGATGGAGATGGAAGAGCGCGGCCGCCGCTTCAAGCAGGTCGGCGCCGACAGCCTGGTCGCCTACCGTCTGCGCACCGGCGAGCGCCTGCCGCGCATCCTGCTGGTGATGGACGAGTTCCAGGTGCTCTTCGCCGAAGACGACCCCCTGGGCCGGGAGTGCGGCCGCATCCTGGAGGACCTGGTGCGCCGCGGGCGCAGTTTCGGCATCCACATCCTGCTCAGTTCCCAGACCCCCAGCGCCGCAGGGATGTACAGCGGTCGGCTCTTCAACCAGATGGCGCTGCGCATCGCCTTCCGTTCCCAGCCCAACGAGGCGCAGGCCATCCTGGGCGAGGGCAACACCGCCGCTGACCGGCTGGAACGGGTGGGCGAAGCGATTTACAACGACGAGATGGGGCACAAGGAGAAGAACGTCCTGGTGCGCGTCGCCTTCCTGCCGCCGGAGGAGCGTCGTCAGATGCTGGACGAAATCGGGCGGCTGGCAGCGGCCCGGCCCTATCAGCCGCCGGTCACCTTTGAGGGGCGCGCCCCGGCCCGCCTGGAGGCCAACGCCGAGTGGCTGGAGCACGCCCGCACGCCCAAGGCGTCGCCGCGCCGCCGTCCGCCGGCCGTGCGCCTGTGGCTGGGCGAGCCGGTGGAGATCAAGTCGCCCACCGCGGCCGTGGTGGAGCGTTACCCGCGCTCCAACCTGCTCATCGTCGGCGGCAACGACGGACAGGCCTACGGGCTGCTGCTGGCTGCGCTGCTCAGCCTGGCCGCCCAGTACGCGCCGGAGGAGGTGCGCCTGGCCGTGACCGACTTCGCCCGCCCCGAGACGGTCGGCTACGGGCTGTGGAGTAAAGGCGAAAAATCTTTCGCCCCTATCACCAACCTGCCCCATCCGCTGGAGGTGGCCGGTCCGCGCCAGGCCGGCGCGCTGCTCACCCAGTTGCTGGCGCTGCTGGACCAGCGCCTGAGCGGGGAAGCCGCCCCGACCGAGGTCTTCCTGCTCATCCCCGGCCTGCAGCGCTGGCGCGAACTGCGCAGCACCGATGCCTACGGCACCCAGCAGAGCGAGCCGGCCAAAGGGCTGACCCGCCTGGCGGAGGAGGGGCCGGAGGTGGGCATCCACCTGCTGGCCTGGGCCGACAGCCTGGCGACGGCGGAGCGCGTCTTCAAGCGCGGCGGCCTGGCCCACTTTGACCTGCGGGTGGCGCTGCAGATGAACGACAAGGAGAGCACCGACCTGCTGGGCAGCCCGAGCGCCGCCCGCCTGGGCGAAAACCGCGCCCTCTTCCGCCACGAGGACTGGGAGTCCGGCCGGATGGAAAAGTTCAAGCCCTACGCCCTGCCAGAGGAGGAAGAACTGGCGCGGCTCATCGCCCTGTTGCGCGGTGAATCACCCCTGTAGCACATTAGCCTGTCTGATTTGATGAGGAGAACCGATGCCTGTCGTGGACTGGAACCTGCTTCAACGGATCACTGCCGATAGCCTGCGCATTTATGAGACCATTCACCGCGTGCAGAAGATGAGCGAGGAGACCGAGCGCATCCTGCGCCTTTCCGAGGACCTGCTGCGCCGGGCGGCGCTGGCCTATCTCACCGAAAACGCGCTCCCCGAAGCTGCGCCGAATCCGACCGCCCCCGTCGAAGCCGTCGCCGATGCCTGGGTGCAGGTGCAGCAGGCCTACGCCGACCTGAAAGCCGCCCTGCGCTCCCTGGCCAGAGCCAAACAAAAAGCCGGGCAATGGGAAGAGTCCCGAACCCTTCTGCTTGCTTTGCTGCACCTGGAGCCGGAGGACGCCGATGCTGCTGCCCTGCTGACCGAAATCTATCTTCGCGATGCCGAAGCGAAATTTTCTGAGAAAAAGTGGGACGAGGGGCGTGCCATCCTGCAGCAGGCAATGCGCTCCCACCCGGTGGATAAAAAGCGCTGTCGGCTGGAAATCCTGCGGAGTTTTGTCCGCGCACAAGACTTGGATGGGCTGGCCTCTTACGAGCCGAGAGTCAAGAAACTAGCTGATTTCCAAAATGCAAAGTTCTGGATGAGTGAATGCACCAAAGGAGAGAATATACCTATTTTTCAAATTTTATATGCTCATCTTGAGAGAGCAATGCAGTCCCTAGAATCCGCTTTGAGCGATTTGGTGAAGGAGGATAAGGCAGCTCCATAAAACGTGAACATCCGTCCCATCCGTGTTTATCCGTGTCCCAAAAATCAATGCCGGAGGACCCAATGAACGAACAAGAATCCCGTCAACTGATAGACGCCCTGCACCGCTATTTTGACGATGCCCGTCCCGATGACGATGCCCACAACGCCGCCATCACCCGCGCCGACCGCGAGCGCTACGGCGGGCAGTTTCTGCTGCTGGCGCCGGCCGTCATCGTGGAGGCGCTGCGCAACCTGGTGCTGCAGCAGACCCTGGCTTTCCGCGATGATGCCGCCGCCGACCGCGAATTGGAGATAATGGGTTTTCAACTGCTCTGGTGCTACCGCAGCCTGATCAAAGCCTACGGAGGTGGTGGAGTGTTTACACTGACCACGGCGCTACCCCTGCTCAGCGATGAGGACGTGGTCGCGCTGATCGCCTATGCCCTGGCTTCGCTGGCGGCAGAGTCGGACCCGATGCTCGGCTGGTGCTGCAGGGAGCGCCGACGATGCTGAAGCCGGAGTTTGACCGGCGCTACGGCACCGGCTGCAAGATCGCCCTGGCCTACGCCCTGCTGCGTCTGGGACTGACAGAACCGTTCCGCTCCTTCGCCCCGCCTTACCTGGCTGGCAGCGTCCCGCGCAAAACCATCGAGAACATGGCCACCTCTCGTCGTCCCGATGAGCAACGCCTGCTGGAGCGGTACGTGGTGGGAGCCATCATCCTGGATGTTGCCTCCGAGGGCCGGGCGATTCCGCCGAATATGGGCTGGAAACGCAAGTAGGGGCATAGCGGCGCTATGCCGAAAGATATGGACGACTTGCTCTATCAACATCGGGTCTCAGACCTTTGGCAACGTCTGGCCGGGTGCACCTGGCGGGACACCCAGCGCCTGCTGGAGCGGGAGCGCGACCTGCTCACCGATCTGCGCTGGTGGCCGACCGTGCTCAAACTCCTGGCGCCGCCAGCCACTTCTTTCTCCCATCCGACCATAGAGGGGTTGTGGATACCCCAGGTGCCGGGCATACCGACACGGGCCACCATCACCGTTGCCGATGTTGGGCTTCTGGCGGCCGGGGTTTATGAGGCGCTTTCCCATCTCCCGCCTCAACGCCTGGGACCTGCTGGTGCTATCAACCTGCTGCTGGCCGCGCCCGATGCGGACACCTTTAGCCAGCAGGCCGCACGGCTTGCGTCCCATATGGACGACGCCTTCTTTGAGGCGCTTTTGACTCTGGCTGAAGAAGCGCGCTCGCTGGGGCTGGAATCTTTCACCCAACAGGTGGAAGCCCTGCGGCGACTCGTCGTCTCTGTACTGACCAAAGAGACCATTGCTGAACTCGCGTCGGAGGCGGTCCGCGCTCGCACCGATAGCGAGGCGGCCAGCCGCATCCTGCGGGCTGCCCGGACGGCGCCGCGATGGCTGAGAAGTGCCCTGGAGGAGATGCCCGGGCGCGCCAGAGAGGAACTTGCCGCTGTCCCCATCGCCCGTGCCCTGCAGAGAGCCTGCGAGGCGCTGGAGGAGGGGCAGAACGAAGCAACGATCCTTGCCAATCTGGAAAACTGGTTCCCTTTGCGACAATTCCTGGCTCGCCATCGTTTGCTCCTGAAGGCGCCCTTTCCGATGCGTCCTGGAGAGGACTGGCTGGCCCGTTACGGCGCTAAAGCCAGAGCATTTCTCCTGCAACTGGGGCAGGCTCAGGATGCACAGACGCTCGCACTGTATCGCCTGGCTCTGGCCGAAAATGAGGCCGAGGCGGAGCAGGCAATCGCCGGGGAACCGCATCTCCTTTCGGCGGCAGGCGAACAACAGGCACGGCTCCAGGCGCGCAGCGCTCAGGAGCAGGGACAGGTCACCCTGGCATCCAGGCTCTCAGCAGCCGCGGAACGCATCCACGCCTGGTTGAACGAACTGATCCGCCCGGAGCGCAACGCCGTCGTCCGACTTGCTGAAAAGGTGCGCTCTGGCGAACTGAGCCTCTCCGAAGCCCTGGCACAGGTGCAACAGCCCGAAACGCTACGCGGAATCAGCGTTCTTCACGTTGCAGCGCTGGACGAGCAGGTCAATCGCCTCTACCAGAACGGTAACCTGCGCGAAGCGGAACCTCTGGCCACCCTGGGCCATGCCGCTGCCCGCCTGCTGGATAACCGTAAACTGCGCGCCGATCTCGCCATCTCGCTGGCCGAGATCAAGAGCGAACTGGGTAGACACGCCGAAGCGCTGCCCCTTTTTGAGGAAGCGGTGCAACTGGCTGAAACGCTCAACGAGCCGTTCCGTCTCATCCGCTCCGTGGGTCCCTTAGGGACGGTCTACGAGAAACTGGGCCGCTATGACGAAGCCCGCCGCTATTATGAACGCGCCCTCACACTGGCGCGCCAGGCTGGACTGGAGGGCCTGGAGGCAGCCGCGCTGGGGAATCTGGCAGGCCTGCATCTCCTCACCGGCGACCTGACCTCTGCCCTGCGCGATTCGGAAGGGGCCCTGGCAAAAGCCCGGGCTGCCGGGGACCGCTACCAGATCGCCCAGAGCCTGAGCACCCGTGCTTTGGTTCTGCACCGCGTTGCCCGTTACGATGAGGCGCTTCCCCTGTACAAAGAAGCCCTGGATGCGTTGCATCGTTTAGGTGATGTCATCAGCGAAGTTCGTCTTCGCCTGCACCAGGGCCAGGCACTGGCGGAGACAGGCCAACTGGCTGAAGCACTGGCTGAGTTTGAAGAAGCACACCAATCGGCCAGGAATATCGGCCATCTGCCCCTGCAAGCCAAAGCGCTGAGCGTTATCGGCACTCTACACTTGCGCCGTGGTGACCTGGTTCAGGCTCTCCATACCCTGGAAGATGCACTGGCCATTGAAAACGGGCTGGAACCGTCGGAGAGGGTCACCGCCTTGCTGAATCTTGCCCATATTCAGATGAACCTGAATCAACTGGACTTTGCCGAAAGGGCATTGAACCAGGCGAGGAGTACCGCGGCGCCAATTGATAATCCTTTGACGAACGCTCAGATTGCCCTGTATCGCGCACGTTACCTGGCAGAACGCAAAGAATGGTCGGAGAGCGAGGCTGGCGCGCGTCAGGCGTTAGCGCTGGCACAACAACTACACTCTCCTGAACTGGAACTCTGGGCGCTGGAACTCCTGGGCCGAACCGTCAGTTTCCAGGGGCGACTGGAGGAAGCGGCGCACTGGTATGTCCAGGCGCTGGACAGGGCACGTCAGTATCGCCGTGCACCGGAAGTTGCCAGTTTCCTGATCCACCTGGGCATCCTCCAGGCCCGGCTGAACCAGGTTGCCGATGCCCAGGCTGCGTTGACGGAAGCGCTGGATATGGCCGGTGAATTGGGGCTGACTTATCTGCAATTCTACGCCCACTATAATCTGGGGCACCTCTATGCTTCTTTGAACAATCTGCTTCAGGCGCTGGAACACTATCGTGCCGCCATCCACTTGCTGGAACGGGAGCGCGCCGTTCTGAGCCAGGTGGAAACCTTCGAGCAGCGTTATGCCGCCGAACGGCAGGATGTCTATCGTCTGGCTGCCGAGATCGCCTTGCGTTTGAATCGCCCTTTGGAAGCGCTGGAAATGCTGGAACAGGGGCGGGCGCGCTGGCTGGCGCGCCAGATTGCCCAGCGCGAGGCTATTCCTCCCACCGTGCCGGAAGAGTTACGGGCGCGCTACGATCGTACCTTCCAGGCTGTCCGTTTCCTGCGTTCCGTCGTCTATAGCGAGCCGGGTTGGGAAAGGCGAATGATTGAAGAAGACCAACGCGGGATGCAGTTATTGGACAAAGCCCAGACCGAAGAAGAATTCAAGCGAATGATGGCTGAAGCCAGGGAACGGGAACAACGGGACTACCGACAAGCCCTGGCCGATGCAGAGGCTGAACTGGAGCAAGTCACCCAGGAGATCCGCCGCTATGAGCCCAACTTCGCTGCTCCTCTTGAACTCCCCCCGCTGGATTGGGACGAAATCGCCGCGGACCCATCTACAGTCATCGTGGCACTGTTTTCCGGTGAGCAGGTGGCCTGCGCTGTCGTGCTGCACCCCTCCGGCCCGCGCGTGGTTGACCTGCCGGGCCTGCAGCGTGCCGAAGTAGAGCGCCTGCTGTACGGCCTGCCGCAGCCGTTGGAGCAAGCATACCAGGAAATTGAACAGCAAATCGCTCAGTCACCGGAGAAGCGCGCTCTCGCCGTTATGGTCAAACACTACCTGACCCTGCGCTGGATGATTGAGCAGGCCCCCTCTTTCCAGTTGGGCTGGCAGGTGACCATACGCACCCTGATCTCGGAAAAGACCCAGGCGGAGGTGCTGGCGCGCAGTCGGGAATGGATGCGCCAGCGCGGCATCCCCGTTGAGGAACGGGAGACAACCCTCTTTGACCTTGACGATGCCCGGCGTCTGACCATGTGGCAGCATCTCTTTGACAAAATGGTCGCCGAACTCAAAACGCGCTTGCGGCAGCCCCTCCTGCCCCTCCTCCGTGAACTCGGCGTCTCGCAAGTCGTTCTCATCCCCGATGCCGACCTCCACGCGTTACCCCTGGCCGTGGGCCTGGCTGACGCGCCGGAATCGCCGGCGGTGGCGATGGCACCGAGCCTGCGGCTGTATGCCCAGAGTATCCGCTGGCTGCGCGAGCGCGAGTCGCGCGAGAACACCCTGATGTTGATCGCCAATCCCACCGGCGATCTGAGCGCGGCAAAGGTGGAAGCCGCACTCCTGTGTGACCTTTTCCCTGCCCACGGCGAAGCGGCCTTCGTGCTGAGCGGCAAACAAGCAACCATGCAGAACGTCATCCGCACCTCCCGCGTGGGTAACTACTGGCACTTTGCCGGCCACGCCCAATATGTATGGTGGAACCCGGCTGTTTCAGCGCTCTGGCTGGCGGGGAAAGAGCCGCTGCCCTTCTACTGGATTCCCATGTGGTTGGATCTGCGTGCCACACGGCTGGCTGTCCTCAGCGCCTGCGAGACGGCAATAACCCCGACGCGCGAAGCGCTGCCCGAGTTTACCGGTCTTTTCTCTGCTTTTCTGCTGGCTGGTGCGCCGGCCGTGCTGGCCTCCCTCTGGCCGGTGGAGGGAATCTCTACCGCGTTGCTGATTTACCGCTTTTACCAGTATCATCTGGGCGACTCGCGAGAGGGCCTTGCGCAGCGCCCGCCGGCTGTTGCCCTGCGTGACGCCCAACAGTGGCTCCGCACATTACGACGCGAAGAAGCGTTGAGTCATCCGGCTATCGCAGAACTCACGCGCTTGAACCCACCCCTGACGGATCCAATATGGGAACAAAGGCTAGCACTGGAAAATATGAATCAGGATTTACCCTTTGCCAACCCTTATTTTTGGTCTGGTTTTGTGCTGGTCGGCGTGTGAGGAGGCACAGATGGCAGAGGCTGAACTTGCCCGTCTGATCCACGCCCTGATCTTTGCCGAAACACTCTCCGAAAGCATGGAGGCAGGCCTGGAGTTGCGTCACTATGCTTGGGGGGTAGAATTGTTGCGTCCCATCTTCAACGAGATGATCTGCTACATCGGCGAGTTGATGAGCGGAAGACGCTCTCCGAAGGAAGACGATGTGACACCGTTTTTGCAATTCTATGCCGGCTTCCATCCCATTGAACAACTGTTGTGGACCTGGTACGAGGATGAACCACTGGTGGAGACGCTGATCGAGATGGACAACGATGCAGATCGCCGGGTGGGTGCTCTGGCGCTGATCAGCCTGGGCGCTGTCAACCTGTTCTGGAAAGACCCTCGCGTAGAGCCGCATTTGCACGCCCGTCAGCACGATCCCGATCCACTGATCCGCGCTGCGGCGCGATTGGCTCTGGAGTATATGGCATGGGCAAACTATGTAGCGAAGAGAACATCACCAGACCCCGTTCGTTATCAGTTTTTGGAGCAATACGCTGCTCAGTTGATGAGCAATCTGATCAAAGCAAAAACATCCCTATCGTGAGGAGGAACAGATGGCTGAATCTACTGTCCGAGAATTGCTTGCCCCAGCCATAATCCTGGACCCCACCAGGACTGTGGCCGAGGCGCTACGCCAACTGGAGCAGGCAGGCGTGACCTTTTGCGTCATCCAGGGCGAGCAGGGGCGGCAGGCGGGGCTGGTCACCGTGGAGGAACTGCACAAGGCTGACCCACAGGCGCAGTTGAATTCCTTGTTGGCTGCGGCACCTTCTCCGATTTCCATTGATCCAGACGTAAGGATTGAGCACGCCGTGCGGGTGCTGGCCAAAGATCTGGTGCTCCATCCACGGTTGCAAGGAGTGATCGTGCGGGAGCAGGGACAGGTGCGAGGCGTCCTGCCGCGTCGGGAACTGGTAGAACGCGCTTCCCGCCTGGTGACCCGCAGCATCGTTGACCGCATGGAGGGCGCGCCGGTGGATATACTCTACTTTGAGTGCCCGATGGATGGTGAGCGCCAACTGGTTGCCTACTACGATCCCGGTAACCCGCCCACCTGTAGCCAGGGCCACCGGATGCGGCCGGTTGAGGATTGACGGGAGGAAAGAAAATGTTTTCCACCGTCCTTCAGGAACTCAAAGGGTATTTTGGCCGCGACTTTCTGCTGAGCGCTTTCTTCCCTGTGCTCTTCTTCGCCGGACTCAGCCTGATGCTCTTCCTGGAAATCACCCAGGGGCTGAACGCCGCCCTGACCGGCTGGGAAAAACTTCCTGTCATCTCCCGCAGCCTGATCGGGATCGGCGGTAGCGTTGTCGTGGTTGTATTTGCCTATCTGCTGTACAACTTCCAATATAGTCTCATCCGCCTGTTTGAAGGCTACTGGCCACGACGCCGATTTTTCCTGTGGCTGCGCAACCGGCGGGTGGCATCCTACCAGCGGCTTTGGAAGCGCTTGCACAGCCAGGCACAATCGGCAAGCACACCCCAGGAAGCCAATGAGATTTGGGCAGAACTGCTGGCTTTCTACCCACCGCCGACACATCTGGATAAAATGATGCCCACGCGCCTGGGCAACATCCTGCGCGCAGCGGAAATCTACCCTTATGAGCGCTATGGCATAGATGCGGTGGTCATCTGGCCGCGCCTGCGCCCATTGCTCAAGCCGGAAGTGATGGCTCTGTTGGAAGACCGTAAGACCACGCTGACATTTATGCTCTCCATGTCTCTGCTCTCCGCTCTCTTCTCCCTGATCTGGTGCCCCGTGCTGGCGCTTCGAACCAACCGCTGGGACCTCTTTCTCCTGTGTGCATTGGGCTGGCCGCTGGCCTGGATGTGTTATCAGAACGCACTGCAGAGCGCCCTGGCCTACGGCGAGCAACTTCGGGCAACTTTTGACCTGTACCGTCACGATTTGCTCAAGGCGCTGAACCGCCCTGTTCCCAGTACCCTGGAAGAAGAGCGTAAAGAGTGGCTGCGTCTGACGCGCTTTTTCCAGCGCAACCTGCCCCTGCCTCCTGCACCGCCTGTAACTGTTCACTCTCAGGACAGTCGTCCGGTGCGAACAGTGGCAGGGGATCCAGAACAACCGGATGTCTCGCCGTAAGCGGCCAAAATGGCTACGGAAGATTAACGCATGCACAGGCAAGTCGCTTCCGCATGGAACACTCTGAACCTCGCGGCACATCCAGACGATCTGGTGAAAAAGTGCGG
>Ga0138355_1156343_pt1 | contig 12931 bp, 8 predicted proteins | sample YNPNP_1300MetaT_FD_101540 | JGI IMG/M metagenome (GOLD analysis project Ga0138355, IMG submission 101540) | Anoxygenic and chlorotrophic microbial mat microbial communities from Yellowstone National Park, USA - YNP NP_1300 MetaT (Metagenome... ...
CAACGTTTTTCATGTCTGGTCATCTTAGCTAATCTGGATTCACAAAATATACGATCATGCCTCGCATTTCGGTAGTGATTATTACTTACAATGAGGAACGCAATATAGAACGTTGCCTGCTAAGTGTACAGGAAGTTGCCGATGAAATTCTGGTAGTCGACAGCTATTCGACCGACCGTACGGAAGAGATCTGCAAGCGTTACAATGTGCGTTTCGTGCAGCACGTTTTTGAAGGGTACATCGAGCAGAAGAACTGGGCTACTCTACAGGCCCGATATGACCATGTGCTTTTCCTCGATGCTGATGAAGCCCTTTCGGAAGCCCTGCGGCAATCGATAATGCAGGTTAAGACCAACTGGACGCACGACGGTTATACCTTTAACCGTTTAACCAACTATTGTGGCCACTGGATAAGACATACCAGCTGGTACCCATCACAAAAATTGCGTCTTTACGACCGACGCAAGGGACAATGGGACGGAATCAACCCCCACGACCAGTTCGTAATGTCCGAAGGATCTACTATCCAGCACTTGCAGGGCGACCTGCTGCACTTTTCCTATTATACCATCGAACAACATCTCCAACAAATCAATAATTTTACTGAAATTATTGCAGGTTCATACTATCGGAAAGGCTTGCGTCCTGTTTTTCTGTGGCATGTAGTGTTTCATCCCATCTGGCGGTTTTTCAGGGATTATTTTATCAAGTTGGGATTTCTCGATGGTTTTTATGGGTTTGTTATAAGTGTCAATGGCGCTTATGAGGTTTATCTTAAATATCTGAAAATTTATCACCGAATCCGTACCGAACGCAGACAATCGCCTTTCAGGCTTTGTTTTTACTGGGATTCAGATGAATGGAGTATAGCCGCTGAATCTTTATTTGCCTATATGGTCGGATTACAGCAAAAAGGGGTAGAACTTTCCTTGGTCGCTCCAGCTGGTTCGTCGATACTCAAAAAGGCAAAGTCAGCCCGGATGAACTATTTCCCCATCACCTCATCCGGTAAAAAAATTGTCCCCGCATTTTTTTCTGCATGGCGTTTTATAAGCTACCTGAAGAATTATCGTGTGGCAGCTATAGTTACCGACGAAGCCGATAAAATATCCTTCATCACTCGTTGTGCCCGCTGGGCCGAAGTACCTCATATAATCATCCAACGTACCGATTATATCGGGACTGTTCCTGCAAACTCTGTAAGGCACTACTATCGTTACCGGGTAAATGGGACAATTATCGATTCCGATATTAAATTTTATACTTATCTGATCAATCACTACGAATGGATAACCCATCAAAAAACTGATAATCAGTCTGCCTCCGTTACTGTCAACAATACGACCATGGCTGATTACATTTCGGTCAATAATAATGAAGAAATTTAAAATTCGGTAAAACAAAATTTTATTTTAAGTTTGTTACGTTATTTAAAGGATAACGTAAGATGCCGAAAATTTCTGCCGTAATCATAACCCTCAACGAGGAAAAAAACCTGGAACGTTGTCTGAGTTCTTTGGTCGACGTAGCTGATGAGATTCTTGTTGTTGATAGTTTTTCGACCGATAAAACGGAGGAAATAGCCCGACGCTATAATGCACGGTTTATTCAGCATAAATTCGAAGGTTATATTGAACAAAAAAACTGGGCTACCGATCAGGCTACCTACGATTATGTGCTTTCGCTCGATGCCGACGAGGCCCTTTCGGAAACCTTACGACAATCGATAATTCAGGTCAAGACCAACTGGACGCACGATGGCTATACCTTTAACCGGTTGACCAATTATTGTGGCCGGTGGATCCGGTATACCAGCTGGTACCCTTCGAGAAAACTTCGTCTGTACGACCGGCGTAAGGGACAGTGGGAGGGAATTAATCCCCACGATGCTTTTGTTATGCACAAAGGTGCACGGGTAAAACATATCAAAGGCGACCTGCTGCATTATTCCTTCTATACCATAGGCCAACAGATTACCCAAATAAACAAATTTTCGGAGCTGCAGTCGCAGGCATTCTACTACAAGGGATTTCGAACCAGTATTTGGTCTATTCTGATTAAACCTGTCTGGCGTTTTTTTCGTGATTATTTCATCAAACTCGGTGTCCTTGACGGTTTCTATGGCTTTGTAATCAGCATAAACGGTGCCTACGAGGTTTTTCTTAAGTATCTTAAGCTCAAAAAAATCATTGACATAGAAAAAAAACGCCCCCCTTACCGCATATGCTTTTTTACCTCCCGTCGTTTTACCCCTCCTTTTGAACTACAGTATCTACAAGATGTCCGTTTGGCCGACGAATCATGTACTCAGATAGTGCTCATGGCTTCCTGTGGTTCGGAACTGATACGGCGGTGTAAAAAAACGCATATAAATTTTATTGGTCAACGAACTCGACTGTTGATCTGGTTGGGCCCCATGTATATATTACATCTGGCAAGAATATTCCGGCAATTGCGTTTTCGCACTTTTGTTGTAAACAACCTGTTCGATGCACGTCTCATCAGCTTATGTTTAAAGTTTGGCCTGAAGGCTGATATATATTTTCATATAGGTGAAAATTTGCCCGATGAAGACAGGGTTGTACATTATCTGATGCGCAATAAACAGATAAAGAAGATCTTTGTCAATCGGGAGGTTACGCTGAAAAATGTCGGAATTCTTGCCGATAAAATTGTTTATCTTACTGACAATTGCATAACCTCGCAGCACCTCCAGCGGCATCCCAAGGTGGCAATTTTGCTCGATAAGATTCATCGGCCCAATTGTGGACTGGGTCGTGTTTCAATCGATTTTAGCAAGGCTATGTCGGAATTTGCTTCCCAAAATAATTCGCTTGAATTTAGTTATCTTGTTTACGGGAAAAATGGTCATCAACATCTACGGCATGGGCAGGTTTTCCGGTTAAATGATCTATACAGGTTTGTACCAGCCCATTACGACAATTTTGATGTATTACACCTGTTGCATCAAACACCGGCTTTCCACGTGGCATGGAGTAGCAAAAAAGTATTAACCATTCACGACCTCAATTTCTTATTTACCAAAAATAAGCGAAAGGCAAGGCATTATTTAAAAGATGTTCAGCGAATGGTCGATAAGGCCGATGCAGTGGTCTTTATTTCAAATTTTACCCGGCAAACCTGTGAACAACACCTCAAGTTTTATCCACATCAGATTCTGCGGGTTATCTATAATGGGGTTGAACTTCCTACCGAACCTCCTCGGCAGCCTTCCTTTTTAACGGATGAGGTTCCATACCTTTTTACCATCGGTCAGTGCCTGCCCAAGAAAAACTTTCATGTATTGCTGCCTTTTATCAAGCTGCTTGACGGAAGATACCGTCTTGTTATTGCCGGCGAAAACAATACGGCTTATGGTAGCTACCTGCGTAAGATGATTGACCAGCTTAAGCTTCGGGATACCGTAATACTGTCGGGTCCTGTTACTGAGGCCGAGAAACAGTATCTGTACCAGTATTGTGCTGCTTTTGTTTTCCCTTCCATGTCCGAAGGATTCGGTTTGCCGGTGGTGGAGGCTATGCTCAACCGAAAGCCGGTATTTTGCTCCGATCGTACCAGTCTAAAAGAAATTGGTGGTAACCACGTATTTTTCTGGCATTCGTTCGAACCCGATTACATGCTTGAGGTATTTAGGCAGGGAATGAACCTGTTTGATGAAAACCGTAGTGAAGCCGCATGGCAGTACGCCCAGCAATTTACCTGGCAGAAGAATGCCGAGGAATACCATAAGCTTTATCAGGAATTATTACAGGGTGATCCTTGCTGCTAAAACATTTTTTCTACCCGATAGCTCAGGCTTAGGTTGAATCCCCAACGGTTCCCGAGCAGTTCTCCCTTGTCATACGCAATCATGGTTTTTAGCGAAAGACGTGGAAAAATTTCGTTAATGTAGGCCTGCAGTGCTATGTTATGCTGTATCATGGGGGAAGTCAATGTGGATATGACCTCGCTGTTACCATAGTTTCGGGAATAAATGTATTGCACGATTAGGGATAATCTGCCGGTTGTATAGCTTGCTGCTGCATGATGTGCAATTATTCTGTTGTTTGTGAGCTTTCGCCCGATGAGCGTATCTGCAAGTAGTACCGGAGAGGTAATGAGAGGTGTGCCGAGAACATAGCCCTTGTAGGTCCATCCCGAACGATATACCGAGTTGTTGAAATAATCGTCAAGCGCTAACCTTTCCTCAAAAGGTACGTAGTAGGTATAGGTGTGAATGAATTCATAGTTCAACTTCCACTGGTTGGGTTGCCCTATGCTTATTCCCCAAATACCGTCCATGGCATTTCTAAAGCCGACTCCTGTTATATCTTCTATGAAGTTTTGCCAGTAAAGTTTTACCGCCCAGTCACGATAGCAGAAATCGAGCCCAAAGTCTTTCGTTCCTATATGATTGCCTATCCGGTTGCGGGCTTCATTTTCAGGCATTCCACTATGGGTGGGATCAAGTTTGTCTTCGTTGTTATAGGCAAAAAATACCTTTACAAAGTTTATAAAATCGTCGGGCAACTGGCCGTATTTGGGAGAAATACCTCCCCACTCGGCATAATGCTGAATACCTGCAGTAAATGAAATTTTTCGGGGATCTCCCAGTCGGATGTAAAAATATTTTTGATGTAGAAAAGAATTTTCGATATAACTTTCTTTATAACCCATCCAACCATGGGCTATACCGGTACTTATCCTGATCCAGTCCCAGGTAAAAAGCGGGACAAAACTAGCTGTCGAAAGCATAATCTTTGGGATGGGTGGAGCATTTCCCGACCAAACAGCGCCTCCGCTCGAAAGCAGGGTGTCTTGATTACCATAGAATTCTTGCCGTTTGCCTGCCCATAGCTGCATAAATTTATACTGCATGCCGGCAAATCCTTGGTACAGTTCTACTTCCTTTATATTCCCACCAATGCGCCCCACAGCATCTATGCCATAGTCAAACGCCCAACCACTCAAGTCGGCTGATCGGACAGGGGAAAATACATTTATTCTTGCAAAACCCCCATTCTGCATCTTACCATAAAGCCCCCCTTGGTTCGTTACAATAAAGTAAGGCATGCGGGAAGCTGAGGTATAATTACCCCCACTTTCCACATGCATTACCTGACTCCAGCAGGGAATACAAAGGATTGATAAAAACCCGACAAGACTTCTCATATTACGTTTACCTTGTTTCGACAAAGGTAAACGAAATTTAGCAGAGATAACTTATTCGACGTTTAAAACTTCTTTAAATGCCCTCTTGAAAGTTTCTTTCGGCAAAGCACCGAGAGCCATCTGAGGCTGTCCGTTTAATGGGACAAATAGCAGTGAGGGTATGCTCTGAATGCCAAATACGGCAGCCAGCTCCTGCTCTTCTTCTGTATTTACCTTATAAATGTCTACTTTTCCGGCATATTCCTCCGATAGTTCTTCCAATATAGGGGCTACCATGCGGCAGGGAGCACACCAGTCGGCATAAAAATCTATTACACAGGGCTTGTCTCCCTCGAATTTCCATTCCCTGTTCTGTTCATAATTAAAAACCTTTTGCTTAAAATCAGCAGTTGTTAAATGGGTTACCATAGTGATTAAAAATTAAAAATTATTTAAATATTTATATATCTATATTTGTTTAAAACAAATCATATGCCATAATGTTTATGGTATTTTCATAAATGCGGAATTTCCATGCGGGAATTCTAATAAAATATAAATATAGCTATTTTTGCGGAATATTGTGAGAAATATTTTGATTAGCTAACATTTTATTCATTGCATGACAAATTTGCCAGACGGAAGGGTCATTTTACAGAATCAAAAAATATTTCAGACTTTATCGCATGTTGCGCAGCGCGATAAAGTACCTGCCTATGTAATTGGGGGATTTGTACGCGATACGCTGTTGGGTAAAAAATGTAAGGACATCGATGTAGTAGTATTGGGCAACGGCCACGATTTTGCCCGACGGGTGGCTGAGGAACTTAAAATTAAAAAGGGGATAACCCTGTACGAGAATTTTGGTACGGCCATGATTCATTGGCGTGATTATGTGGTTGAGATTGTAGGTGCCCGTAAGGAATCTTACTTGCCTCATTCGCGCAAACCCATGGTTGAGGTTGGTACGCTTGAAGAGGATCAGCTTCGCCGTGATTTTACTATTAATGCGCTGGCTTTTAGTCTGAATGTCAACGATTACGGACAGCTAATCGATCCATTTAATGGTGTGCAGGATTTGCACGACCGTATTATCCGTACACCAACAAATCCAGATATTACTTTTTCCGATGATCCGTTGCGTATGTTGCGTGCCATTCGTTTTGCCACCCGTTTGCAATTTGATATACATCCTGACACTTTGGCAGGAATAAAGAAAAATTGCCAACGGATCGATATTGTGTCTATGGAACGAATCACCGATGAATTGAATAAAATTCTGTCGGCTGCGGTTCCTTCGGTTGGGTTCTATTTGCTGGACGAGACTGGGCTTTTGGCCCGTATTTTTCCCGAGCTTGTTGCTTTAAAAGGGGTCGAGAATATTGAGGGGCATGGCCACAAGGATAATTTTCGACATACGCTCGAGGTGCTTGACAATGTGGCCCGGGTGTCGGACAATCTTTGGTTGCGATGGGCTGCCTTGCTGCACGATATTGCCAAGCCAGTGACCAAAAAGTATTCACCACAGACCGGCTGGACCTTCCATGGACACGATTTTATTGGCCAAAAAATGGTACCCTCTATTTTCCGCCGATTTCGACTACCTTTACACGACAAGATGCGTTATGTACAAAAACTGGTGGGACTTCACCTGCGTCCCATTGTGCTGGCTAAGGAGGAGGTAACTGATTCGGCTGTAAGGCGTTTACTCTTTGAGGCCGGCGACGATATCGAAGACCTGATGACACTTTGCGAAGCTGATATTACATCGAAAAATAAAAAACTCAAAGCTATTTACCTCGAAAATTTCAGGCTGGTACGTCAAAAACTGAAAGAAATTGAGGAAAAAGACCGGGTACGGAATTTTCAGCCTCCTATCGATGGGAATGAAATTGTACGTATTTTTAACATTCCACCGTCGAAGTTGGTGGGTACCCTGAAAAATGCTATCAAAGATGCCATACTTGATGGGGTCATCCCCAACGATTACGAGGCTGCTTATCGTTTTCTGCTTCAAAAGGCCGAAGAACTGGGCTTAAAGCCGGTCGCTAAATCTGAATAGCTGTGTAGCCTGCACTTTTTACCAATTCAATTATTCGGTCGGGCCCTATACCTTCTGCCTCTATAGTAAGCGTACGGTCGGGATCATTCAGATCAACATCCCAACGTGCTATACCAGTCTCTTGCTTTAACAGATTGGCTACCTTTGCTTTGCAGCCACCACAGCGAATATTGGTTTTAAAATTTCATTACCGACATAATCAATAGTTTTAGTCAACGGATTTTCTCAGCAATATTTATACCTTTGTCACATTTTTATATTTGTTTGGATACCTTTTTTTTTTACTTTTATTCAGTTAGTTCGTGCCATTTTTAGGGTTATAATGCGGCAAATATTGTGTTTAATTTGATTTATCTTTTAAACGTATGAATAAAATATTTGTTTTCTGTCCGGGGGATATTGTCAGTGGAGGGGTCAACAGTTTGCATCTTCTTTGTAAATCATTGATAAACAATGGTTTTAACGCCGGAATGTATTATATTAATCCCAAAAAGGAAATTATTGAGGGAGATATAGTAAAATCTTTTAATGTTCCCGTTTTTGCAAAACCTGACGATTGCCCCCAACATACAGTTTTGGTTCCCGAAACTATGGTAAAATATCTTTCTGAATATCAACAAGCCAAGAAAGCAGTGTACTGGCTCTCTACTATTTTTTTCTTTAAAAATCCTCCTTTCAGATTTCCTTTTTCGATAAAGTTGTTTCGCAAAGTGATATCATTACCCTTGTATGACTACCGCAAAAACAGCATAAGTTTTAGAGTTAAAATTTTTTTACAAAAATGGAATAAGAAAAAATCGGGTATTTGGGATTCTGACGTATGGCATATAGCAAACTCTTACTATATAGCATCTTTTTTAAACGATTTTGGTATTAAGAAAGTTAGTGTTTTGCATAATCCAGTACGAAACGAGTTTTATGACCATCAGATAAATCATAAGCGCGAAAAAACAATTCTTGTCGGACCTAAAACTTCTAAAAGATTAGTTTATCAGATAAAGCAAAGGTTCAGGGAATATAAAGTTATCCGGGTGAAGCACATGAAGCCTGATGAGGTATTTTCTTTATTTAGAAAGAGTCTGTTGTTTGTTGAATTGGGTAATGCGAACCGTGACCGAACAATCCGTGAGGCTGTACTTCTGGGTTGTATTGTATTGGTAAGTAATACGGGCGGTAATAAGAATTATCTGGATACCCCCCTGCCGGACTACTATAAGATTATTCCTTCCAACAACGGTTACAAAAAAATGCTTTTTGAGAAAATACAGGACATTACTGACAATTATGCAGTGCATCGTGCAAATCTTGACGGGTACCGGGCTTTTCTGGTGGAAGAAAAACAGCAGTTTGAAGCAAGAGTAAAGGATATTTTTGGTAGAATCATGAATCAGTAATGAGATAAAGACCTTCTGCATGGAAGTAGGGAGGTACTTAATTCATCTATTTGAAAAATATTTTCTGAGTATTTTTTGCTGTTAATTAAAAAATGTATTTTTGTGCCGTATTGGTTCCCATGAGGGATTAAAAGGGAATCCGGTGTAAATCCGGAGCTGTCCCCGCAGCTGTAATCCTGTTCCTGCTTTGCAGGAAAGTACTTTTAACACCTCTGGCCACTGTCCCGATGTAGGGATGGGAAGGCGTTAAAAGTCAGGAAAGCCAGAAGACCTGCCAGTACATGCCATTTCGTAGCTTTCGGGTGAAAAGCGAAGAATAGAACTTCCTGCTTTGAATCAGTTCTATTTTACTTTTTACCGAAATGTTGCGAATGATTGACTAAATCATTTGTAACAATGAGGTATTGCTGTTGGGTTTTATTGTTGCTTGCTCTGACTGTGCTGCGGGCTAATGGTGCCGGAGCCAATACTATTAATATCGATGCGGTAGAGGTATCGCGTCCGCGTTTCGAGGTATTATCGGTAGGGGCAACGGTTCAACCGGTAGACACCTTTTTGTTACGCATCAGTCGGAATCTTTCTCTGCCCGAATTGCTAAGTTTTGCCGGTCTGAATATCAATAATTACGGTCCAGGTGGACTTTCAACGGTGGCAGTCAGGGGCATGTCGGCTTCACATACGGCTGTTGTTTGGGACGAGATCAATCTTCAAAGTCCAATGAATGGACAGTTCAATCTGTCGGTAGTACCTGCCTGTTTCCTCGACAATGCCAGCATCCAGTTTGGAGGATCGGGAGTTAACTATGGCAGTGGTGCCATGACCGGAATCGTTCATCTGGGTTCTGCAAACCTTTTTCAACAGCCCGACCAGCTTTGGTTTTCCCCTGCTTTGGGCAGCTTCGGCAATAAAAGTGTAGGAATGGGGTATAAGTGGGGAAATGATCGATTGGCTACTTCGCTGAAAGTTTTTATGCAAGAGTCCGACAACGACTTTCCTTTTAAAAATACGGCTGATTATTATCAGCGTACTATACGGCAGACCAATGCCGGACTGAAACAGCTGGGTTTCTTCCCTCAGTTGTCGGTTCGCACCTCCGACCGTTCCCTGATGAAGGTTTCCTGCTGGGTACAGGAATACGATAAAGATATCCAGACCATGATGACCAGTTCGACCCCAAACCTTTCCCATCAGGACGACAGAAATGTATGGTTGAATGTACTTTGGAAGTATGCTGATTCGGCCTACGTTGTTACGGTCAGGAATGCCTATGTGTACAACAGCATTCTTTATACCGATCCGGCGCAGGGCACTACCGATAATTATTCCCGAAGCTATACCTCCGAATTGGAGTCGCGGGTGGGAATCCGGAACAATCACTGGTTACAGGTCGGCTTAAATTATACATTCGATCAAGCATTCTCGGGAGGGTACATCGGTAATGTTAAGCGTAGCCGTACTTCCTTGTTTTTACAGTACAAGATTGAAAACATTGCTCGCAGGCTGAACATTGCTGTGGGGTGCAGGGAGGAATATGTGTCGCATTTTATTCCTCTGGTGTACAGCTCGGGTTTGGAGTACAGGTTTAGTCAGCGTTGGCGTGTGACTGCCAATATTTCGAGAAATTACCGTATTCCTACCCTTAACGATCTGTACTGGAAAGAAGATGCCTTTGCTCGTGGCAATCCTGACCTTCAACCCGAATGGGGATGGTCGGGCGACTTTGCTTTACACCACCGGCAAAACTTGGGGGAACTGCTGCTGGAAATATCGCCTGTCTTTTTTTACAACTATATCAACAACTGGATTGTATGGCAACCCGATGCTATCACTGGTAAGTGGGAGCCTGTGAATAAATCGAAGGGCAAATCCGAAGGGGTGGAGCTTCGACTAAAGTTAGATTACAACTGGCAGCAGTTTCACTGGAGGACTGTGGCCTCGGGGCAATATACCTATGCCCGTTCACGACAGTCGAACAGACAATGGTCTAGCTATCCCCCCGATTACGTACCTGTCTATAAGGCAGGACTGAATCAGCTGTTGTCGTATAGGAATGTTACAGTGGGATACATACATAATTACACAGGCAAGCGATATTCGCTGGGTCAACGCTTACCTTCCTATCAGGTAGCTGATCTGTTTTGTCAGTATACTATCTTAAGAAGGCAATTCCGGTTGAATTTACAGTTTCGCGTAAACAACCTGTGGAATGAGTTTTATCAGGTTCGTCAGTATTATGCTATGCCGCTTCGGAATTATATGTTTACCCTGATGTTTGGTTTTTTGGAAAAATAACAATGTTTAATACACTAAAAATGATTTTCCTATGAAAAAGATGAGACACTTATTGTACCTAACTTTAGGTTTGTTTGTATTTGTGGCCTGTAACGACGACAATGAATCCGGACCCTCGGGATTGTATTCCAATGGGGCCTTTATTCTTCACGAGGGTAATTTTCAGAAATCAAATGCTTCGGTGGGATTTCTGAGTTTTGCTACCGACAGTTTTACCGAAGATATTTTTAGCACCACCAACAACCGTCCGCTGGGCGATGTACTACAATCGATGGCTATTTACAAGGACAAGGGTTATCTGGTATTGAACAATTCAAATAAGATTGAGGTAGTAACGATAAGCAATTTCAAGCAGGCCGGAGTCGTCGAAGGTCTTAGCAGTCCCCGCTATGTAGCATTTTATCAGAACGGAGGCTATGTGACCCAATGGGGCTCTGACGGTGTTCATGGTACCTTGGCTATTTTTGATATTGCAACATTAAAGGTTGATACGACTATTGCTATAGGTTCTGGTCCCGAAGGAATAGTTGTGATTAATAATAAGATTTGGATAGCCAACGGTGGCGGTTGGGGCATCGACTCTACCGTAGTGGTTTTCGATCCTGCTACCCTGAAGGTTGAAAAACGCATTGTGGTTGGTTATAATCCCAAGCATTTTACTATCGACCGGGAGGGACATCTCTGGGTATTGTGTTCGGGAAATGCCGATTGGACGGATAGCCAAAATGACAAGCCATCATCACTCGTGAAAATCGATGTTAACTCGTATTCAATTCTGAAATCAGTGACTATCGGGAAAAATGCCCATCCCGCCAAGATTGCCGGCAACCGCGATAAAAATATCATCTATTACGGTGCCGGGTATGGTTTCAATGGTATCTGGAAAATGAGCATCGACGCTACAGGAGTTGAAAATTCTCCTCTCATCGAAGGTTATTTTTATGGCTTTTCGGTCAATTCTGCTAACGACGAGATATACACTTTCGATGCGAAAGATTTTGCATCCAAGGGGGAAATGACCCGCTACTCGGCCAATGGAACCAAAATTAAGTCGTACACCGTAGGGATTATTCCCAACGCAGCTGTATTCAACAAATAAGCGATTGTTGCCCTTTCTATATTCCGAAAGTCCCGTATCAAACGATCATAGCATTAAGTACGGGACTTTCATTTTCGTGCATAGGGATTAACATTGGGCCAGAATCGCCAAAGCCCGTCTTTAAATTTAAAGCCATCGTACGAAGCATCTGGTCCATAATAGTTGTAATTGTTGGTGTACAACGGGCTGGATGGTGCCAGATGGTCGAAAATAATCATATCCAGTTTTTTATTGTAGTGTATCGACATTTGAGCCATAATAGTGTATTCAAATATTATCCGCGATTGTATTTTTAACCCGTAGTCGAACATCGGATAGCCAAATATGGGTTGCTGTTCATCGGTAAACCAAAGGGTTTCGATAATTTTTTTGTTGGTAAAAAGACTGTTGTTCAGGCAGGATCCCAGTAAGACATAAACTTTTTTTCCATCTACCTTGCGGGGAATAATCTCGTAATACAAGCTGCCATACCATCGTTCGGGGGTGAATTGTTCAAATACCGGTCGCGTTTCATATTGTCTGGACACATCTGTCAGCGTGATAACTTGGCATTGTCCGTTTTGGGGGGCCAGCTGAATTACTCCCGAAAACAGGTGGGTTCCATCGGTAAGCGGTATATTGAACGTAAATAGATTAAATTGCTTATCGGGCGAGTTGACCCTGCCTACATGAAGGGGCCTTGTTTTCGAAAAAAAAGAAGAATCTGTTTTCAGCCAATCTGTCAGCATACGGGTAATCTCACGTCCTTGCCTGATCCGGTCTGAGTCGGTGGGTAGATAAAGCATACGATTTTGCAACTGATTGATTTGTTCGATATATCCGGCCGATTGGGTGAAGGCGACCACAGACCAGAAAAACAGGAACAGCAATGTGGCTGTCGTTGGTAGCCCAATACTTTGCTTTTTGGTAGTCATTGCTTTTCGCATTTCAAGC
>Ga0138355_1143607_pt1 | contig 12812 bp, 15 predicted proteins | sample YNPNP_1300MetaT_FD_101540 | JGI IMG/M metagenome (GOLD analysis project Ga0138355, IMG submission 101540) | Anoxygenic and chlorotrophic microbial mat microbial communities from Yellowstone National Park, USA - YNP NP_1300 MetaT (Metagenome... ...
AAGTCGCTTCGGTGGGTTCCTGGGCCGAGTGCGCAACCGCTGCTCGTCTCTCCACAGGCGTGACTTCCGGCGTGCCCCGCCGTAGGTCGCCTTGGGTATCGGCGACAACAGGATTGTAGGACGGCTGCGCCGTCCGCGCGATCCTTCCTTGGCCTGAAGGCCAAGGCTTGCCGCGCACCTGGTCAAGGGCCTGAGTTGCCCGGAGGTACGCCAGGCCGTCGATTTGCATCAAGGCGCAGACTGGATCTGGAATGCTGGTCGGATCTGAAGGGCCGCGCCCCGACCAGGGTCCCCAGCAGGGGACCATCGACCGCCCCAGTCGACTCCTCAACCGGCTGAGGGACCATCAAATCCAAAAGGAGAGACCAAGCACCATACCAATGAGCAACAGCGCTGGTACGAAACCCGTGCTCAACACCGGCCCCCAGAATGGCCAGCGTCGGATAGCGGACATCTGAAGCTGTCTTGCCGTCATCACCGGATTCTGTATCATCGTGAATAAGTGCCTGATCCAGGCGCTCAAGGTCGCCACGCCGGATTACCCCGTTGCTCGCGCAGACGCTGCACCTCGGCGAGGCAACGCCAGTGACAGGCCAGCCGATGATAGGCACACAGCTGCTCGGGTTCCCGACAATCGGTGGGATGCAGGCACAGCGCCTCGATATGGCATAGGATGGTCTCGGCCAGCGCAACCGAGCGCTCGTGCACATACTGATGGATGAGATCGGCGAGGCGTCGGCGCAGGTGCGCGGGCTCCAGTCGTGTGAGGTCGTCGAGTTCCAGGTGATGTGTCAGAGCGGACATGGCGTGTTTCTCCCGAGCTTACGCAGTTGAGGAAACACCCGACGTGGCGATCCGGTCTGGAGTGGCTGGCGGGTCTATTTGATAATGGTTCTCATTTTACTGCAAAAACGCGCCCTGTCAATCTGTTTTCCAGGTCCAGACAGTCGAGCGTTTGCGTGCGATCCTGAGTGCCCTGTCATCGTCATGAGGATTCCCCCATGCCCACACTGCGCCTGCTGACCAACGTCGAGATCGCCCCCGAGTCCCGCCCCGAGCTGTTGGCCCGTGCCTCGCGCCAGGTCGCTGACCTGCTCGGCAAACCCGAGTCCTATGTCATGGTGATCCTGGAGAGCGGGCGCGACCTGTTGTTTGCCGGGACGTCTGACCCGTCCGCCTATCTGGAACTCAAGAGCCTGGGTCTGCCCGAATCGCGGACACCGGAGTTCTCGCGCGCGCTCTGTGGCCTGCTCGCCGAGACCCTGGCCATCCCGCCTGAGCGGGTCTATATCGAGTTCTCTTCCCCACCCCGCCATCTGTTCGGTTGGAACAACGCGACCTTCTAACTGGCGACAACGTCCTTGACCAAGATGGCGTCCTCGTCGCCCGCTTCATCGGTCTGTTGTAGCCACTCATGGCTGCCGTTGGGACAGATGTAGAGATCCCCATCGGGATTGTCCAGCGAGCTGTGGGGACAGGGTGGAGGTCTGGTCAAGACCGCACAGGGCGATGTCAACTTCAACGAGGACTCTGTCATGTTCAAACGCAATGCGATTCGGATCACAGCCCTTGCGGCCCTCGGGATACTGTCGGTCTTGTGGGGAGCGGTCCGGGCTGACCAGTCACCGCCGACGGGAGTGGCAGCAAAGCTGGAGGTCAAGGTGTTGGAAGCTCGGCAGCAGACAGGTTACGAAGCGCTCTACCGGATGGAGGTCATTTCTGTATTGCAATCCAGCCTCCGGCTGAAGCCGGGCGACATCATCCAGGTGCGCTCCCGCCTCACTCCAGAGGCGCAGGATCAGGGTCTCAAGATGCGTGGTTGGATCGGGATCACCGATCTCAACCCAGACCCCAGGGCCACTGGCCCTGAGGCCCATCTCCAGTTCGTCGTGACGGGCGCGGGAGACGGCTTCGCCGAGCTTCCACCAACGCCACCCTCATTACGCTGGATCGAATATCCACGCGAGGGCAGTGAATGAACACCGAGATCGTTGGAAAGTGCTGGAACTGCGAGGCCGCCCTGAGCCAATCGGACTACGGGCGCGAGGCGAGCTGCCTGGCTTGCGGCAAGCCGACCCACGTCTGCCGCAACTGCCGCCACTATGCCAGGGGCCGCCCCAACGATTGCCTGGAGCCCCTGGCCGAGCGCGTGCTCGACAAGACGCACGCCAACTTCTGCGAGCATTTTGAACCCAGCCTGACTCCAGCGGCAGGGGCCTCCCCGGCCCCAGAAGACTTGGCCAAAGCCGCGCAGGATCTGTTCAAATAGCCCAGCATCGGGTCGGATCACTCAGGTGACTGACCCTCCCGCCCCGCTACCACGGCCAGCGTCCCTCTAGTTCCACCTGAAGCGCCATGCTCGGGAAGGTCCGAATCAGCACGATCAGGCCCAGCACCATCACGCCCTCCAGCGTCGGCGGCACGGCCAGGGCGCGGATGCTGTCGGCCGCGACCAGCAGTTCCAGGCCCAGCAGGATGCCGCGCCCCAGATCCTACCGCAGTCGGTGGTATGGATCGCTCTGTGCGCAGCGCTACATCAGATCGCGCGCGCCGGCGATCAGGATACCGGCGACGATGACCAGCACTCCGGCACCGTCGATCAGCCGGTCGATCCATTCGACGAGGTCTTTGAGGTGGCTCATGGTTGTATCGGTCCCTCAATCTCACAGCCGGCGTTCACCGATCTGGGTCACGCGCGACCCGGCGTACTCCAGCCTAAACCCGCCTTTCAGGTAGCCCCAGTTCGCCATGAGCGCGATGTCGATCCGATCACAGGGCTGAAGCGCCTCGGCCTGGGCCGTCAGATCGATTCCACCATCGAAGGCCATTGGAACGGCCTGTCCGGCGATCCGGGCCGACCGGACCACACCGTTGTGGACCACCAGATCCGCGCAGGTTCGGCGGGAATCCCGATTGGAGACCGACACCATCGCGATACGATCCGCCGGCAGCGGAATGATGAAGGGCGATCCGCCGAGGGTGAAGGACGCCGCGACCTGTTCAACGGCCTTCTCCAGTTGCCGAGCATCCCAGGCAATCAGGCCCATGAGCACCAGCAGGGGAAGACCCAACAGCAGGCCGATCCACAGGAGTTTGATGAGAAGGCGCATGGCTGTCGGGCCTTCCGGTCTTCCTCGGTCTTGATCTCGCGGGGGACGCCGATACGCCTCGATCACCTGTCTTGGATGGCGCCGCTTGGAGACAAATACTTTGGGATATCATCCGGCGTCACTGCTGTCCGGTTAAATTGAAGGGTGAATCGCTGAAAGCCATGATTGACGCGGGATTGCAAGCGACGATGGGTGTCTCCGATTTGAATTCGAAATTGACGTTCCCGCAGAATTCCGGGCTTTGGCTCGGAGGCTGCCATGAACACTGGCAAGACGCTGTTCGCCCAGATCATGGACTTTCTGCCGTGGAAGACCTTCCATCGTATCGTAGCGCGTCATGGCGGCGACAAGGGCGTGCGGTCGCTGACCTGCGCCGAGCAATTCAGGGCAATGGCCTTCGCGCAACTCACCTACCGGGAGAGTCTGCGGGATATCGAAGCCTGCTTGCTGGCCCAAGCGGCGAAGCTGTACCACATGGGCTTTCGCGAACCGATTCGCCGTTCGACGCTGGCCGATGCCAACGAATCGCGCGACTGGCGCATCTATGCCGACTTTGCGCAGCGTCTGATTGCCCAAGCCCGAGCGCTGTATGCCAGCGAGGACTTGGGGCTGGAATTGTCGAACACGGTCTATGCGCTGGACTCGACGACCATCGATCTGTGCCTGTCGGTGTTTCCGTGGGCGCACTTTCGCACCACCAAGGCGGCGGTGAAGATGCACACGCTGCTCGATCTGAAAGGCAGCATTCCCAGCTTCATTCACGTCTCCGACGGGAAACTGCACGACGTGCATGCGCTCGACCTGCTGGAGATGGAGGCGGGGGCCATTTACGTGATGGATCGCGGCTACGTCGATTTCGCCAGACTGCATGCGCTGCATCTGGCCGGCGCGTTCTTCGTCACGCGCGCCAAGTCGAACATGAAGTGGCATCGCGTCTATTCGATGCCGACGGACAGAACCACAGGCATCATCTGCGATCAGCGCATCGTGCTGGACGGCTTCTACACGCAGCGGGAATACCCCGCCCAGTTGCGCCGGGTGCGCTTCAACGATCCGGAGTCCGGCAAGACGCTCGTCTTCCTCACCAACCAGATGACGCTGCCGGCCGCCACCATCTGCGCGCTCTACAAGAATCGCTGGCAGGTCGAGTTGTTCTTCAAGTGGATCAAGCAGCATCTGCGGATCAAACGGTTTTTTGGAACCTCGGAGAATGCAGTCAAGACGCAAATCTGGATCGCGGTATCCGTCTATGTGCTCGTCGCCATCGTCAAGAAGAAGCTGCAACTGAACGCCTCGCTCTACACTTTGCTACAGATTTTGTCGGTCACCCTTTTCGAGAAGATGCCCTTGCAGCAAGCCTTTCCGGCCGGCGAGTACATTCCGCCAGAGGGTATGCCGTGCAACCAACTGAATCTATTCACGATTTAACCGGACAGCAGTGATCCGGCGTCATTCAAGCACACAATCCACCATGAATCCTCAACCCCTGACGCACGGAGACATCGATATACACTTACTGCAATCCCGTCACTGTCCGAGACGACATCGCCCGCACCATCCGTAATAGGCCGCGCCCCGGCCGCCGAGGTCGAGCGGGGGAGATGACAAAGCCGATTTGATCCGAGTTGGTCGCTGAACTGGGGCAAAACTGGGGCACAAGAAAAACGGCTTAGACGGGAGACCGTCTTAAGCCGTTGTTTTATTGGTCGGGGCGAGAGGATTTGAACCTCCGACCACCTGAACCCCATTCAGGTGCGCTACCAGGCTGCGCTACGCCCCGTTGAAAAGAGGTGAGATCATACGCTGCGGCACAGCCTGCGTCAACGCCGCAGTACATGCAGGATCTCTTCCAGTTCGAGCCGTATCTGTCTCAGGATTTGATGGGTCTGACTGAGATCCTGCTTGGCGCCCTCGCCGCTGAGCTGCTGACGGGCGCCGCTGATCGTAAATCCCTTCTCATAGAGCAGACTGCGGATCTGGCGCACCATGAGCACGTCATGTCGCTGATAGTAGCGACGATTGCCGCGCCGCTTGACCGGCTTGAGCTGCGGGAACTCTTGCTCCCAGTAGCGCAGCACATGCGGCTTGACGCCGCACAGCTCGCTGACCTCGCCGATGGTGAAATAACGCTTACCGGGGATCGGCGGTAGTTCGCCGTCGCTCGCTCCGATCAGGCTATCGCTCGGTTCCCGCATAGGCCTCTACCCTCGACTTGAGCTTTTGGCCCGGCCGGAAGGTCACGACACGGCGGGCTGTGATGGGGATCTCCTCGCCGGTCTTGGGATTACGCCCTGGGCGCTCTTTCTTCTCGCGCAGATCAAAGTTGCCGAACCCGGACAGCTTGACCGGCTCGCCGCGCTCTAGGGCGGCGCGGATCTCCTCGAAGAACCGCTCGACGATGTCCTTGGCCTCACGTTTGTTCAGGCCAAGCTCTTCAAACAAATGCTCGGCCATGTCGGCTTTGGTCAACGCCATACCTGTTCAATCCCTCAAGCGTGCATCGAGTTCAGTGGTCAGGCGATCCAGGATCCGCCCCACCGTCGCCTCGATGATTTCGTCGGTAAGTGTCTGAGAAAAAGACTGTAAAATCAATCCTAAAGCGAGACTTTTTCGACCTTTTTCGATGTTCTGACCGGTGTAGACATCGAACAGGATCAGGTCGCGCAACAGGTCGGAGGCCGCCGAGCGGATGCAGTGCTCGACCGCTTCATAACTGACCCCTTGATCGACCAGAATGGCCAGATCGCGCCGGATACTGGGGTAACGCGAGATCCTGGCATAGCGCGGCAACACACCAGGTGTCAGCGGGACTAGATCAAGCTCGAATAGGAATACATCGCCGTTCAGATCGAGCCGTGCGGCAAGCGCCGGATGCAGCATCCCAATCAGACCGACCGCCCGACCGGCGCGCTCGATACGAGCGGTCTGGCCCGGATGCAGCGCCGGATGCTCGGCGGGCACGAAGTGGAACTCAGCCAGGACGCCGGTCTGGGTCAAAAGCGCCTCGACATCGGCCTTGAGATCAAAGAAATCGACGCCCTGCCCTTTCTGGCCCCACTGCTCCGGCAGCCGGTCGCCGACGACCAGGCCGGCGATCCCCGGGGTCTGGGTCAGCCCTTCAGGGCCGAAGCGAAAACGCAGGCCGGTCTCGAAGATCCGCACACGCTCCATCTGTCGTGCCTGGTTGTAAAGGGTGGTTTGCAGCAATCCGGGCCAGAGGCTGGTGCGCATGACCGAGAGCTCGGCGCTGATCGGATTGGCCAGTTTGAGTGTCTCGACGCCTGGCTCGACCAATTCCTGGAGCTCGGGACTGACAAAGCTATAGGTAATGACCTCCTGAAACCCACGCTCGACCAGCGTCAGCCGGGCCCGATCGAGTTCGAATCGGATCTCGGAGTCAGGTTGGATGGCCGTCGCCGAGCCGGCCCGATTGACCGGGATCCGGTCATACCCATAAATACGCCCGATATCGGCGATCAGATCGACCTCTTGCACCAGATCGAACCGTGCGCTCGGCGGCCTGACCTGCCAGCCGCCCTCACATCGCTCGACGGTCATACCGAGCCGTTCGAGGATGTCCTCGATGGTCGCATCGGACAGTTGCAGCCCCAGGATTCGCGCCACCCGCTCGGCACGCAGATGGAGCAACCTCGGACGTGGCAGATGCTCGGGGGCGCTGATCTCGCACACTGGGCCTGGCTCGCCACCGACGATGTCGAGCAGCAGGCGTGTGGCGCGTTCGATCGCTCGCACCTGGAGTTCGGGATCGACCCCGCGCTCGAAGCGATGCGCGGAATCTGTGTGCAGCCCGTAGCAACGCGCCTTACCGCTGATGGCAAGCGGAGTAAAGAAGGCGCTTTCGAGCAGGATGTCGCGCGTCTCGGCGCTGACGGCGGATTCCGCACCCCCCATGATACCGGCCAGCGCCACCGGGCGCTCGGCATCGGCAATGACCAGGGTGTCGGCGCGTAGTCTCACCTGTTCGCCGTTAAGCAGCGTCAGGGTCTCGCCGGCGATCGCCCAACGCACCCGGATCTCGCCCGCGAGCTTGGCCAGGTCGAAGCCATGCATCGGCTGACCGATTTCGAGCAGCACATAGTTGGTGACATCGACCACCGGGCTTATGGCACGAATGCCGCCGCGCCGCAGGCGCTCGCGCATCCACAGCGGCGTGGTCGCAGCTGGATCAATACCGCGGATGACGCGGCAGACATAGCGCGGGCAGGCCTCGGGCGCCAGCAACTGGACCGGGAAGCGCTCATCCGTGGTCGGCGCGACAGGGTCGATGGCTATAGGCATCAGGGGCATGCGATTGATCACCGCGACCTCGCGCGCCAGCCCCACCAGCCCGAGACAGTCACCGCGATCGGGTGTCAGATCGACCTCAATGCACTGATCGTCGAGCGCCAGCCAGGCGCGGAAATCCTCACCGATCGGCGCCTCTGGGGGCAATGGCAGGATCCCCTCGGAGGATTCGGCCAGACCCAATTCGCTCGCCGAACAGATCATGCCGAACGATTCGATCCCGCGCAGCTTGGCAGGCTTGATCTTGAAATCACCCGGAAGACAGGCCCCAATGGTTGCCACGGGTACCTTCATGCCGACGGCGACATTGGCCGCGCCGCAGACGATCTGGAGTGGAGCGTCCTCACCGACATCGACTGAGCAGACATGCAGCTTGGCGGCATCCGGATGTGGCTCGACGCTGAGCACCTGCCCAACCTTAACCCCACTGAAAACTGGGGCCGCAGGTTCAATCGCGTCGACCTCTAGCCCAGCCATGCTGAGTTGATCGGCCAGGCGCTGGGTATCCAGCGGCGGATTCACCCATTCGCGCAGCCATGCCTCACTGAATCGCATGTCCCACTCCCTATCCCGACGCCTGCTTGGCCTCGGGCAAAATTGAAATCAGATGATTGATGTCTGACCCCGACGGACGGCGCAGGTGCGGCTCGATCCGGTCGCCGGTCACAGCACACTCAGCGGAACTGACGCAGATAGCGCAGATCGTTGTCGAAGTTGAGCCGGATGTCGTCGATGCCGTAGCGCAACATGGCCAGCCGCTCCACGCCCATGCCGAAGGCATAGCCGAGATGACGCTCGGGGTCGATGCCGACATGACGAAAGACCTCGGGATAGACCATGCCGCAACCGAGCACCTCTAGCCATCCGGTCTGTTTGCAGACACGGCAGCCGTCGCCATCGCACATCACGCACTGGATGTCGACCTCCGCCGAGGGTTCGGTGAAGGGAAAGTAGGATGGACGGAAACGCAGCCTGAGGTCGCGCTCGAAGAAGTTGGTCAGGAAGGCGTAAAGTACACCCTTGAGATCGGCAAAGCTCACCTCCTCATCGACCAACAACCCCTCGACCTGATGGAACATCGGGGTATGGGTCAGATCTGAATCACAGCGATACACCCGCCCTGGTGCGATCACCTTGAGCGGCGGTGCCTGTTGTTCCATCACCCGGATCTGCACCGGCGAGGTATGGGTGCGCAGCAGCCGCTCGGCATCGAAATAGAAGGTGTCATGCATCGCCCGTGCTGGATGGTGCTCGGGGATGTTGAGCGCCTCGAAGTTGTGATAGGCATCCTCGACCTCTGGTCCCTCGACCACGGCAAAGCCGGCGTTGACAAACAGCCGCTCGATACGCCGCAGCGCGCGGGTGATGGGATGCAGCCCACCGGGCGCCTGACCGCGCCCGGGTAGGGTGACGTCGATGCGCTCAGCGGCCAGACGCGCGGCGAGGGCGGCCTGTTCGAGCTCAGACTTGCGCGTCTCGATCGCCTGCTGCACAGCGTCCTTGGCCCGATTGATGGCTTGGCCGGCAGCTGGACGCGCGTCCGGCGGCAGGGTGCCGAGCTGCTTGAGCAGGGCGGTCAGCTCTCCGCTCTTGCCCAGATAGCGCACACGCACCTGATCGAGCGCCGCTGCGTCGGCAGCCTGAGCGATGGCCTGGATCGCGGCCTCCTGGAGCGACTGGATACCGAGCGCGGTCTGTTCGGCCATGAGGTTCTCCAAAAAAGCGACTCACCCAGCCACCAAGTCCATGACCATGGCTGGGATCCGAAATAGACAGGATCGACAAGATTTTCCAGGATGGAGAGGATTGAAATATTTGGAATAATCCTGTCAATCCAGTCCATTTTCAACTAGATCAACGCAAAGAGGGAAAGACCAGAGCCTTTCCCTCCAGTGCGACAACGACTCACGCCGGATCAGGCCAGGGCAGCCTTCGCCTGCTCAGCCAGCGCCGCAAAAGCGAGGCTATCGTGATAGGCGATATCGGCGAGCATCTTGCGATCGACCTCGACACCGGCCTTCTTTAGCCCATCGATCAAGCGGCTGTAGGATAGACCGTTCTCACGCGCGGCAGCGTTGATACGGGTGATCCAGAGCGCGCGGAAGTCGCGCTTTTTCTGACGACGGTCACGATAGGCGTACTGGCCGGCCTTGATGACCGCCTGCTTGGCGACCCGGAAGACCTTGCTTCGGGCTCCATAATAGCCCTTGGCCTGTTCGAGGATCTTCTTGTGCCGCGCATGGGCGGTGACGCCGCGTTTGACTCTTGGCATTCTCTCGCTCTCCGGTCTGGGGGTCAGTGCAGTCTAGCAGTATGGAATCATGCGGCGCGCGGCACGCAGATCCGATTGATGGATACGCTGGGGGGCGCGCAGTTGACGCTTACGCTTGGTCGACTTTTTGGTCAGGAGATGACGACGGTGCGAGGCGTTGCACTTGACAGCACCGGAAGGCGTGCGCTTGAAGCGCTTCGCGGCTCCTCGATTGGACTTGATCTTGGGCATGGGATTATTGACTCCGCTATTTGCCGATGAGTAGGAAGCGACGATAGGCGCGAACCCCAATGAAACCAAGAACGCATCGGGCACCGCCTGGGTGCCCGATAACTGACTCGATTTAATCTGGGGATCCGGACGGCTTAATGTGCCGGAGCGTCGCTATTTCTTTTTGGGACCGAGCACCATGACCATCTGCCGGCCTTCCATGAGCGGCTGCTGTTCAACGATGCTGATATCGGCCAGGTCGTTCTCGATCCGCCGCAGCAGATCCAGCCCGAGTTCGCGGTGGGCATGTTCGCGCCCGCGAAAGCGCATGGTGACCTTGGCCTTGTCCCCATCATTCAGGAAACGGGTCAGGTTGCGTAGTTTGACCTGATAGTCTCCCTCGTCCGTCCCTGGGCGAAACTTGATTTCCTTGATTTGGACCTGCTTTTGCTTTTTCTTGGCCTCGCTCTTCCTTTTTTTCTGATCGAAGAGAAACCGACCGAAATCCATCAACCGACACACCGGAGGTTCAGAGGTGGGCACGATCTCGACGAGATCGAGCCCGGCTTCCTCGGCCATGGCCAGGGCCTCACGGGTACTGACGACTCCAATCTGATTTCCATCCGCGCCGATCAGTCGGACCTCCGGGATGTTGATCTCTCTATTGACGCGGTTTCGCTTTGGGGCGGCGATAGCAGGTTCCTCCAAAAACTCAAATTAAATGCAATCTAAGCGAACTGACCGATGGTGCGGTTCGCCTCTTGACCATCCATCAATGGATTCGATTTGCGACGTCCTGGTTTAGACGATCGATGAAGGCATCAAGGCTACAGGAGCCAAGATCCTGACCCTGGCGGTTGCGGATCGATACTGTGTGGGTCTCAACCTCACGATCTCCGACCACGGCCAGATAGGGAACCCGCTGCAGGGTGTGTTCGCGGATTTTAAAGCCGATCTTCTCGTTTCTCAAGTCAGACTCGGCGCGGAAGCCCTTGTCACGCAAGGTTTTAACCACCTCCCTGACATACTCGGCCTGGCGGTCGGTGATGTTGAGCACCACGGCCTGGACCGGGGCGAGCCAGACCGGCAGCAGACCGGCATAGTGCTCGATCAGGATGCCGATGAACCGTTCGATCGAACCCAAGACGGCACGGTGGATCATCACCGGCGTCTGCTTACTGTTGTCCTCGGCGATGTAGTAGGCGCCCAGACGAGCGGGCATCGAGAAATCGACCTGGATGGTTCCGCACTGCCAGGCGCGCCCGAGGCTGTCGCGCAGGGTGAACTCGATCTTGGGGCCATAGAAGGCGCCCTCGCCCGGCTGAATGCGGTAGGCCAGACCCTTGGCGTCGAGCGACTGGGCGAGCGCGGCCTCGGCCTTATCCCAGAGCTCATCGCTACCGACCCGCTGTTCGGGACGCAACGACAGGGCCAGATCGATTTCGTCAAAGCCGAAATCCCGATAGGTCTCAAACACCATGTCGATCAGGGTCGCGACCTCGGATTGGAGCTGATCCTCGGTGCAGAAGACATGGGCGTCGTCCTGGGTGAAGCGGCGCGCGCGCATCAGACCATGCAGTGTGCCGGAGGGCTCGTTGCGATGCACCACCCCGAACTCGGCCAGGCGCAGCGGCAGGTCGCGATAGCTCTTGAGCCCCTGGTTGTAGATCTGGATGTGACCAGGACAGTTCATCGGCTTGATGGCGAAGTCACGGTCGTCGAGCCGGGTGGTGAACATGCCGCCGGCGAACTTGTCCCAGTGGCCCGATCGCTCCCACAACGAGCGGTCGAGCACCTGCGGGGTTTCGACCTCCTGATAGCCGTATTCGGCGAGCTTTTCGCGCATATAGGCCTCGGCGAGACGGTAGACCACCCGACCCTTGGCGTGCCAAAAAACCATGCCGGGGGCCTCGTCCTGGAAGTGAAACAGGTCGAGCTGTCTGCCGAGCCGGCGATGGTCGCGCCTTTCGGCCTCTTCCAGGCGATGCAGATAGGCGTCGAGTTCCTTCTTGTCGCGCCAGGCCGTTCCATAGATGCGTTGCAGCATGGCGTTGCGCGAGTCGCCGCGCCAGTAGGCACCAGCGAGCTTCGTCAGCTTGAAGGCGTGGCCGAGCTTGCCGGTGCTCGGTAGGTGCGGACCGCGACAGACATCGAACCAATCACCCTGACGGTAGATCGAAACCTCCTCGCCCGGCGGAATGAGGTCGTCGATGATCTCGACCTTGTAGTGCTCGCCCCGTTCGGCGAAGAGCCGCTTGGCCTCCTCGCGATCCAAGACCTCGCGCACGATGGGTAGATCGCGCTCGACAATCTCGTGCATGCGCGCTTCGATGCGCTCCAAGTCGGTGGGCGTGAAGGGCTCATCGCGGGCGAAGTCGTAATAGAAGCCGTTTTCGATCGCCGGGCCGATGGTGACCTGGGTCCCCGGATAGAGCTCTTGGACGGCCTGCGCCATCACATGGGCCGCATCATGACGCAACAGTTCGAGCACGAACTCCTCGTCCTTGCGGGTGACGATCGCCAACTCGGCGTCGTGGTCAAGGATGTAGGAGGTATCGACGAGCCGACCGTCAACGCGACCAGCGAGCGCGGCCTTGGCCAGACCTGGACCGATGGCAGCAGCCACCTCCTGGACGCTGACAGGGTGCTCGAAGGCGCGCCGGGATCCATCGGGGAGCGTAATCAGGGGCATCTTGAATCCTGGGTTTCAGTGGCGATCGATACGAGGGATCGCGTGAGTCGATTAGCGCGGTCTCTGAACGAGGGACAATAAAAAACTGCCAGCTTTCAGCCGGTTTTCGCTGAAAAGCGGATTGCTGAAGGCTGGCAGTGGGTGTTGGTAGGCGCGATTGGACTCGAACCAACGACCCCCACCATGTCAAGGTGGTGCTCTAACCAACTGAGCTACGCGCCTG
>Ga0138355_1016409_pt1 | contig 12709 bp, 9 predicted proteins | sample YNPNP_1300MetaT_FD_101540 | JGI IMG/M metagenome (GOLD analysis project Ga0138355, IMG submission 101540) | Anoxygenic and chlorotrophic microbial mat microbial communities from Yellowstone National Park, USA - YNP NP_1300 MetaT (Metagenome... ...
CCCTTGGCAGCGGGGCTCCACTGCCAATCCGGGCCAGGTTTCGACTGGCGTTGCAGTCGGCGTGCGCCCGGAGACCACACTTGCGGTGCATTATACACCACATGGCGCACTTCGCGCGCCCGCCATTCCTCCCGCGACTCAAGTCGCGGGTTTCCTTGCGGAGGGTCTATGAAGGGTTAACAGCCACCCCTCACGATGGAGGGGGTACAGGCAGACCCCATTCTGCGTCATTCCGTCCGGCGTGACAAGCGGTAAAAAGCGGCACTCAGCCGGTCGTTGCCCGCACCGCCTGATTGAGCGCATTGGCGTCGGCATGTGGCAGCGGCAGATAGACCGCACCCATCTCACGCGCCAATTCACGCCCCTGGGGCTGCGGACGCGGCGAGGTATCGATCACCAGGGCGGCGATCTCCAGCGAGCGTACCAGACGCGCGGCGGCCAGTGCCTCCTCGGCGGCGCGGGTCCGTCCACCGCTGCCATCGCGCGCGACATTGGCGCGACCGTCGGTCATGAGGATCAGTACTGGTGTGCCGCCACGCCGCTGCACGCCCTCGGCCAGCATCCTTCCCAGGTCGATGCCCGAAGCCAGCGGCGTGCCACCACCGCCCGGGAGGCCGGCCAGACTGCGCTTGGCGCGTACCAGCGAGCGCGTTGGCGGCAGCAACACCTCGGCCCCCTGCCCCCGGAACGCCACCAGTGCCACCTGATCGCGGCGGACATAGCAGTCGGCCAGCAACAGCTCGACCGCACCCTTGGCCTCGGCCAGACGGTGCAAGGCCGAGGAGCCGGAGGCATCGACCACGAAGATGGTGGTGCTCTCGGACTTGTGTTTAAAGCGGGTGATGCGGAAGTCGTCCGGTCGGATCTCGAGCCGGTTGGAGGCCCTTCCGGCGCGCGCGCGTTCCTCGCGACGGATGCGCTGCCAGGGCGCTGCGGCACGCAGGGTCTCGATCACGTTCAACCGCTGTCCGGCACGCGGCTCGCCGCGCAACACCCCGGCGGGACGTCCGCGCGTCGGTGCATTCTGGATCGCACCGGCCTTGCCGGTGGCGCGCGCGCGCGAGCGGCGCAGCTTGCCCATCTGGAGCTGGGCCAGCAGTCCGGCCGGGATCGCCGCCTTGGTCGCCTCTAGGATCCGGTCCTGAAGCTCCTGGGGTTCCTGCGGCTCCTGGTTGGACTGTTCTTCGTCCTGATTCGGCTCCTCTGGCTCGGGTGGCGGCGGCTCGGCGTCCGGCGGCGGCTCCATCGGCGGGAGCTGGGTGGCGCGCGGGGCGAGCACCAGGCGTCCGGCGACGGCCAGGTCCTCCTCGGTCACGGCGTCGCGGCCTTCGAGTGCGGCATGGGCGCGGGCGGCACGGGTGGCGAAGATCGAGGCGCGCAGCGAGGGGATGCCGAGCGCCAGCGCGATGCCGCATAGCGTCTCGACCTGGGCATCGGTGATCCTGACATTGGGCAGACGCGGGCGTGCGGCGAGCACATCCTCGACACCATAGTCACAAGCGATGGTCTGGTCGTAGCGGATGCCATTGAGCTCCAGATGGAAAGCCAGGCGATCGAGCAACGCATTCGTAAGCCCCTCGTCCTCGCCCACACCCTCGTCGAGCGCCACCACGGCAAAGCGCGACGGCGTGCGCATGGCCAAGCCATCGCGTTCCAGGATCACCTCGCCCTGGTCAAAGGCCAGGTTGAGCCGGGCCACGGTCCCGGGCGCGATGCGCTCGGCCATCGCCAGCTCGACGATGCCACCGTCGGCCTCGACCAGCAATCCCTTCTCGGCCACCGGGCGCCCGGCATTGAGCGTGGCCGCCAGATCCAGTCCGCCGAGCAGTCGCCCATCCGTGACATGCAGCGGGATGCGCCGCAGGGGTGTTCCCTCGGGCTGGAGATCGCGCATGATCGACAGCCACTGGTCGCGTACCGGACCGGGGAGCGCGCGCAGCGCCACACCACCGGTCCCGACCGGATCGATCGTCATCAGGACCGCCGCCAGCACGGCGTCGTCCCAAGGCGAGGGCCCCGGACCCGAGGGGACCGCTCTAGCGCCGTCCGCGACAACAGGATTCGCGCCGAGCGTGGTCATTCGCCGAACAGCTCCTTGATCGCGCGCTCGACCCGGCTGGTCGAGCCAGACTCATCGAGCGGGTCACGACGCAGACGATGGCGCAGCGCCGAGACGGCGATGGTCTTGACATGCTCGATGGTGACGGTCCTGTCGCCCTGGAGTGCCGCCAGGGCGCGCGCCGCGCGGATCACGGTCAGCTCGCCGCGCAGACCGTCGGTCCCGAGCTTGATGCAGAGCTTGGCCGTTTCTTCGAGCGTCCGGTCTGGCACCTCGACCTCGGGCAGCAGCTTTTTGGCCTTCTGGATCTGGCGGCTGATCTTGGCGTCCTTGCCCTTCCACTTCTCGACGAAGGCGACGGGATCGCGCTCGAACTCGTCGCGCAGACGCACCACCTGCATACGGGTGGGGAGATCGGTCGGCGTCTTGACCTCGACTGAGAGACCGAAGCGATCCTGCAACTGAGGTCGCAGCTCACCCTCTTCCGGGTTGCCCGAGCCGACCAGAACGAAACGCGCCGGATGACGTACGCTCAGTCCCTCGCGCTCGACCAGGTTTTGACCCGAAGCGGCCACGTCCAAGAGCGAGTCGACCAGATGGTCTTCGAGCAGATTGACCTCATCGATATAGAGAAAACCGCGATGGGCGCGCGCCAAGAGACCTGGCTCGAACGCCTTTTCGCCCCTGGTCAGGGCGCGTTCTAGATCGAGCGCACCGATGACGCGGTCCTCGGTAGCGCCAAGCGGTAGATCCACCACAGGGACTGGCACCTGCCGGCTCTTGAGGGTCCCATGCTTGGCCTTTTTGGTACGGCACTCCTCGCACAGATAGTCGTCGCTGGCCTCGGGGTCGCAGTTATAAGGGCAATCGGCGGCACGCATCTTCGGCAGCAGGGCAGCCAGTCCACGGATAGCGGTGGATTTACCCGTACCACGATCACCGAAGACGAGCACGCCGCCGATGGAGGGATCGATGGCCGCCATCAGCAGGGAGCGTTTCATCTCTTCCTGGGCGACGATGGCGGAAAAGGGAAAAGGGATGGGCATACGTGGCGAACCTGGTTCGTATTTGATCGGACAGAAAGATCCAACCCGCACCGACAAGCCGGCAGGTACGGGCGCGAAAATCAAGCCTGCGACCCTAGCGCCCCTGGGTAGGAGAGGTCAAGTTCCAAACGTATCGGCCACAAGTCCGGCGCACGGATGACGTACAATGCACCGACCCGACTCTCGGGTCTCTCAACAGATGAAGGAGGACACCGCATGACCTTTTTTACCACCGAGGCCGAGGCATGATCGACACCCCACTCGCCCCCCAGGACCTCGGCCCCTCCAAGGGGCTCCACACCATCTCGCTTTTGAGCAGCGACGAGCGGCTCCAGGGTCGGCCCAAGCTCTGTAGCGACTGCGGGTTGTGCGACAGTGCGCTCAAGACGCGGATGTCCTCGGCCTGCCTTTTCGTGCGCAACCAGACCACCGAGATCGAGCAGCGCCTGCACGGTCGCACGCGCCGACCCGACGATGAGCTGCACTTCGGCATCCATCGTGCCCAGTATGCCGCCCGGATGCGCCACCCCAACCCCAAGGCCCAATGGACCGGCATCGTCACCGCGCTCGGCGCGCGTCTGCTCGAACAGGACCAGGTCGAGGCGGTCATCACCACGGGCGCTGCCCCGGGGACCAGGTTCAAGTCCGAGCCGGTCCTCGCGCGTACTCCGGCAGAGGTCCTCGCCACCGCCGGCAACAAGCCCTGTCTGTCGCCCACGCTGCGTCTGCTCGATCAGGTACGTGATCAGGGCATCCGGCGTCTGGCGGTCATCGGCACCAGCTGTCAGGTGCATATGTTGCGTGCACTCGAGCCCGAACTGGGGCTCGAAACGCTCTTTGTCATCGGCATCCCCTGTAGCGACAACGTCACCTATCCGGATCTGGAATATTTCCTGACCCAGGTCTCGCGCTCGCCCCAGACCATCGTGCACTACGAGTTCATGCAGGACTTCAGCCTCTGGATCCGCCACGAGGATGGGCGCAAGGAGCGCGTCAATTTCATCGACTTCCCGATGGACAAGCTGCATGGGATCTTCCCGTCGTCCTGTCTGTCCTGCTTCGACTATCCGAACGCCCTGGCCGACCTCACCATCGGCTACATGGGTGCAACGCTTGGTTGGCAATGGGTGCTCGTGCGCACCGCGCTCGGCGCTGAGCTGTTCGAACGGATCCGCCCCGAGCTGGAGCTCGGTGAACTGACCTCACGCGGTGACCGCAGACGCGGCATGCCGCACTATATCCAGCGACTGACCCAGCCGCCGGGGTCCAAGAGACCGCCGTTTCTGGTGCGCCAGCTCGTGGCCTACCTACAGCGCACCCGCGGCCCAAAGGGGCTCGAATTCGCACGCGCCATCATCGAGATGAAGCTCCTGCGCAATCTGAATTATGTCCGTAGCCAGTTTCCGCGCTTCGAGGCGCGGGTGGTGCCCGCGCATGTCTATCAGACGCTCGAACCCTATGCCGACAACTATCAGGCGGTCTTCGGGCGCCCCCTAGCCCCCCAAGCCGAGGTATGAGACTGATCCGCGGCCTGCACAATCTGCGCCCTACCGATCGCGGCTGTGTCGCGACCATCGGTAACTTCGACGGGGTGCACCTGGGGCACCGTGCGATCCTCCAGCGTCTGCTCGCCCGCGGGCGCGAGCTGGGTCTGTCGGCGACCGTGATCACCTTCGAGCCCCAACCGCTGGAGGTGTTTGCACCCGAATCGGCGCCAGCCCGGCTGACCTCTCTGCGCGAAAAGCTCCAGGCATTGCGTGCAAACAACATCGAGCGGGTGTTGGTTCTCGAGTTCGGCCCGAAGCTCGCAGCAATGTCGGCGCCTGAGTTCGTTGAGCGCCTGCTGATCGAGGGGCTCGGGGTGCGTTTTCTGCTGGTCGGCGACGATTTTCGCTTCGGACGGGGGCGTGCGGGCGATTTCGCGCTGCTGCGCGCGATGGGGCAGGCGGCCGCGGCGAAGGGGGCCGGATTCGCGGTCGAGGACCTGCACACCATCACCCAGGGCGCCGAGCGCATCAGCAGCACCCGGGTGCGCGAGGCCCTGGCGCGCGGCGATCTGGAGCAGGCACGACATCTGCTTGGACGGCCCTATTGCCTGGAAGGGCGGGTGGTGCATGGCGACAAGCGCGGGCGTGCGCTCGGTTTTCCGACGGCCAATATCGCGCTGCGGCGGCGTGTCAGCCCAGTGCGCGGGGTCTATGCGGTACGGGTGCGCGGACTCGGGCCGAACCCCTGGCCCGGAGTGGCCAATATCGGCACCCGCCCGACGCTCGCTGGAACCACCGCGCGTCTCGAGGTCCATCTGTTCGACTGCGACGACGTGCTCTATGGTCGGCACCTCGAGGTCGAGTTGGTACTGCGTCTGCGCGACGAACGGCGGTTTGACTCGGTCGAGGCGCTGCGGGCCCAGATTCGGCGCGATGTCGCGGCAGCGCGGGCCTTTCTTGAGTCTCAAGCATGGCTTGACCCCGGCTCGCCCCCACCGGAGGCCGCCGATCCCGACGCTTAAAAAATCTACCCTCGACACCTAAAAAACTCGAGGGTCGTGCCGATTCTGATCTAGACTTGATTCTGATCTAGACTTTTGGATAATCCGATCGACTTTCACACCCGGGGGGACTGATGAGGTCAAGTACACGGGGGTTTGGATTGGTCGAGCTGATGGTCACCCTCAGCGTGGTGGTCATCCTGATGGCGGTCGCCGTCCCGAGCTTTCGCGACACCTTCATCCGCAACCGCCTGACCAGTCAGGTCAATACCTTCATGGCCGCACTTACTTACGCGCGCGCCGAGGCCATCCGCCGCGGCCAATCCGTCACCCTGTGTAAGAGCAGCGATGGTCAGAGCTGCACGAGCAGTGGCAAGAACTGGGAGATCGGTTGGATCGCCTTTGTCGATCGCGACTCCAATGGCACGCGCGCGACCGGCTCGACGAGCACCGAGACCCTGCTGCGCGCCTGGCCCGCCCTCCCTACGGGCTACACCCTAAGGCCCAATCAAAACTTCGACAACTTCCTGCGCTACACCCCGCGCGGAGAGGCCAACAATCTCGGCACCTTTGCCCTGTGTCACGACAACCAACGGGTCGGGGCCAAGGCGATCGTCATCACCCGTCTGCGCCCGCGGCTGGGACACGACAGCAACAACAACCGGATCCCCGAAAACGACTCCGGTGATATCGCGAGCTGTTTTACGTCATGAACAGGACATCTGGCTTTACCCTCATCGAGGTCTTGGTGGCCATCGTCGTGCTTGGGGCGGGGTTGTTGGGGCTAGCCGCACTCCAGGGTCAGGCGCTCAAGGCCAACTCCAGCGCCCTGCAGCGCAGTCAGGCGGTGATGCTCGCCTATTTCATGCTGGATGCCATGCGTGCCAACCCCACGGCGGCCAGGAATGGAGACTATGACCTGGGGACACCGGGGTCGCCTGACACCCCGCACTGTACGGCCCCAACCGCAAGCAACCTCGTCACCCGCGATCAGGCCGCCTGGTTGACCGCGCTCAAGACGAATCTCGGCAATGCCAATACCACCTGCGGGCTGATCGCCTGTAGTAGCGCCAGCTGCACCGTCAAGGTGTTTTGGGACGATAGCCGCGCCGGCGGTGCGAGTGCACAGGTCATCGAGGTCACGAGCCGCTTATGAACCCGCTGCGATTTTCAAACCACCGTCAGGCCGGGTTTAGCCTGGTCGAGCTGATGATCGCCTTGGTCCTGGGGCTTCTGGTCACAGGTGCGGTGATGGGGGTCTTTCTCTCCAACCAGCAGATCCAGCGTCAAAACGAGGGGCTGGCCCGGATGCAAGAGAGCGCCCGCTATGCCTTCGAGGTGCTGTCCCGCTCGATCCGCGAGGCCGGCGGGATCCCCTGCGGCTCAGGACTCAGGGTCTCAAACGTCCTCAATCCTCCCAGCCAGTGGTGGGCAGACTGGGCGAACAATACGATCCGGGGGTATGCAGGGGGCGATGCCACCTTCCCGCGGGCCTTCGGCACCGCGGCAGGCGACCGGGTCTCAGGGACCGAGGCCATCGTCGTTTTGAGCGGCACCGGTAGCGAGGGGCTCATCATCGTCGATCACAATGCCCCCGCCGCCGAGTTCAAGGTCAATACCACAGCGCACGGGATCGTGGATGGCGACATCTTGTTGGTGTGTGATTATGACCACGCGGCCATCTTACAGACCACCAACGCCAGCAGCAGCACTGTCACCATCGTCCATAACACCGGCACTTCCGGGGTCTCGCCGGGCAATTGCAGCAAGTATCTCGGCTGGCCGGTGCCCTCAACATGCGGAAGCTCCGGGCCGGGCTCCGATCCGCCCTCCTACACGTTTGAAAAAAACGGCTTTATCAGCAAGCTCCAAGCCACGGGCTGGTACATCGGTCATAACGGACGGGGCAGGCGCTCGCTCTATCGTCTGCGGCTCCAAAACAACAGCGGCAGCGCCTTGGCCTCGGCCGAGGAGGTCGCCGAGGGCATCACCGATTTACAGTTCCAGTATCTACGCCGGGTGGCTGGCGGCGTGGCCGATTCTTATGTCGCTGCAAGCTCGATCACCGACTGGTCGGAGGTCGTCGCGGTGCGACTGACCCTGATCACCCGCACCCTGGAGTCCGTGGGCACCGATCAGCAGCCGATCGAGCGGCAGTGGCCTACCGTCGTCACCCTCAGGAATCGCCAGCCATGAGCGCCGAAATCCCAGCGTCCATTCGCCATCAGGGCGGTGCGGCCCTGATCGTCGCCCTGCTCTTTTTGTTGCTTATCACCCTAATCGGGGTGACCGGGCAGCAGAATGTGGCCCTCGAGGAACGGATGAGCGCCACTGCCCAGGATCGCAACCTCGCCTTCCAGGCTGCCGAGTCGGCGCTGCGCCAGGCCGAGTCCGTCGCCGCGACCAAACCGACCCCAGGTTACACCGACGCGGACAATACCTGTCCCAGCAGCGCCATCAACAACTGTAGCTCCGGTGTCTGCCCACCGCCCGACAAAGACTGCCAGCCGCGCTGGCTCGCGTCCGGGTTTAACGGCTGGGCCAATGCCGCTGCAATGGGGATCGCCGGTACCCCGCAGTACTTCATCGAGTATCTGGGCGACACCTTCAACTGCAGCGACGGGGGTTCGAGCGACCCTAAGAATTGCAAACGCTATCGGGTCACCGCGCGCAGCAATCCGGGGGCAGAACGCGCCTCCGTGACACTGCAATCCATCTATGCGACGGATTAGAGGGCCTAAAACCATGACACCTTTCAGCCTCCGCCATTGGATCTCAGGGATCGCGAGCGCGACCCTGATGGGTCTTAGCCTGCTGGCAGGCGCAGTGACCATCCCCAATGTCCCACTGGGCGCCAGGGCGGCAGCCCCGCCCCTGACCCTACTCGTCGCCGCCAAGGATCATCGCCTCTTTTACGAAGCCTACAACGACGCCTCGGACATCGACGGCGATGGTACCCTGGATATCCGCTTCAAGCCCAGCATCACCTATTATGGGCTGTTCGACTCTAGTCTGTGCTACACCTATAGCGGCAGTGGCACGAGCGGGCTCTTCTCACCGAGCACGACGACCGCGGACGGCAAATGCTCGGGCGGGCGCTGGTCAGGCAACTGGCTCAATTATGTCACCACCAGCCGCATCGATGCCCTGCGCAAGGTGCTCTATGGCGGTCTGCGCGAGGTGGATTCCGCAACCCAGACCATCCTGCGCCGTGCCTATATCCCCCAGGATGCCCACTCCTGGGCCAAGGAATACACCAACGAGACCGTGGATGGCTACAGGATCAGCGACTACACCCCGCTCTCTCAACCCCAGTCGGGAAAACGCCACTTCTTCGGCAACCTCACCAACAATGCCGGCACCAATTGCGCGACCCTGAATACCTGCAGCGACCTCCCCCCCCTGTTGTCGGTGGTGACCAATAGCAGCAAGCGGGTGTGGGAATGGGCCTCCAAGGAGCGACCGGTGCTCGACAATTCACATGGCGGGACCCGCACCGATTACACCGTGCGGGTCGAGGTCTGCACCAGCACCTTTCACGGCGGCTGCAAGCAATATCCCAATGGTTCCTGGAAGCCAGTCGGGCTCCTGCATGACTATGGGGAAGACGGCAGCATGCTCTTCGGTCTCCTGACCGGCAGTTACAACCGCAACCTGTCGGGCGGGGTGTTGCGCAAGGCGGTCTCGTCCTTTGCCTCCGAGGTCAATCCCACTACCGGTCAGTTCACGTCGACCAGCCCGATCGTCACCAGCTTCAACAAGCTGCGCATCCGCGATTACAACAATACCCGCACCGACAAAGCCTATCGCAGGGGTTGGCACGCCACTGCCCCCATGAACGAGGGCCAGTTCGTCGACTGGGGCAACCCCTTGGCCGAGATGCTCTATGAGGGGCTGCGCTATTTCGCCGGCCGGGGGAGCGCGACCCCGGCCTTCGTGAGCCCCCTTTCCGGTGCCCCGACCGATACCGAGGTCGGTCTTGCGGTCGCGACCTGGGATGACCCCTATGCGGCAGGGAGCGCGGCTGGGGCCCATTATTGTGCCAAGCCGAGCCTGATGGCCATCTCGGACATCAATCTCTCTTTCGACTCGGATCAGGTGCCGGGGAGCTACTTTAACAGCGGTTTCAGCGGGGACCTCAGTGGGCTCAATGTCACCACCGAGTGCAACACCATCACCACCCATGAACCCGGGATCCTGGGGTCCCATTTCATCGGTCAATCGGGTACTACCGATGACCGGGCCCCGACCGCCAAGGAGGTCACCTCCCTGGCCCAGATCCGTGGCCTGGCGCCCGAGGAACCGACCAAGCAAGGGAGCTATTACTCGGCCGCGGTCGCCTATTTTGGCAAACGCAGCGACCTGCGCCCGGCGCTCACCGGCATGCAGTCGGTCGATTTCTATGCCGTGGCCCTGGCCTCGCCCCTGCCCAGGCTCGAGGCGAGACTTACGAACGGCAAGATCATCACCCTGGTGCCCTTTGCCAAGTCGGTCGGCGGTTTCGGTATCAAAGCCGCCAAGGGTCAATTTCAACCGACCAACCAGATCGTCGATCTCTATCTCGAAGAGATCGCCAACTCAGGGGCAGGGGATACCAATCCCGCCATCAACGGCGGGCGCTATTACGCCAAGTTTCGCATCAACTACGAGGACGTCGAACAGGGCGCCGATCACGACATGGACGTGATCGCCGAATACACACTCACCGCCCAGGCCGACAACACCCTGCAGGTCAGGGTCAAGACCACCTATGAAGCCGGCGGTATCAAGCAGAACGTCGGCTATATCATCTCAGGGACCACCAAAGACGGCGTCTATCTGGTGGCCCAGGACGAAAATGTCTCTATCCCCTATTTCCTCAATGTCCCACCAGATCGCAACCCGGGGTATTGCGATGTCGCTACCCCGCCGGCGGACTGCAACACCCTGCCCTGTGCGACCGGTGCCTGTAGCACCAAGACCGAGAGCGTGCGCACCTTTAGCCCGGGTGCCTCGACGACGACCCTCCTTAAGGACCCGCTGTGGTATGCCGCCAAATGGGGCGGGTTCCTCGACCGTAACGGCAACAACCGCCCGGACCTCACCCAGGAGTGGGATGCCGACAACGATGCTGTACCGGATACCTATTTCCTCGTTCATAACCCGTTGCGACTCAAGGAGACCCTGAGTCGCGCCCTGCAAAACATCCTGGATCGATCCGGGAGCTCGGGCAACATCACTGCCAATTCCACCCAGATCAGCAGCGACACCCAGATCTTCCAGGGTCTCTATAGCAGCGGGGATTGGTCCGGTGATCTGGTCGCCTATCCGATCACGAGCTCAGGCGTCGGGACCACCCCCAATTGGCGGGCCTCGGCAAGTCTCCCCAGTCCCGCGCAGCGGCGGATCTTCACCCGCTCGGGTGGGAGCGCGGTAGAGTTCCTGTGGGCCAATCTCTCCGCTGCCGACAAAAACGCATTGGACAACACGAGCGCCCTGCTCGACTATCTGCGCGGGGTGCGTACCAACGAACAGCGGAATGGGGGCAGCTTCCGCAACCGTCGTCTCGATAACGTCCTGGGGGACATCGTGCACTCTTCGCCCTTCTATGTGAAGGACACCGCGACCGTCTATATCGGGGTCAACGATGGAATGCTGCATGCGTTCAATGCTGCCACCGGCACTGAGCTCTTCGCCTACATCCCGAGTGCGGTGATCCCGCGCCTTAAGAATCTGGCCTTACCCGGATACAGCCATGACTACTTCGTCGATGGCGACGTTACCGTCTCTAGCCGCAGTCTCACCGACGGGACGAACTATCTGGTGGCGACGCTCGGGCGCGGTGGCAAGGGGTTATTCGGCCTGGATGTCACAGATCCGGCCAACTTTGGAACGGGCCAGGTCAAGTGGGAGTGCTTTGTGACCGGCGGGACGGTCTCGGCCTGTAACGGCAACAATGACCTGGGCTTCATGCTCGGGCGTCCGGTGATCGCCAAGATGAACGATGGCAACTGGGCGGTGATCCTCGGCAATGGTTACAACTCAGTGAGTGGCAAGGCCGTGCTCTTTGTCTTCAGGCTCAACGACGGCGCCCTGCTCAAGAAGATCGACACTGGCGTCGCCGGTGACAATGGGCTCGCCAGCCCAGGCATCTGGGACGAGGATGACGATGGCGACATCGATGCCATCTATGCCGGCGACCTCAAGGGCAACGTCTGGAAGTTCGATGTCAGCAAATCCAATCCCAATCAGTGGGATGTCGCATTCAAATCCGGGGGTACGCCGCAGCCCTTCTTTACCGCCAAGGATCCCTCGGACAACCCACAACCCATCACGGCCCAGATCACGATCGCGATCAATACCAGATCCGGGAGCATCCATTACGGCAAGCGCTATGTCTTCTTTGGGACCGGAAGCTATTTCCGAAGCGGCGATCCAACCGACACCCAGACGCAGAGCTGGTATGGGTTGATCGATGAGGGCGCCCAGATCTCCGGGCGATCCGAACTCAGAGAAGGTTCGATTGAACAAGAAGGGACCTTCGCTGACCGGGCGGTGCGGACCTTCAGCGCCGCGGCGGACAACAACATGACGGACAAAAAGGGCTGGTACATCGACTTTACCACCCAGATGGGTGAGCGCATCGTCACCTCATCCAAGCTGGAGACCATCGCGCGCCGCAAGATCTTGATGGCAAGCTCGATCATCCCCGAGGATGACCCCTGCCAGCCGGGTGGGCGCGGCTATATCAACCAAATCGACCCCTTCACCGGAGGGAGGATCAGCGCCGGGCTCATGGATGTCAATGAAAATAGCGATTTCAGTGACGACAAATTGAACAATGTCTTCATCGGGGGGGTCGGCATCAGCGAGGGGATGCCCGGTGAGCCGAGTCTGGTGGGGAATCGGATCGTCGTCGGGCTGTCTAGCGGCGGAACCGATTCGATCAACTCTCCAAGCGGCAGCGTAACGAGCGGACGTCAATCCTGGCGAGAGATCGTGACGGAGTAGGCCGTAAACAACCCTCGACTGAAGTCGAAGGCTTTATTGTGAGACGCAGCAAACATGGTTGACCGCATCCCCAACATTGGGCGTGTTTACAGCCGCCCTTGGCAGCGGGGCGCCGCTGCCAATCCG
>Ga0138355_1038614_pt1 | contig 12609 bp, 10 predicted proteins | sample YNPNP_1300MetaT_FD_101540 | JGI IMG/M metagenome (GOLD analysis project Ga0138355, IMG submission 101540) | Anoxygenic and chlorotrophic microbial mat microbial communities from Yellowstone National Park, USA - YNP NP_1300 MetaT (Metagenome... ...
GAATATACTAAGTAACATAAAGACTATTTCTTGGGCATTACTCGATAGAGCTTTATTTATTGCTTATGGTTTAATATTCTTACTAATTATAAACTTTACTGACCTATCTGATTTTGGATTATATTCAATTTTGATCGCTATAAACTCGTGGATCTTTACTATCAGTGATTCATTGAATTTACAAAATATAATACAATTTGGGATGCAAATTCCAAATAGACCTAAAGTAAATCTTTTTTCATTTTCAACTCACTTTGTTTTTACCTTGGGCTCAGCCTTAATTATCATTATTTTCAGTGATATATTGGGTAATTGGTTAGGTATTCCCACCTTAAACAAATTAGCCTTCTATTTATTATTGATAACCGTATTTACAATTCCCAAGTCCTTTTTACAGAAGTTTTTTTATCGTGATCGTAATATGAAGTATCTTTTCGTCTCGAATTTTGTTTTTTTTGCAAGTAATGGACTTTTCCTCCTATTTTTCATAATTCAAAAGGGTAAACTCGATTTACACATACTATCAATAGGTTATACTTTTGGTTTAGTTTTTTCTGTTATTATTTTGTTAGCATTAGCCAAAAGTTCTCTATCATTCAGTCTAAAAGGAAATATCTCTTTCAAAGAAATGATTGTGTTTAGTTACAAAAATACCATTGTTTCACTACTTTTCACAACACCAAGGCAATTGGACATAGTTATAATGAAGTTGTTTTTTTCGATTGAAACAATTGCAATTTATTCAACAGCTCGCACAATTTTCCGTGTTTTCGAAGAAGGTATGAATGTTGTTACTGCTCTTGTTTATCCAACTGCGGTCAAATTTGTCACAGAAATAAACTCAGCAGAATTAAAATCGCTAATCAAAAAATCCAATTCTTTTAGTTTTGCAATATTTTCGATAGCAGCTTTGACCCTATCATTGGGTTTGGCAGATTTATTGTTCAAATGGATTTTGCCATTAAAATACTATACCTCCAAAGAATACTTCGAAATTTTGTTGTTTGCAGCGCCTTTTCTTCCTTTTACGATAACCTATTCTATAATGGTTGCCCAAAATAAAATGAATCAATTGATTTTGATTGTCTGCGGAGGTATTTTAACATATTTTACAGCGTTTTATTTTGTTGGAAATATCCAAATTGTAAATTTTGTTCCTCTTCCTTATGTAATTTATAATATTTTTATGGGTTCTGTAGCTTTTTTAATTGCAATATTTTCGATTAAAGTTAGCTTGTTTGATTTACTTTTGAGTTTCATCCCCGACACGATTAATTTTTTTCAAAAAAGTATTTAAATAAAAAAATAATTTTAGTTTATTGTCTAATTTTTTTTAATATTTGATAATCTAAAATAATTTTTTTTTGTAATTTAGATGTTGCTAATTTCTATTTTATTCATAAACTAAAAAGGAGTTGAATATGGATGTTGAAATGCTTGCTCGCGTCCAATTCGCCATCACAGTTGGTTTCCATTTTCTTTACCCTCCATTGAGTATTGGACTTAGCTTATTTCTTATTATTTTGCAGTATAACTATATTAAAACTGGACAACAACTTTGGGCTAATTTAGTTAGATTTTGGATTAAAATTTTTGCACTTACATTTGCAGTTGGTGTTGCTACGGGTATCGTGATGGAATTTGAATTTGGAACCAATTGGGAGCGTTATTCTCGGTTCGTTGGTGACGTATTCGGAAGTCCATTAGCAGCCGAAGGTGTTTTCGCATTTTTCTTGGAATCTACTTTCCTTGGTGTTCTGTTGTTTGGTTGGAATAAGGTGAAACCTCGAACACACTTTATTTCGACAATTATGGTTTCGTTGGGAGCCCACTTAAGTGCTTTTTGGATTATCGTTGCAAATTCTTGGATGCAAACTCCTGCAGGCTATAAAATTGTTGGTGAAGGTGCGTCGATGCGAGCCGAAATCACAGATTTTTGGGCTATGGTTTTCAATCCCTCAACCATCGATCGCTACATCCACACAATTATTGCTGCTTGGTTAACCGGTGCTTTCCTATTCTTTGCTATCAATGCCTATTATATGCTCAAGAAAAGACACATCGATATGGCTCGTCCATCTTTAAAAATTGCAACCATAGTTATTTTGATTGCATCTTTATTACAATTAGCATCGGGACATAGTAGCTCTGTTGGTGTAGCCCAGAATCAACCCGAAAAAATGGCTGCATTTCTTGGTCATTTCGAAACTCGCCCCGCTGGAATCCACCTTTTTGGATTTGCCGACGCCGAAAAACAAGAAACTTGGGCTATCGAAATACCTGGCTTTATTTCACTATTGATGTATGGCGATCCATCTGTTCCTGTGAAAGGTTTAGAAGAATTTCCCAAAGAAAATTGGCCACCAGTTAATTTATTTGTTTATCAATCCTACCATTGGATGGTGGCAATTGGCTTTTTCTTTATCGCATATGGTTTCTTCTCGCTATACGTATGGAAAAAATACAACTTTGAAGGACCAAAATGGTATTTGTGGATTGGCGTGATTTCGTTTATTCTGCCACAACTTGCCAATCAATTTGGTTGGATAAATGCCGAAGTTGGGCGACAACCTTGGATTGTCTACAAAATGTTGCGGACTTCGGAAGCCTTTTCAACTGTCGTTACTGGTAGCGAAATTTGGTTCTCTTTACTTATGTTTACTGGGATTTATACTTTGTTGTTAATATTATTTATCTTTATTTTGGTTAAGAAAATCAAGCAGGGTCCGGAACCTGTCTTGAATAATTAGGAGGTAGATTATGGATCTTAATATTATTTGGTTTATTTTAGTTGCCGTATTACTCACTGGTTATGCAGCATTGGATGGATTTGATTTAGGAGTTGGGATAATTTCTCTATTTACAAAGAAACCCGAGGATAGAAGAATTTTGATGAATTCTATTGGTCCAGTGTGGGACGGAAACGAAGTATGGTTGCTAACTGGTGGTGGAGCAATTTTTGCTGCATTTCCTCACGTGTATGCAACTGTATTTTCGGGATTTTATCTTGCATTGATGTTGCTTTTGTTGTTTATGATTCTACGGGCTGTATCGATGGAATTCCGCAGCAAAGTCGAATCTGCTGATTGGCAACTAATTTGGGATAGAGCCTTCGGAATATCTTCATTAGTCATCGCATTGCTTTTGGGTGTTGCATTAGGCAACATAGCCCAAGGTCTACCTGTTGATTTAGATAAAAATATCCGAATAAATCTGTTCCAATTACTCACTCCATATCCACTGGTAATTGGATTACTCACGGTCGTTTTGTTCACTCTTCACGGAGCTTCGTTTGCATTGAACAAAACAGGAGACGAACTGCAATCAAATCTCAAAACATTAGCTCAAAAAACATATTGGATAATTTTGATACTACACGGGTTAGCAACAATTTTAACTTTCGTCATAGTTCCACAACTAATAACTAACTTCAATAGTTTCCCCGTATGGTATATATTTCCATTAATAGGTTTGGCATTAATTCTACTTTATCCAAATCAAATCAAGAAAAATAATTATAAAATGGCATTCACATATTCATTTCTCACAATTGTGATGATGATGGCAACATTTGCCATAGGTTTATTTCCAAATATGGTGCCAGCCCACGATCCAGCTAATAGTTTGACTATTTATAACGCCTCGTCGTCCCAAATGACCTTAACAGTTATGCTTATCATTGCTTTGATTGGTATGCCAGCAGTAATTGGATATACCATTTGGGTTAACAAAGTATTTCGAGGCAAAGTAACAATCGACGACACAAGCTATTGACGAGCTAAAAAAAATTTATTCCATCGCAGACTCCAGAAACTAATTGGAGTCTGCTTTTTTAGTTTTCTCACATATTTTCAATTAATATACAAATTCAATTGTAAATCTATAAAGCTGTTGAGCAAATAAAAAATTAAATTAAAAGAAAAACACATAACCAACACTATTCTTTTATTGACAATTTAAAACCTCTAAAGGTTCAATTGAATGTATCGCGAACTTGTTATTTTCTTCTCCTCTATTTCCTTTTTGATTGATTTTTATTAATTTTACAAAATGAAAGATTTAAAAGAAAAAAATCAATTGTTAGGTGGCAATCCAACAAATGGCGACAGTGATGTGGATAGGATTTTGCGACCTTCCAATTTTGATGAATTCACTGGACAAAAAAAATTGGTTGATAACCTAAAAATATTTATCCAAGCTGCCAAAAAACGCCGTGAACCTTTAGATCATACACTTTTTACTGGTCCTCCTGGATTGGGAAAAACTACCTTGAGTATGATTATTTCACGCGAAATGGATGCCAAAATCAAAATCACTTCGGGTCCCGTGCTCGAAAAACCGGGCGATTTAGCAGGCATATTAACAACATTGGATGAAGGTGATATTTTGTTTATTGACGAAATTCATCGTCTTCATCCCGTTATCGAGGAATTTTTGTATTCGGCAATGGAAGATTATCGTTTGGATATAATGATTGAATCGGGACCGAACGCTCGATCTATACAAATTGCCCTACCACGCTTCACTTTGATTGGAGCTACCACTCGAGCAGGTTTGCTAACTGCACCTTTGCGTTCACGTTTTGGTATTGTTAATAGATTGGATTATTACGACGTGGAAGATTTAACAAAAATAGCAAAACGCTCAGCAACCATTCTCAAAGTGGAAATCGACGAAGATGCCGCTCGCGAAATTGCTTCCCGCTCCCGCGGAACACCTCGAATTGTTAATAGATTGCTTCGTCGCACTCGTGATTTTGCCCAAGTGGAGGGTGATGGTCGGATTAATTTGCAAATTGCACGACGTGCCCTAGCTGCATTAGATGTAGATGAACGTGGATTGGACGAAATGGATAAACGAATTTTACTTACCATTATCGAAAAATTTGATGGTGGTCCAGTGGGATTGAATGCTATTGCTTCCTCGCTGAGTGAGGATAGTGGAACTATCGAAGAGGTATATGAACCATTTTTACTCCAACAGGGTTTTATTAATAGAACACCTCGAGGACGAATGGCTACAAAATCAGCCTATAAACATTTTAACATTAGTCTGAAAGGGTCAAATCTATTAGAATTGTTCGATGATGACAAATAAAAATCTATACAATATAGAAGGCTTAGAAATAATTTCTGGAAAAGAAATTTTCGAAGACATTCTAACTACCCGTACTTTTCGAGTAGAAAGGATCATTAGTACAAACAATTGCCCAAGCCAAGATTGGATGGTACAAGATTGGTCCGAGCTTGTTTTTTTACTCAAAGGAGATGCAACACTTGAATTTGCAGATAATAGCATAATTGAAATGCAGGAAGGCGATTATTGCTTTATCCCAAAGCAATTAGCCCATCGCGTCCTTAAAACTAACAATTCACAAACTATTTGGTTGGCTATCCACTATGAAGAAAGTTAAGACCATTGCTCGCCCAAATATTGCATTAATTAAATATTGGGGAAAACGAGACGAAAAATTAAACTTACCTGCTGTTGGCAGCATATCGATAACCTTGGATGGAATTTCGACCAAAACCGAAATTTCCTTAACCCAAAACGTTGATAAATTCTATTTGAATGAACAAATCGACATCGTAGAACATTCCAAGATTGTCCCTTTTTTGGACTATGTTCGCGAATTTATCAACGACAAAGTGTATTTCGAAATTCATTCCGTTAATAATTTTCCAACAGCAGCTGGACTAGCTTCGTCCGCCTCGGGTTATGCCTCGATTGCTAAAGGAATCAATCACCTTTTGAAGTTAAATCTATCCGACAAACAATTGTCGCAATTAGCACGTCGAGGAAGTGGTTCGGCAGCTCGGTCCATTTTTAGCGGATATGTAGAAATGCACAAGGGCAATATGCCAGATGGATCGGATTGCTATGCCGAGCAGTTGTATAGTCCAGATTATTTTCCACTTGTTGTCTTTGTTGTTATAACTAATACCGAAATCAAAAAAACAAGTTCACGAAATGGAATGTTAATTTCCAAAAACACATCGCCCTATTACTCAACTTGGGTCAATACTTCTGAATATGATATCAACGCAATGAAAATAGCTTTACGCGAAAAAGATTTTAATAAAATTGCAGATTTATCAATCCGAAGTTGCCTTAAAATGCACTCGGTTATGATAACTTCCAATCCTCCTTTAATTTATTGGAATTCCACTACATTCGAAATAATAAAGCAAATCGAGGACTTATTCTATGAACAAAATCAACCCGTTTTTTTCACAATCGATGCTGGTCCACAAGTTAAAATAATAACTCTCCCAGAATATAAAAAGCATTTGTTAAAAATAATTAAAAAATTAGACAATATTCAAGATTATTACGTCTTAGAATTAGGAAATGGTGCAGAAATCATAGAGGATTAATTGGATATTTCAACCAAAACACCTGGTAAACTAATTATTTTAGGAGAGTATGCAGTATTGGAGGGAGCCCCATCCTTAGTTGCCTCCACAAATAGGTTTGCTAATGCAATTTTCAAAAAATCCGAGGATGGTGTTTTTAAAATCAAGGCACCATCGATTAATGTTCCATTACTCAAATTCCTGATTGACGAAGAAGGCAAAGTTAAGTTCATCGATAAGTCTTTCGAAAAAGTAATGGAAAAATTAAGTTTGTTTGTTGCAATATTCGAGCACACTGCACGAAAACTACTCGAAAAAGGCTTTAAAATTCCACCTCTCGAAATCTTTTTAGATACTTACGATTTTTATTACACCCAAAGTTTGTTCAAACTAGGGTTGGGATCGAGTGCAGCTGTTACTGTTTCGTTAATAACGGGTTTATTGGCATCCAACATTGTTGATCCTAAAGAAATTTCACGCGAAACCATCTTGAAATTAGCTTTAGATTCCCACAAAAAAGCACAAGGCAATATCGGTAGCGGTATCGACATAGTTACTGCTATTTATGGAGGAATCCTAAAATACCAAATAAAAAATAACGAAATTAGCTTTAAGCGTCTCAAAATGCCCAATAATCTGTATTATCTAACTGTATGGTCTGGAAAATCCGCATCAACAACTGGTTATGTCAAAAAATTTTATGAATACAAGAAAAAAAGGCCAAAAGAATTTTATAATTTAGTTAATAGAATGACCGAAACCTCCAGCGAAGGTATCGAAGCATTCGAAAATCAAGACCTAGAAAAATTCTTATCAAAATATGATGAGTACTATCATTTACTGCATTCATTGAATCACAATTTATCTATCCCTGTTATAACCGATGAACACAAATTAATCCACGATATCTGCCACAAACAAGGCGTTGTTTACAAATCCTCCGGTGCTGGTGGTGGTGATTTAGGTATCGCATTCTCTACTTCCCAAGAAAAATTAGATTCAGTAGCCCAAGAGCTAAAACATTTGAATTTCGATACATTAGAAATTGAATTTGGAATTGATGGTATAAACGAAGAAATACCTTTGAGAGAAGATTATGCGAAATTCTCGTATTCCTAATTTTTACAAATTTTCGATATTTCAACGCCTGGATATACTCCGCGAAAACGAGTTTATCAATCAACAAGATATAAAAGACCTTATCGATGGAAAATACGATTTAACTCCCGAACAAGCAAATAAAATGATCGAAAATGTAATTTCCACATTTTCGCTTCCAATGGGAGTTGCTTTGAATATGCAAGTAAATGGCAAAGATTACGTTGTTCCAATGGTTGTCGAGGAACCATCAATAGTTGCAGCACTAAGTTCGGCATCCAAAATTGTTCGCGAAGCAGGTGGCTTCCAAGCCGAAAGCACCCGAGCAGTATTAATTGGTCAAATTTTGTTACTCAATTCTGAGAATGATACAAAATCCCAATTTGCCATAATGCAACACAAAGACGAAATATTGGCATTGGCTAACTACTTACAGCCAAATATGTATTCGCGGGGTGGTGGAGCAATCGATTTAGACGTTAGAATTTTGCCAAATCCCACAAACTCGGGCAATATGATTGTGGTTCATATTTATGTCGATACTTGCGACACTATGGGTGCAAATATGGTAAATAGTATTTGCGAAGGAATTGCTCCGTTGCTCGAAAAAATATCTGGTGCCAAATCTTTTATGAGAATTCTATCTAATTTACACGATCATTCTATTGCTCGAGCTAAGTGCGTTATTCCAGCTAATTTGTTGGATGATGGAAAACACAAAGGTAAAGAACTTATTGATGGCATTATAATAGCAAATCAATTTGCAATATTAGATCCTTATCGTGCCGCAACTCACAATAAAGGCATAATGAATGGAATTGATCCATTAGCAATTGCAACTGGAAATGATTGGCGAGCAATCGAGGCAGGAGTCCACGCTTATGCAGCCCGTACTGGACGCTACATTGCTTTAACAAATTGGCAACGCGACGAACAAGGTAATCTTGTTGGTCAAATTGAATTACCATTAAAGGTGGGAATAGTAGGAGCTCCATTACAATCCAATCCTAAAATTAAATTAGTACATAAAATTTTAGGTATTAAATCTGCAAAAGAATTGATGGAATTGATGGCTGCTGTTGGTTTAGCCCAAAACTTTGCAGCTATCAAAGCACTGGTTAGTGAAGGAATTCAACGCGGGCATATGAGTTTGCACGCACGATCGGTAGCCAAAGCTGCGGGAGTTAGCGAAAAATACTTTGATTTTGTAGTTGATGAATTGATTAAAAGTGGGGATATAAAAATTAGAACTGCCAAAGAAATAGAACAAAAAATTCTTGCAAATAAAATGACAATAGAAGAAAAAAAGGAAGAGGAGCAACTTCATTCGGGTTATGGAAAAGTTATTTTGTTTGGTGAACACGCTGTTGTTTATGGCTCGAATGCAATAGCTGCACCTATTCCTTATGCAATAAAATCCAAAGTTGAGAAATCAAATAATGGAACACGTATTATTATTCCCAGATGGGGAGTTGAATTCGATTTATTCCGTAAAGCAAAGGATACCAATTCTTTGATACAATCTGCCGAATTAATCATCAGAACTTTAGGTTTGGAAAGTCAATCTCTTCAAATTTTAGTTTTTCCGGGCATCCCACGAGCAATGGGCTTGGGTGGATCAGCTGCTTTAGCAGTATCTGTAATTAGGGCACTGTCCCATTTTGCAAATCTACATCTGACCGATGAACAAGTTAACGAAATTGCTTTTGAATCCGAAAAATTAGTCCACGGCACACCTTCTGGTATCGACAACACAATGGCAACTTATGGTAAGTTAATCCGATACAAAAAAGATGCAACTCCCAAGACTCAATTCATAAATTTAAAAAGTCCATTACCTATTGTTATTGGATTGAGTGGCACCGAAGGATTAACTTTGAAAATGGTTAGAATGGTTCGCGAGGGTTGGCTTAAAAACCGTAACCATTACGATTCTATTTTCAATCAAATTAATCAAATTTCGCTCGAAGCAATCGAAGCAATCGAAAACTTCGATTTGGAAAAATTAGGTTATCTGATGAATTTAAATCACGGATTGTTGAATGCTTTGCAGGTATCCACACAAGAATTAGAGGAAATGATTGCAATAGCAAGACGAAACGGTGCTTTAGGTGCCAAACTTACTGGAGGTGGAGGTGGCGGCGCAATGATTGCTCTTTGCCCCGAGAATAGGAACGAAATTGTCGAAGCTTTGAATAATTCTGGCTATCACACGATTGTAACAGATATTACGAACTAACTACAATTTTTTATGGAAAAAAATCTTAATATCGACCAAAACAATAGAATAGTTTCGTTTTCAGACGAACTTTTAATATTAGTCGACCAAAATGACAACGAAATTGGATACGAAACAAAAGAAAAGTGCCACCAAGGGGATGGTATCCTTCATCGTGCTTTCTCGATATTTCTCTTTAATGATAAGCACGAATTGTTGTTCCAAAAAAGGTCCGACGAAAAATTGCTTTGGGGAGGCTATTGGTCCAATACGGTTTGTAGTCACCCCCGAAAAGGCGAATCGATGGAAATTGCAACCCAACGCAGATTAATGGACGAAATGGGAGTGCAAGCAGAATTAAAATTTGTTTTTAAATTTCAATATCAAGCAAAATTCAAAAGTATAGGTTCCGAAAACGAACTTTGTTATGTTTATATTGGAAAACATAATGGACCATATTATCCAAATCCAAATGAAATCAAAGATTTAATGTTTATTCCTTTCGATAAAATCGAACAAGAATTAAAGCGAAATGGCAAATTCTATACTCCTTGGTTCAAGTTAGAGTTCCAAAGAATGCTTAATGAATTTCGAGATCAAATTTATTCTTTGTAAGTTCAATTTTTTTCAATTTGCTATTTATTCAAATATTCTTAATTTGCAGTTTTTAAGATTGCAAGCATTTGAATATATTATTTCTAACACCAAGATTGCCTTATCCATTAATAGGTGGCGACCGAATAAAACCTTATCATTTGCTATCACACCTTGCAAAACATCACAATGTTACTTTGGTTTCTTTCTACCAAGGAAAACAAGATTGGCGTTTATATCAAAAAGAATTAGAAAAAATTGGTTTAGAAGTATTCATCATCCCACTAAACCCAATAAAAGCTGGATTAAGTTGCCTTTTTAGAATTTACCAATTAAGACCATTGGAAATTTTATATTATTTGCAAGCAGAATACCGAAAAAAAGTAAATGAACTATTATCTACTCGAAATTATGATATAGCATTTGCATTTTTTATGCGAACAGCCGAATACCTAAAAAAATCAAATATTCCCAAAGTATTGATTGCCGAAGATTGTCGAGAAATCTACCAATATCGTTCTTTCCGCGAAAGCAAAAGCATTCCTCAAAAAGCAGTCCGATTATACGAATATTTCACTTTAAAGTATTATGAACCACGTACAATGAAATATTTCGATCTCGATACATTTGTATCCGAGGAGGATATTGATTTTATGAACCAAGCCCAACCACTTGATAAGTATAGATTGTTGACAAATGGAACAGAAGTGGACAAATTTGTCCCCGATGATTTTAGCAAAAGACACACTATATTATTCACTGGTAATTTGGGTTTGTGGGCAAACAAGATGATGATGGATCGAATAATCGACCGGATTTTCCCTGCAATAAAGAAGGAAGTCCACGAAGCAACTTTAACATTTGTTGGTGCAAGAGCCCCAGAGTATATCAAGGAACTTCACAAATGTGGATTTTTAACATTATACGAGAATGTTCCTGATTTTGTCCCCTATTTGCAGCAAGCTCGATTATTCCTTCATCCCCATTTAGGCGCATCTGGAATCCAAAATAAACTTCTCGAAGCAATGAGTGCTGGATGTCCAGTGGTTACAACTCCATCGGGTAATCAAGGTATACATGGCGAACACAACGTTCATTTGATGATTGGTATCGAAGATGAAGAAATTATTGAACATTCTATTGATTTATTAAAAAATGAAGAAAAAGCACGAAGGATATCCGAAAATGCCCGCCAACTTATTGTAACAAAACACTCGTGGAATAGAGTTTTTCGCGATCTTGATAATTTGATTGCAGAGGTTTTAAATGTCTAATAAAGCTATCTTTTTTGATAGAGATGGCATTGTTAATTATCGAAAAGTAAACGATTACATAAAAAAAGTTGAAGAATTCAAATTCATCCCAGCATTCTTCGAAACATTAAAAATTACCAAGCAAAATGGCTACTTAGCTTTATTAGTTACAAATCAACAAGGCATTGGTAAAGGTCTTTACACAGCTATAGATTTGGCAATTATCCACAATCATATGCAACAAGAATTATTAAGGCTTACTGGATATAAATTTGATGATATCGCATTTTGTCCATCATTGCACGAAGTCAATGATTTTCGTCGAAAACCAAATCCAGGAATGATACTCGAATTAATTGAAAGATATAATTTAGAACCCAACCATTGTTGGATGATAGGCGATTCCGAATCCGATATACTTGCAGCCGAAAGTGCCGAAATTAAATCCATTTTAATTCGAGAGTCTTTTTGTAAATGCAATCCAACTTTAAGGTTTGATTCGCTTGAACAATTAAATAGAGTATTCTCTCAAATTATTAGGAGCGTCTAAAATAGTGTTGCTTTTCAAAATCCCAAAATTCGGTCTAAATTGTATTCACAATATCATAAAAATCTTAAAAATTCAAAAATTAAAATCTCCGGTTGCTTTCAATTTTCGTTCCATTAAATCTTAGATGGTGAAAGTTTGTTGTGTAAAAAGTTTATAAAAGCCCAAAAAATAACATTATTTAATCATTATTCCCCCAAAAAAGTTAATAGAAAGAACAACGCTCTTCCTGGCAACAAATTTATTGAAACAATCACTATAGCAAAAAAATAACAACACATTTTCGGACAGACCAAAAAAATCGAATAACGAACAAGATGTATCAAAGCCAAATTATGTTTACCAACAAAATGATAAATCATTCTCAACAACAAGCAGTGTTAAACATATTAACAACTTATATGAAGAAAAATAGAAATTCTAAGACAACTACAAATAATTACTACAAAAATGCATATTTAGTTACTACAAATATGAATATCTATTTCTTTCATAAGTTATTGTTAAAAATTGAGTTAAAAAATATATTAAATGTTTTTAATA
>Ga0138355_1136633_pt1 | contig 12577 bp, 9 predicted proteins | sample YNPNP_1300MetaT_FD_101540 | JGI IMG/M metagenome (GOLD analysis project Ga0138355, IMG submission 101540) | Anoxygenic and chlorotrophic microbial mat microbial communities from Yellowstone National Park, USA - YNP NP_1300 MetaT (Metagenome... ...
CCAAACCCCAGTTTTTGGGTGTGCGCGGCGGCAAAGCCGCCGCGCACACCCAAAAAGAGTATCGCGGGGGCGGCTCCGCCGCCCCCGCACCCCCACCGGAGGTGACTTTGCAAGAGCCCTGCCAACCCTCCCCACCATATGGAAGCAAGCAAGCCGCCTGTGCTACAATAGGACCGATGACAACGCAACCCGACACCGAACAGCAACGCGGCGCGCCACGCTGGCTCTTACCCGCGATAGTGGGCGCGATCATCCTCCTGGCGGCCCTGGTGGCCGTTGTGTTGACCGGCGGGCTCACACCGGCCCGCCCGGCGCCCGCGGGTGTGTCACCTGAACAACAGGCTGCCGCGACTGCCCACGCGGACGCCACCAGCGCGGCGGCGCCCCAGGCCCACGGCGGCCTGAACCCGGAGGGGCCGGCGGTCGAGGTGATCAACCTGGCGGAGGCGCGGGCCCTGTTCGACGCCGGCGCGGCGATCTTTGTTGACGTGCGCTCGGGGAGCGCCTACAGCGCCGGTCACATCCCCGGCGCGCTGACCATCACCTCACAGGAACTGGAAGAGCGCCTGAGGAATCCGCCGGATGGCGTGGTGATCATCGCCTATGGCGACGCCGAGCGGCCCGAGTCGGGGCAGCGGGGGGCGCAGATCTTCATGGAACTCGGCTACCCCCGGGTCATCGCGCTGGAGGGCGGTTTCCAGGCCTGGCGCGACGCGGGCCACCCCGTTGAGCCGTAGCGACGAGGCAGTCGTGCCCGCACCCTCAAGCCCCGATGACGAAAGACCCACCGTATGGCGCCCCTGTCCCCGGCACACCTGGCCGAAATCACCGCCCTCGCCGCGCGCTACGGCGCGCCGGCCCGCGTCGAAGCCCGTCTGAACGACGCCGTGTTCGACCCCTTGACCCGCACCGACCGCATGGGCGAGGTCTGCATGGTCATCCGGCGACCCAGTGGCCGCCTCCTGACCATGCGCAAAGAGATCTACCCGCCCGGCGTGTTCCGCCTGCCAACCGGCGGCATCGCTCCCGACGAGCCGATTCAGGCCGGCCTGCTGCGCGAGGTTGCCGAGGAGACCAGCCTGGAAGTGCGTATCAACCGTTTCCTCGCCATGATCGCCTATTACGTTCCCGAGGCGCCCGAAGACGCGACCTTCTACACCTTCGCCTTTCTGCTCGACGAGCAGGGCGGCACCCTGGCCGTGCAGGACGCGCGCGAACGGGTCGAGGCCTTCGACGAGATCGCGCCCGCTGCCTTGCCGGCACTCGCGACCCGGCTAGAACGCCTCGAGCCACACGACGATCGAGCCATCGGCGGCAGTTGGCGGGCATGGGGGGCCTTCCGCGCCGTGGTGCATCGGGTGGTGGCCGAGACTCTGCTTTGATGGTTATTGAGCAATGCATCCGGTATGCCGGGCTGGCCGTGGGGCTGATGGAGATTGAGAATGTAATCCGCTATCCCGCGCTAGCCGTCGGGCTAAAGCCCTCGGCTAGGCAAGGCGAAGCCCGCCTGCGCGGGCTATACCCGTTTTAATTCTTAAAACTCAGAAGCCCTCGGCTACGGAATGCGAAGCCCGCCTGCGCGGGCTCGACAGGCCACGCAGGTGGCCTTCGCGGCGGTAGCCGAGGCGTTTACGCCCACGGCGCGGACGACCAACCGGACGTTGACGTAGCCCTACCCCCCCGCAAAAAACCCTTGACACGACGCGACAAGTTTGTTATCCTATAGCTGACGCGGCGTGGAGCAGTGGCAGCTCGTCGGGCTCATAACCCGAAGGTCGTAGGTTCGAATCCTACCGCCGCTACCAACACCGAGAGGCGCCAGAGGTATATCCCTGGCGCCTCAACCATTTTCACGAGGTTTCTACCGGGCAGGAACGCGGGGACACCTCTGGTATGTCAATGCGGCTCGTTATCCAGTTCGCTGAGCAACTCTTCGGGGTGCTGGCGGATCTCCAGACTGCGTTGCTCGATTTCGCGACGCAATTCGCGCCGGAGCTTGGCTGCCGCCCAGCGCCGGCGCTGCTCCGGCGTCTCGATCGGCACCTGGCGCACCTTGCAGGGTCGCCCGTGTTCATCCACCGCGACCATCGTAAAGTAACACGTCAGTACGTGGCGCTGGGTGCGGCTGGTGATGTTTTCGGCCACCACCCGGATGCCCACCTCCATCGAGGTGTTGCCGGTATAGTTGATGGAAGCCAGAAACGTCACCAGTTCACCGACGTGGATTCGCTCGTGGAACACCACCTGATCCACCGAGACGGTCACGACGTACGTTCCCGAAAACCGTGAGGCGCAGGCATAGGCCACCTGGTCGAGTAGCCGCAAGATGTGCCCGCCGTGCACGTTTCCGGCGAAGTTCGCCGTGTCCGGTGTCATCAGCACCGTCATGGTGAGCGTGCGATACTGTGATGGTTCCTCGATGTGCACCGTCATTGTACACCTCTATCGCATCGTCGCTACCGCGAACAGCCGGGCGCTCCGCGCCGCCGCCCCTTCTCTCGTTATCGCTGGTTTTTAGTATACTCTGGTCAGATACTAACGTGAAAATAGGCCGCTGGAGCAGGGGAATGGGGAAACCAGGTTTCCCCATTCCCCCACCCGCGGGAGGGTTTGGGAGGGCTGCGCCCTCCCAGGAAGAACCTTTTTTCATCCCGTCGGTGTGCGGCGCGAATCGCATGGACGGCTACCGTGAACATAGGCTCTCGAAGAGGGGTGTGGGGAACCCGGGTTCCCCCATACCTCAACGGACGCGGGCCGGAGGCCCGCGCACCCAGGCCCCGCCCCCTGGGAGGGTTTGGGAGGGCTGCGCCCTCCCAAGAACAACCTTAGTTTCATTGCAGCGTTGTGCGGCGCAGCCGCATGGACGGCTACCGTGAACATAGGCTCTCGAAGAGGGGTGTGGGGAACCCGGGTTCCCCCACGCCCCCAGCGGCGAGAGGGCCTGGCCCGCACGCAGGGGTGTGGGGAAACCCGATTTCCCCACGTCCCCACCCGCGGGAGGGCCTGGCCCGCACGCAGGGGTGTGGGGAAACCCGATTTCCCCACGTCCCCACCGGCGGGAGGGCCTGGCCCGCACGCAGGGGTGTGGGGAAACCCGGTTTCCCCACGCCCCACCCGCGGGAAGGTAAGGGCGCCGCCCGTGCGCAGGGGGATGGGGAAACCCGGTGTCCCCACGCCCCCACCGGCGAGAGGGCCTGGCCCGCACGCAGGGGTGTGGGGACACCCGGTTTCTCCACGCCCCACCCGCGGGAAGGTAAGGGCGCCGCCCGTGCGCAGGGGGATAGGGAAACCCGGTTTCCCCACGTCCCCACCGGCGGGAGGGCCTGGCCCGCACGCAGGGGGACGGGGACACCGGGTGTCCCCATTCCCTCACCCGGTGGGAGAGTTTGGGAGGGCGCCGCCCGCGCGCAGGGGTGTGGGGACACCGGGTGTCCCCATTCCCTCACCCGGTGGGAGAGTTTGGGAGGGCGCCGCCCGCGCGCAGGGGTGTGGGGACACCGGGTTCCCCCATTCCCTCACCCGGTGGGAGGGTTTGGGAGGGCTGCGCCCCAGGAGCAACCTTAAACCGGCATGGTATACTATCCTGGTAATGGCGACCGGTCCGAAGGCACAACTTATGACCGTGAGCCGCGATCCAGAAAGCACATCGAGCACGCTGATCCTGTGCGCCCCCGATGATGCGCCGGCGATGCGCGCCGTGGCCCGGCGCCTGAACGCCGACGGCCTTGTCGTGACCCTGGCGCTGGATCTGCCGCCAGATCGGCGCGATTCGCCACGCGCGTTGCGCGCCGCGCTGGCTGACGCCGGCGCCGTGGTGGTCTGCCTGTCGCACCGCGCCTGGCCCGAAGGCCGTCCTGTTCTCGCGCTGGCGAAGTTTCTGGACGTGCTGCGGATCACCCCGGACCCTCGCCGCCTGCTCCTCGCGCTCAAGCTCTCCACGATCGAGCGGCCCCCAGCGCTGGACGAGGCGCGTGTGCTGGAGTTGTTTGGCCCCGGTGACTACGAGCACCTCTTGCAAACGCTCCGCGAGCGGGTCCAACAGGCATCACCGGCGACAACGCCGGCGGCGCCACCCCAAGCCGCCAGAAGTCCTGCGCTAAGCCTGCGCGGGGCCTTTACCTTGCCCGCCCTTGATCGGCAGGGTCAGATCTTCCGCTTCGGTCGCGGAGTGGCCCGCGGGGTGTTTATGCCCGACGAGCGGCACGCCCTGGTGGTGTCCGGGGGCGGGCCGGCCCTGGTCAGTCTGGAGCAAGGCGTCCCCCTGTGGGCGATCGACTGCCCGACCCACTGCGCCGCGCCCGGCCCTGACGGGCGCTTGCTGGCGCTGGGGGCGGGCGCGCAGATCCTGCTGTGGGATCTTGCCCGCGGCGAACTCCGCGGCGTCTGCAACGGCCACACCGACCGTGTCACCGGCATCGCCTTCGCTCCCGATGGTCAGACCCTGGCCTCAAGCAGCCTCGACCGCACCACGCGGCTCTGGCGCTACGCCGGGCACGGTCCTCCGGCGACGCTGGCGTTGCTCCGCGATGGCGACGCTCCTCTCCTGAGCGTCGCCGTCAGCCCCGACGGGACGCTGATCGCCACCGGTGGGGCCGACCGCGTGGTTCGCATCTGGCGCATGCTCGATCACGCGCGGGTGCAGACGCTCGCGGGGCACGGCGGCGCCGTTGAGACCCTGGCCTTCAGCCCTGATGGAACAGTGCTGGCCACGGCCTCACGCGGTCGTGTGGCGCGTCTGTGGGATACCCGCACCTGGCAGGCGCTGCATACCCTGGAGGGCCATGGGGGCGCCGTTGAAACCCTGGCTTTCAGCCCCGATGGCGCGCTGCTGGCCACCGGCGCGGCGGATCATCAGGTGCGTCTGTGGAGCGCGCATACCGGCGCCGGCCTGCATGTGCTTCAGGGACACAGCGGGCCGGTCGTTGGCGTGACCTTCGGCCCCGAGGGCGCGACCCTGGCCAGCATTGCCGGGGATGGGCGCCTGATGACCTGGCGCGTCGGCGATGGCCAGCAGCGCGCCAGCCTGCGCTCGCTCGGCGGGCGCGCGACGGCCCTGGCCGTCGGCCCCGCGGGGGAGCTGGCGGTCGGCGCGAGCGATGGGTCGCTCTCGGTGTATCATCTGGAAGGGAACGGCGCCCCACGTACGCGCCTGGGCGACCATCAGGGGGTCATCACGGGGGTGGTCTTCAGCGGGCCACAGCATCTGATCACCATTGCCGACGATCGGCGCATTCGCAGTTGCCAGCTTGACACGGGCGAAAGCCGCATGCTGCTCCAGACCCACCTGGGCGGCGCGCTGGCGACGTTCTCGCCCAACGGGCAACTTCTGGCCCTCAGCGACGGGGAGGGCACCGTGCAACTCTGGCGCCTGGACCCGCCCCCGGCAGCTCCTGGCGGCCACTTCTGGCGCGTGCTGCGCGGCCTGCGGAGCCGACCGCGCCGGATTGCCTTCGGCGAACGGGTCATCGCCGTTGCCGCTGACGACAATGATGTCTACCTCTGGCCCCTCGCCGGTGTGGAGCACGAGAGCGATCCTGTGCGGCTGCCCGCTGGCGACGGGTGCATCTATAGTCTGAGCCTGAGCGACGACGGAACGTTGCTAGGCCTGGGCGACGAGAAGGGGACGGTACACATCCGGCGGGTCGGTGATGGCGCCTTGCTCTGGACCCTGACCAGCCCGACCAGCCCGCTGGTGAGCCTCGCGTTTGGCCCTGACGGGCGGCGCCTGGCCGCCGGCGATGGGCACGGCGCCATCCGCATCTGGCGGCTCGCTCCCGGCACGCGCCAGCGCTCCCATGCGCCGGTGGTCATCGCCGGCCACGCCGGGGCCGTTACCCACCTGGCCTACGCCAGCGGCGGCCGCGCGCTGGTGAGCGCCTCGTCCGATGGTACGGTGCGCGTGTGGCGGGTATGATACCAGCTCCAGGCGAGCGGCGCCGCGCAAGACGGTACGTCACACCCGGCAGTGGTAACACTCTAGCGCACCATTGCGGCTATACTTAATCTTGACGGATCTCAGTCGTCCATGCGGCTCCGCCGCACATGAACAGGATGACAATAGGTTGTTCCTGGGAGGGCTGCGCCCTCCCAAACCCTCCCAGGGGCCGGGGCCTGGGTGCGCGGGCCTCCGGCCCGCGTCGGCTGAGGGCTGGGGAAACCCGGTTTCCCCAGCCCCCTCCTCCGAGGGGCTATGTTCACGTTAGCCGTCCATGCGGCTCCGCCGCACAACGCCCGATGAACATCGCCTGGGAGCGCGGGCGGCCCGCCCGCGTCGCGTCTCCGCGGGCACGGTGACGGCCCCCCTCCCCAGCCCTCCCCCCGCTGGGGGCAGGGAGTCCGGCTCCTCCCCCCAGCGGGGAGAGGTTAGGAGGGGGGGCAGCGCCGCATGCGCGTAGGTGAGCAGCTTATGTTCACCTCAGCCGTCCATGCGGCTACGTCGCACACCGACGGGATGAACATAAGGTTCTTCTTGTGAGGGCTGCGCCCTCCCACACCCTCCCACCAGGTGAGGGGATGGGGAAACCGGTTTCCCCATCCCCCTGCTCGAGGGCCAGGCCCTCTTCCTCCCTCCTGCGGGCGGGGAGGGTGGGAAAACCGGGTTTCCCCACCCTCCGCTCCGAGGGGCCATGTTCACGTCAGACAGCAATGGCAAGGCCTCCCGGCCTCGCCAAGGCAGACAAGCGATGCTTGAGCCTGGCACGATCCTGCAAAATCGCTACGAGATCATCGCGCCCATCGGCAAAGGCGGTATGGGCTCCGTGTACCGGGCGCGCGATCTGCGGCTACGGACGGATGTGGCCCTCAAAGAGACCCTGTTTTCCGATCCGGCCTACCGCCGCGCCTTTCAGCAAGAGGCGCAGATCCTGGCTCGCCTGCGCCATCAGGCCCTGCCACGGGTGCTCGACCACTTCAGCGAGGGCCAGGGCCAGTTCCTGGTGATGGAATATATTCCCGGCGAGGATCTGGGCAACCAGCTCGCCCGGCTCGGCGCGCGCTTCGCCACCCCCCAGGCGATGCCCACCATTCTGCGCTGGGCCGACCAGCTCCTCGACGTCCTGCATTACCTGCACACGCGGCCGGTTCCCGTCTACCACCGGGATATCAAGCCCAAGAACCTGAAGCTCACCGCGACCTATGAGATTATTCTGCTCGACTTCGGGCTGGCGCGTGGCGGCGTGACGGTTTCGTTCGATCTGAATGACACAACCGCCTCGCAGGCCCAGGCGCGCAAGATCTACGGCTTTACGCCGCCCTACGCGCCCCTCGAACAGATGCGCGATGGGGAGCCCGATGCCCGCAGTGACCTGTACGCCCTGGCGGCGACCATCTACCACCTGTTGACGGCCACCATGCCCGTTGACGCGATGTCGCGTATGGCAAAACTGGCCCACGGACAGCCCGACCCGCTCCGCCCGATCCGCGATCTGGCGCCCCATGTTCCTGAAGGCATCGCGGAACTGCTGCAGCAGGCCCTGCGTGTGAGCATCGACGAGCGCCCGAAGACGGCCAGAGAGATGCGCGAAGCCTTGCAGCGTTTGCGTGGCGGCCCTTCCCCGACCCGCGCCGGTTCGACCGGCCAGCCTGCCAGCCGGCCAACCCCACAAGCCGGCGCAGTCGCCAATGAGACGCCGGCTTCCGAGCCGCGACCGCCGGTTGAAGGCTTGAGCACCAGCGCGACGAGTTACCCCGGCGCGATCACCCCCCATGTCGCCGGGCCGTCCACGGAGTTGACGGCGAAGCCCATCGGCGCCCTGCTGCGCATGCTCACCACCGGCAGCCCCATCCGCTCGCTCGATTTTAGCCCCAGCGGCGCGCTGCTGGCCGCCGGCTACGATGATCATACGGCTGGTCTCTGGCGCATCGCCAACTTCACCCACCTGGCAACGCTCAAAGGGCACACCAGCGGTATCCGCTGTCTGCGCTTCGCCCCGACGGGCGGCATCCTCGCCACGGCCAGCGACGATGAGACGGTGCGCCTCTGGCAGGTGGCCGATAGCGCCTTCCTGCGCCTGCTGCGCGTGCCGGGCTGCCCCATCGAGAGCATCGCCTTCAGCCCCAACGGGCGCCATCTAGCCATTGGAGGCTGGGGCAGCACGATCACCCTCTGCGAGGTGGAGAAGGATCGCCTCAGTATCGTGAACAGCCTGGCATCGCCGTTCATCCACAGCCTGGCCTTCAGCCCCGACAACAGCCTGATCGCCGCCGGGGCCTACGATGGCTCGGTATACCTCTGGCACGCCGAAGATGGCCTGCTGGTGGGCGCACTGAATGGATCAACCACCTTTATCAATTCGGTGGCCTTCAGCCCCGATGGAACCTGGCTCGTCGCCAGCAGCGGCAACCAGGCGCGCGTGTGGCGCCTGCGCGACCAGAAGCCGATCGAGAGCCTGGGAGGACACCAGGGGCCGGTCCACGCGATTGCCTTCAGCCCCGATGGGCACTTCCTCGCCACCGCGAGCGAAGACCGGATGATTCGCCTCTGGCGCACCAGCGACTGGACCGCCCTGCCCGCCACGCTGGAACATCGCGCCGGTGTCGCCAGTCTCGCCTACGGTCCCCACGGGTCAATCATCGCCAGCGGCGCCCGCGATGGGCGCATCTACCTCTGGAGGATTGCGGGGGCGTAGGGGACAGCGCGGAGAGTCGCACCCTCGCGGACCCTTCCCTTGTCAGCCGTCCATGCGGCTGCGCCGCACACCGACGGGATGAACATCCTTCCTGGGAGAGCTGCGCCCTCCCACACCCTCCCACCGGGTGGGGGGATGGGGAAACCCGGTTTCCCCATCCCCCTGCGCGCGGGCTGCGCCCGCACCTTCCCGGGGGCGGGGGCGTGGGGAAACCCGGTTTCCCCACCCCCCTCGCCGAGGGCGTATGTTCACCTCAGCCGTCCATGCGGCTCGCGCCGCACACCGACGGGATGAAACAAGGTTCTTCTTGGGAGGGCTGCGCCCTCCCAAACCCTCCCAGGGGCCGGGGCCTGGGTGCGCGGGCCTCCGGCCCGCGTCCGCTGAGGGATGGGGAAACCCGGTTTCCCCCCCTCGCCGAGGGCGTATGTTCACCGCAGGCCCCATGCGCGGGGCGCACACCGCCCGATGCAAACGGCCCGGGAGCACGGGCGTCCCGCCTGCGTCGCGGCGCCGCGTGCACGGTGACGGTCCCCTCCCTGACCCTCCTCCGCTGGGGGCGGGAACCCGGCGCCTCCCCCCGGCGGGGGGAGGCTGGGAGGGGGGCTGAACGCGGCGAACGATGGTCACCTCAGGCGCGCACCTGTTCCACGACCTCGAGAATGCGCTCGGCGCGGCGGCCATAGGTGTGCCCGGCGGCGATGGCGCGCCGCAGCGCCGCGCCCGGGTCGTCGGGGGCGGCCTCCAGGGCCGCGACGAGGGCCGTGGTGAGGCCCTCGAGATCGCGGCGGGGAAAGGTGTGGCACAGTGGAGGGGGCACGATTTCGTGCAGGGCGGGGATGGCCGGCACGACCAGGGGTTGGCCCAGGGCCAGATACTCGAAGAGCTTGAGCGGCGAGGCCGTCACGTCGGTTACCGTGTCGGGAATGACCAGCACGTCGGCGGCGGCCAGGTAGGCGACGACCTCGGCCTGGGGGCGGGGCGGAACGAGCCGTAGGGCCTCGGCGAGGCCGAGGCGCGCGGCTTCGCGGCGCAGGGCCTCGCGCTCGGCAGGCCGCCCCCCGACCAGCACCAGGGCCAGATGGGGATGGCGGGAGCGCAGGCGGGCGGTGGCGGCGAGCAGACCATCGAGCCAGCGATGGGCGAAGGTCATGCCGGCGTAGGCGATGATGGGCCCTGCGGCGGGCAACCCCACCGCGGCGCGGGCCTCCAGGCGCGGGCGGGGCGCGAACAGACGCTCATCGTAGGCGTCGGGGATCACGAAGACCTCGGTGGGATCGCGCCAGCCGAGGGCGGCGAGCAGGCGCCGGAAGTCGGCGGTGAGCGAAACGACCGCCGAGGAGCGCGTCAGCGCCACGCGGTCCACCAGGTGCAGCAACCCCTCGACCCACGGCTCGCGGGCGCGCGAGGGGTTCCGGGTTTCGAGATCGTGGGCTTCGTAGATCACCGGCAGACCGAGGCGCGGCCCCAGCACGCCCGCCCACCACGCCGCGGCAATCACCTGGCGCACGTAAACGGCCTCGACCGCCCGGCGCCGGGGCGCGAGCCAGGCCGCGGTCATCAGGGCGAAGGCGCTGTGCTCCAGGTAGTAGAGCAGCGTGCTCTTGAAGAGGCGCGAGAGCTTGCCGATGGCCGGCCGCGGCAGGTGGGTGGCCCCGACCTCGCCGAAGCGGCTCGGCTCGCGACCCCAGCGGGGGATCAGCGCCAGCGTATCGGGGCGCCGGGCGCGTAGCTCGCGCAGGGTGGTGTAGGTCTGGATGGCGTTGGCCGACTGGAGGGTCAGGCTGGTAGGGTAGGCGATGTAGACGAGCATCCTGGGGGATTTTAGATTTCGGATGTTAGATTTTGGATTTTGGATTCTGGATTTCAGGCATGGTTGTGCGTGTTGGCACCTGGGGTGCGGGGCATCTGGACGCGGCCGGGGTCACCAGGCTTCGCTGCTGGCGTCGAGCACGGCCTGGGCGATCTGCTCGCCGCGCCCCTGGGGCAGATACACGTAGCGGCCACCGAGCCAGGCGGCCAGTTGCTGGGCCTCGCCGCGGGAGATGAAGCTCCGCTGGGTGTCAATCACCACGGCGCCAATACCGGCGGCGCGGATGCGCGCGCTGAGGGTCTGCACCTCGGCGCGGGCCACTTCGAGGCGCTGCTGCTTATCGTGAGCCGGGTCGGGACGCAGGGGGACGTTGGGCCGTCCGTCAGTGATCAGCACCAGGGTGGTGCGGTGGATGCCCCGGGCGCGGGCCTGTTCGGCCACCTGGTACGCCGCCAGCAGGGCCGCGGCCAGGGGGGTGCCGCCGCCGGTGGGCAGCACATCGAGGGCGCGCTTGGCCAGTTCCACGCTCTGCGACGGCGGCAGGAGCAGTTCCGCCGACTCGCCGCGGAAGGCCAGGAGGGCCACCTGGTCGCGGTGCACGTAGGCCTGCTGGAGCAAGGTATTCACCGCGCCCTTGGCCTGGCGCATGCGATGGAGGGCCATCGAGCCGCTGGCGTCAACCACGAAGCAGAAGAGCGTCCCGGCCTTGCTGCGATACTTCTTGATGTGCAGATCATCGGCCTTGAGGCGAATATGGCCGTGGTGGCGGGAGGCCTCGCGGCGGCGCACCGGCTGCCAGGGCGCAGCGGCGCGCAGGGTCGCCACCACGTCCAGGCGTCCCTGGGAGGGCAGGCCGGGAATGGAACGGATGTGTCGCCCGCGCGTGCCCGAGGTGCTGCCCCGCGAGCCGCTGCGCCCGCTCCGGCGCACGGTGAAGGGCGTCTCCAGCACATCGGGAGGCACCTCGGCGTCCAGGGCGGAGAGGATCAGATCCTCGACCGTCAGATCCTCGGGAGGGGTTGGGGGTTGCTCGCTCTCGTCCTCATCCTCGTTGCGCTGCTGCTCATCGGGGGGCGGCTGCTCGGGCTGCGGCGGCGGGGGCTGCTCGGGTTGGGGCGGTTGCTCGGCGGCCTGGGGAACGCGGGTAGCGCGGGGCAGCAGCACGAAGCGCACCGCCCGTTCAAGATCCTCTTCAGCCACCTCGTCGCGCCCGGCGAGGGCCGCGGAGGCCAGGGCCGCGCGCACGGCGAAAATATCGGCCCGGTGCCCCTCCACCCCCAACGCCAGGGCCGCCTGGCTCAACTGAGACACCTGGGACTCGCTGATGCGCACCTCCGGCAGGGCCTCGCGGGCGGCCATGATCAGCGCGTGGAGCATGGCGTCCTCATCGGCCCATTCCTCGGCTACTCCTTCGCCGTTCTCCGCGCCGTTTTTGCGGCGCGCCGTCGCCACCAGCCGCGCCCGATCCACCAGCAGGTTGCGGCGCACCACCTCGGCGCGGGCAGGCCCGGGCGCCTGCGACACCGGGGCGACGATCAGGCCGACGCGGTCGAGCAGGTGGCGGCGCGGCGGACCTTCGGCGGGATCGTAGGTGGCGATCAGCGCGAAGCGGGCCGGTTCGACCAGACTGAGACCATCGCGTTCCACGCGCACCACGCCGCTGTCGAGGGCCGCCAGCAGATGGTTGACCGTGCTATCATCGAGCAGATTGACCCCGTCGGCATACAGCAAGCCGCCGTGGGCGCGGGCCAGCAACCCGCTGCGGTGGACGCGCTCGCCCCGCGCCAGGGTGGCCTCCAGGTCAAGCCCGCCGAGGAGGCGGTCCTCGGTGACGCCGACGGGCAACTCGACCAGCCCGCCGTGGATCGGGGCCGGCCCGGAAGCGCCGCCGGCGAGCAGACGGGCAAAGGCGCGCACCAGGGTGCTCTTGCCGGTGCCCACGCCGGCAGCGATCACCACCCCGCCGAGACCAGGGTCCACGGCGAGCAGCAGGAGGGCCTGGCGACCGGCGTCCAGGCCAACCAGGGCAGAGAAGGGCAACACCGCCGGGGTCACGCCAGCACCTCTTCCACGGCCCGCTCGATGCGCGTCGCGTCGTCCTGGGTTTCGAGGGGGTCCTTGCGCAGGCGATGGCGCAGGG
>Ga0138355_1010482_pt1 | contig 12535 bp, 10 predicted proteins | sample YNPNP_1300MetaT_FD_101540 | JGI IMG/M metagenome (GOLD analysis project Ga0138355, IMG submission 101540) | Anoxygenic and chlorotrophic microbial mat microbial communities from Yellowstone National Park, USA - YNP NP_1300 MetaT (Metagenome... ...
ATTAATTTAATCACAAATGGAATAAAAAATGAAAAAATCAAACAATAACTTGATAAGATCGGAATCTTTGGAAAATTATTTAAAAGTTATTTATAATTTGGAAACAGAGCACGGTGAAGCAAGCACATCTGAAATTGCGGCAGAATTGGATATCTCGAGTGCTTCTGTTACAGGAATGCTCAAAAGATTAGCCACGATGAAACTTGTCAATTATAGCTCATACAAGGGCGTAACTTTAACTGATGAAGGCCGAAAAATTGCCTTAGAAGTGTTGCGTCATCATCGATTAATCGAAACTTACTTGCGTGAGTCCTTGGGTTTTAAATTAGCACAACTACACGACGAAGCTTGCACTTTGGAGCATTACGTCAGCGACCAATTTATAGATAAACTCACAGAAATCCTTGGAGATCCGCAATACGATCCTTATGGCCACCCCATACCTACAAAAGAAGGTGATTTACCCCACCGAGACGAAACCTCTTTAATCGATTTGGAACCCATCATTAAAGGTCAAGTAAGTAGTATCGATTCCCGAGACAATGAACTGATTGGATACTTAGATCAATTGGGCTTAATTCCCGGTGCTACAATTACTTTACTGGAAAAAGCACCCTATTATGGTCCAATCAAACTAAAGTTGAACGATACCGAAATTTCGATAGGTTACGAAGTTGCCAAAATCTTAAAAATTGATAACTCCACTCTAAAACTTTCTTAAATTTGTAACTTTCCAGCAAATAGATTTGTCTATTAATCGTTACTCAATAAAATTATTATTTACATTTATTATTACAATTTATGAAATATGTTATTAATACTCTGCTAATTATTTGTTTTGTTATTTCATCTTTAATAAGTAATGACAAAATAAATAATTTATTAAGCAAAAAAAATCCTAATTTTTATGAAATACAAAAAACTTTAAACGAGTATTACAATTCGGACAATCCATCTGTTCGACGCGGTTGGAAACAGTTCAAAAGATGGGAGTATTTTTGGGAAAAACGAACATATCCAAATGGACAATTTCCAAATGGTATTGAAATATATAAAGAATTTCAAAATTGGAATCAAAAATACTCAAAAAACCAAATTCAAAATACAAAAAAATGGATTTCGTTAGGTCCAAATCAAGCTCCATTTTCCACTGGAACACGTGAACAAGGTGTTGGACGAGTAAACATAGTTCGATTTAATCCAAAAGATGAATTGGATTTGTGGATTGGTGCCGCAACCGGAGGCGTCTGGCGTTCCAAAAATGGAGGCAATACCTGGATAAACTACACCGCAACCAACTTTCTTTCTCTTGGAATATCAGATATTGCCATAGCCCCATCCAATCCAAATGTAATATATATTACAACGGGTGATGCAGATGGAACAATTGGAACTGGTGCGAATTATTATTCGGTTGGTATTTTGAAATCCACCGACGATGGTGCAACTTGGAACCCCACTGGAATTGCTCATCAATACAATGAACTTAAAACCTATACCCGCATATTGGTTCATCCAAACAACGAAAACATTGTATTAGTTGGCTCCAAAGATGGAATTCTTAAATCAACAGATGGCGGAGTAACTTGGAAAAATAAATATGGCGAAAGATCCATCATCGATATGGAATTCAAGCCTAACGACCCAAATGTTGTTTATGCTTCAACTTACGGCTATTCGGGTACAAATTTGATACTTAAATCAACTGATAATGGTGAAACCTGGAGCCAAGTTTATTCCATTCCAAATTCTAATAGAGTTGCAATTGATGTCTCTCCTCACGACGCACGCCACCTTTTTGCTGTTGCATCCAATGCTGCAACAAATGGATTTGAACTATTTGCTGTTTCGCCCGATGAAGGAATAACTTGGGAAGTAACTGCAAAACGCTCTACCAATCCCAATTATTTAGGATGGTACGATGGAAGTAGTTCAGACAACAAAGGTCAAGGGATGTATGACTTGGCAATAGCAGTCAATCCAAAAAATATCAGTGAAGTGTATATTGGTGGTGTTAATATTTGGAAATCAACTGATATGTTTTTTAATGCCACATTGAATACTCATTGGTATGGATATTACTCTAAGCCATATGTGCACGCCGATATTCACGATCTAAAGTTTTCTCCTTCGGGAAAAAGACTCTATGCTTGCCACGATGGTGGAATTTCTTTTACGGCAAACGGCGGAGTAGATTGGAAGGATATAAGTTTTGGTTTAAATATTACCCAATTTTATAGAATGAGTAATGCCGATAATTTTCCATCAATTGTTACAGCCGGGAGCCAAGACAATGGCACAAGTGGCATAATCGATGGTGTTTGGACTCATTTATATAGTGCCGATGGTATGGAAACTATTATCCATCCTACAAATCCAAATACCTATTTTGTATCAATATATTACGGACAAATTTATAGAACTACAAATGCCGGCAAGTCTTGGGCTGCCTCGATAGATAAAAATTTAACTGGAGAAAATGGTGGTTGGGTCACTCCATATGTTATCGACCCAAGTCGCCCTTGGGTTATGTATGCTGGTTACCAAAATGTTTGGAAGAATAATAATACTGGCACACGCTCATCTTGGACAAAAATTTCGAACTTCGGCTCTTCTTCTGTTCTTCAGTCTCTTGCGGTAGCACCTTCGGACACAAATACCATCTATGCAGCAAATAATTCCACCTTGTGGGGCACCTATGATGGCGGTAAAACTTGGTCAGTATTGTATAATTCAAATTCAGCAGCAATAACCTATATTGCAGTTGACCCCAAAAATCCAAAGCGAATTTGGATTACCAAATCCGGTTATGTTGTTGGCGACAAAGTTTACGAATTCGATGGCAAAAATTGGAAAAATCTCTCTGGTAATTTACCAAATATACCCGTAAACACAATTGTTTACCAAAAAAATTCACCAGATAGGCTCTACATTGGCACCGATATTGGTGTTTTCTTTAGCGACTATGGTTCGGGCTATTGGGAAAGATACGGTAGTGATCTACCAAACATTATTGTCAACGAATTAGAATTAGTGTATTCAAATCCTATCAAATTAAGGGCAGCTACCTACGGAAGAGGTATTTGGGAAATAGATGCATTGGAATGCAACTTAACTGAACCCAAAGTTTCGGTGATAGGCAAAACCGAAATTTGCGAAGGGGATAGCGTTATCATTGAATTGATTGGTGAATATGATGATTTTGAGTGGTCCAACGGTAGCAAAGACAGAAAATTAGTAATTAAAAAAACTGGCTCATACAGCGTTATTATAAGTTCCAAAGATGGCTGTAAAGCTAAATCCCAAGCCGTTCAAATAAATGTCTACGAAAAGAAAGAGTTGAATTTAACTTCTTCTACCAAAAGATTTGCTCTATGTGGAAATAATGACTCTCTGGAATTAAGAGCACCATTTGGTTTTGAAAAATATAAATGGAATACTGGCGAAACAGAACGGAAAATTTTAGTTAAAAAACCTGGGATTTATTCTGTTGAAGGGACTACCACACAAGGATGCACTTCTTCGGCTCAAATTGAAATCAAGCAATACGACTTTCCTCCAGTTCCATCACTGTCGCAAGACGGAAATAACTTGATCTGCTCTGTTGAAGGCGTTAGCTACAAATGGTATAAAGATGGCAAAGAAATTCCCAACCAAAACAGCAAAACATTGAACATCTTTGAATTGGGCGATGGTAATTACCAAGTTGAAGTATACAACGAAGGTGGTTGTAGTTCAATTTCCAAAGGTATGGAATTCAAAGTAAACAGCGTTAGTTACAACTTGGCAAATGACTATGGTATCGAAATTACTCCAAATCCCAATAATGGCATTTTCGAAATTACATTTCCTTCAAATTTAGATAATAGCAAAATTGAATTACACATTCTTGATGTTAACGGCAAATTATACTATTCAAATGATTATTACAACACAAATAAAATCCTAATCAGTTTGAATAATATTCCAAATGGAACTTATTTCATAAAAATTTCTATTAATAACAAAATATATACAACAAAGTTCCAAAAAATATAATGATTTCAACCCTTAAAGGTATTTTAATTGATAAGAAGCCAACCGAAAGTATAATTGAAGTCAATTCGGTTGGCTTCTTGGTATTTCACAGCGTGAACACCTACGAAAAATTGCCACAATTAGGTGAAACTACTTTTTTATATACTGCATTAATTCCCCGCGAAGAATCTATAAATCTTTTTGGTTTTTTTGATAAAAATGAACGGGAAATTTTCAAATTACTCCTAAGTGTTAACGGAATTGGCCCAAAAAGTGCAATAGCCATACTTTCGGCAATTAAATACCAAGATTTAGTTGAAATTATTCAAGAAAATAATTCACGGTTACTAAAAAAAATACCTGGAATTGGGAGCAAAACCGCCGAAAGGATTATATTGGAACTAAAAGACAAAATAAACCTGTTTACCGACATTATTTCAGAGCAACTATCAACGCAAAATTCACTTCGCGACGAAGCCATCGAAGCTCTTTACGTGTTGGGTTACAATCGTCAATCATCCGAAAAAATAGTTGCCGAAATTCTCAAAACCAATCCTAAGCTAAATAGTACCGAAGAAATTATTAAATTAGCATTAAAAAAGTTTTTTAAACAATAAAAATGTTGGTAATTCCTGCATTAAATATAAAAAATGGAAAAGTAGTTCAAAGATTCAAATCCGAAGATGGGTTTGCCTTTATTTATCGTGAATTACAAGAAAATCCCACCGATGTTTGCAAGCTTTGGCGTAGTGAAAATGCTCGCTCTCTCTATATTAGCGATTTGGATGGAGAACCGAATTCACTCACAAAACAAAAAATTTTAGAAATTCTTGAATGTATGGATATACCCATCATCCTATCGTCGACTTCAACTTCCTTAGAAGAATGCGAATTATTTTTATCCAAAGGAGCACATCGTGTTGCAATTTGTCGTTTTGCTATAAATAACGATAAAGAAGTTAAATATCTTATTGAAAAATACACTCCATCAAGAATCAACTTCTATGCAATTGTTCAAGATAACTTAGTCACTTATTGGGGTGAAAAAACAAATGTAACTTTGGAAGAATATTTAGAGAAAATCCAAAAGTTAGGTGCCACACGCTTGATTTACGGAGATATTGAATGGATTGATAATTTGGGGTATGCCAATTTAGAAAAAGTGCAAAAGGTTCTTGAATTATTCAAAGGAAATGTAACATTATTTTGCGGAGTTCCAAATTACTCGGGCTTCCAAAGATTAGCACAACTAAATAACCGGAGGTTGGACTCAGTTATCCTCTCAAAATCACTTTATGAAAATAATTTTCCTTGTCAAAAATTATGGAGAATGGCAGAATTACTCTAATAACTTATTCATTTTAGATAGACATTAACCAAAAAATTTGTATTTTGCAATTTTACATTTAAACATTATAAAAAAATAAATCTACAAATTTTGTTGATGAAAGGAGTTATTAAATGCCTCAAATAAATATAGATGGAAAGTTAATAACAGCAGAATCTGGAAAAACAATTATCGAAGCAGCTTTCCAAAACGGAATTAATATACCTCATTTTTGTTGGCACCCCGAATTAAGTGTGGCTGGCAATTGCCGAATGTGCTTGGTCGAAGTTGGAATGCAAAAACGATTGCCTAATGGCAATTTTGAATATAACGAAGACGGAACACCTGTAATCCAATGGTTCCCAAAACTCCAAATAGCCTGTGCTACAACTATTGCAGATGGTATGTTTGTTCGACTACACAATGATAAAGTCCAAAAAGCCCAAGAAGCAGTTATGGAGTTTTTATTGATAAATCATCCTCTGGATTGCCCTATTTGCGATGAAGCTGGCGAATGCAAACTCCAAGAATATGCTTTTAAACATTCAAACGGCGAAAGTCGCTTTATCGAAGAAAAAAATCACAAGCCAAAACGAATAGAATGGGGACCAAACGTAATATTCGATGCTGAAAGATGTATTTCTTGTTCGCGTTGTATCCGTTATGCTAAGGAAATTGCAAAACAAGACGTTCTAACTTTTGTTAACCGAGGCGACCACGTCACCATAGAATTGTTCGAAGGAACACAGTTCGATAACGATTATTCAATGAATGTTATTGAAATTTGTCCCGTTGGTGCTCTAACAAGTAAAGATTTTAGGTTCAAAACTCGTGTTTGGGAAATGAGCTTTACCGAGTCGATTTGTCCAGGGTGTGCCAAAGGATGTAACACAAAAATCGGTGTTCGCAACAACGAAATTTTGAGAATACAGCCTAACACTAATATGTACGTTAATCGATATTGGCTTTGTGATTATGGTAGATTGAACACTTTCCACAAAGTCAACCAAAATCGAATAACCCAAAATCAGATTAAAATTGATAATCAAATACAAAAAGTAAGTTTCGACCAAGCAAAGAGTTTTACAATCGAAAATCTACAAAAATTCAAGCCCAACGAAGTAATGGTAATTGGTTCGCCCTACTCTACAAATGAAGATTTATATGCATTATATAAATTTGCACGCACAATTCTGAAAACTAAACACTTGGACTTTATTCCTCGAATAAACGAAAGCTTTGGAGATGATTTTCTAAAACAAAACGACGTTACACCCAATTCCACAGGAGCTCGCCAAATTGGAATTGCACCAATTCAAGAAGGATTCGACATATCTCAACTTCGCAAAGCTATCTCAACCAATCATATTAGATGCGTAATCGTAATGAATGACGATTTGGACGACCAACCAGAATTGTTAGAATCCTTCGAAAAATTGGATTTTATAATTTCGTTATCTTCCAATCACTGCAAACTTACCGAAATTGCCAATGTTACTTTTGCATTATCAACCTATGCAGAAGTGGAAGGAACATTTACCAACATCAATGGTAGAGTTCAACATTTCACACCTGCTGTTGTAACCAAAGAAAACCTACACAGAATGGGAATGAAAATGAGTCGTTTGGATAAATTTGGCGCCCACAACGACCATTGGACCCAAAAAGAAATTCGGGATTGCAAACCAGGTTGGAAAATAATTACCTTAATTGCCAATTCAATGGGGGCATCTTGGCAATTCAAAACAGCCAAAGATGTATTCAATGAATTAGCAAAGCAAGTCCATCCATTTAATGGAATGAGTTATGAATTAATTGACAAACATCAAGGATTAGTTTTGGGGCGAGCAAATCATCCCGACGAAGTTTTAGTTAATTATGTGTCACACTATATGAAACCTGATTGATAACAATATAAAAGAACAATGAACGAATTAATTTGGATAATTATCGAAGCTCTTATTAAAGCAATAATAATAATCAACTTATTGCTTGTGTCGGCTGCAATTTCGGTTTATTTAGAACGCAAGATTTCAGCTTGGATTCAATACCGTATTGGCCCAAATCGAGTTGGACCATTTGGTTTGTTACAACCTTTTGCTGACGTATTCAAATTATTTATGAAAGAAGATATAATACCAAAAGGAGCAAACAAATTTTTTCACGGTGTTGCTCCTGTAATTACTTTGGGCATCGCTCTAAGTGTTTATGGAGTGATACCTTTTGGTGATCCATTCAAAATTGGCGAAAAAGTTATCCAAATGGGGATTGCACCTCAAGCCGACGTCGGAATTCTTTTTATTTTAGCTTTAACTTCGGTCGGTGTTTATGGAATTGCCTTAGCTGGTTGGTCATCGAACAACAAATATTCGCTTTTAGGAGGCTTGCGTTCTTCGGCTCAAATGATTTCTTACGAATTATCAATGGGACTTGCTATTCTCTCGGTTATTGTTATATCAGGTTCTTTTTCTCTTTTGGACATAGTCAATCAACAATATAGCCATTGGAATGGATTTCGATGGAACATTTTTCTGCAGCCAATTGGATTTATTATCTTCTTTATCACTTCCTTAGCCGAAACAAATCGAGCACCATTCGACCTTCCCGAAGCCGAACAAGAATTAGTATCAGGCTATAATACGGAATATTCTGGAATGCGTTTTGGTATGTTCTTTTTGGCTGAATATGCAAATATGGCTACTTCGGCTGCAATAGTCTCACTATTGTATTTGGGAGGTTGGACCTTGCCATTCGACCCCGCTATTATCGGTTTGCAACCTGGAACTTGGCAATTGGCTGTGTTTCAATTCTTAGTGCTTGTTTTCAAAATATATTTCTTAATTTTTGTAGTTATCTGGATTCGTTGGACAATACCCAGATTCCGCTATGATCAATTAATGAATTTAGGTTGGCGTGTGTTATTACCACTTTCTATTATCAATTTTATCGTAACAACACTTGTTGTATTGTTAGTAAAATAAATTAGGTCAGACAAATGAACATAAAGGAAAATATAGAATCAAATAGATTGTCTTTCTGGGAAAAATTATATTTGCCAGAAATAGCAAAAGGTTTGGCATCCACATTCAAAGCAATGTTCGAGCCCAAATTCACCCGCTCCTACCCGGAAGAAAAAATGAACCCCAGTCCATCATTTCGAGGTCGCCCAGTTTTAGTTTTAGAGGAAGATGGCGAGCGTTGTGTAGCTTGTGGATTGTGTTCTCGAGTTTGTCCAGCTTTAGCAATCGAAGTTCAAGCCGCCGAAACCAACCAAGAAAAAGAGCGTTATCCAAAACTATTCGAAATCAATATGTTGCGTTGTATCTTCTGTGGTTATTGCGAAGAAGTCTGCCCCGAAGAAGCAATTGTGATGGGCAAAGATTATGAACTTGTTTTTACAAGTCAAGAAGATGCAATTTTGCCAAAAGAAAAACTATTAGTTCCAAATACAGAATTGCAAGATAGGTTGGAATGGCTCCGGCAGTATAAATAGACACCCACTTTTTGTATTATAAAATTTAGGATATACAATGAAAATTCGTGAAGAAGACGCCCTTAATTATCACAGTTCTGGTAGAAAAGGGAAAATTGAAGTTATTACCACAAAACCTTGTGAAACTCAATGGGATCTGTCGTTAGCTTACTCTCCAGGAGTTGCAATTCCTTGTTTAGCTATCGAAAAACAGCCCGAAAAAGTCTTTGAATACACAGCCAAAGGAAATTTGGTTGCAGTTATTTCGAATGGCACCGCTGTTCTGGGATTAGGCAACATTGGTGCGCTTGCAGGCAAACCCGTAATGGAGGGCAAAGGAGTTTTATTCAAGAGATTCGCTGATATCGATGTGTTCGATATCGAAATTAATGAATTAGACCAAGAAAAAATGGTTCAAATTATCGAAGCTATATCGCCAACTTTTGGGGGAATAAATTTAGAGGACATCAAAGCCCCCGAATGCTTTTATATCGAAGAGAAATTGAAAGAAAGGTTGGATATTCCAGTATTTCACGATGACCAACACGGTACAGCTATAATTAGTGGAGCTGCTTTGTTGAATGCATTAGAATTGGTTGGTAAAGACATAAGCAAAGTTAAAGTAGTTTACAACGGTGCAGGGGCATCCGGAATTGCTTGTGCAAAATTTCATATTTCATTGGGAGTAGACCCCAAAAACGTTATTATGTGCGATACAACTGGTGTTATCTATAAAGGTAGAACAAAAGGAATGAATCCGTTCAAAGAAGAATTTGCTGTCGAAACCGAAGCAAGAACACTCCAAGAAGCGTTGGTTGGTGCTGATGTATTTGTTGGATTATCCGTAGCCAACACAGTAACCCAGGAAATGGTAAAATCAATGGCTGATAACCCAATAATATTTGCTATGGCAAATCCCGATCCCGAAATTACATACGAAGACGCAATTGCTGCACGTCCAGACGTAATTATGGCAACAGGCCGATCTGATTACCCAAACCAAGTGAACAACGTTTTAGGCTTCCCATTCATTTTCCGCGGAGCTTTGGATGTTCAAGCAACAAAAATTAACGAAGAAATGAAACGCGCAGCAGCCTATGCATTAGCCCATTTGGCTAAAGAGCCAGTTCCCGAATCTGTTAAAGCAGCTTATGGAGGTATTGATTTAAAATTCGGTAGAGAATATATTATCCCCAAGCCATTCGACCCAAGAGTTCTCACTTGGGTGGCACCAGCAGTTGCAAAAGCAGCAATGGAAACTGGTGTAGCTCGCAAACCAATTACTGATTTCGACGCATATCGCAGTCAATTAGATATTCGAATGGGACGCTCTATGTCGATTATGGCTTCCCTTACCCGAAAAGCAACACAACATCCCAAATCAATTGTCTACGCCGAAGGAGATAATCCAAAAATAATCAAATCCGCTGCTTTGGCTTATGAACGTGGTTTGGCAAAACCAATTTTAATCGGTAATGAAGAAAGAATCAATCAAGTAGCCCAAAGCAACAACATCTCTTTGGAAGGTATTAAACTTGTCAATCCAAAATTATTCACAGATTTAGAAACATACATCGAAGAATACTTTCAATTAAGGCAACGAAAAGGCGTTACCAAAGAATCAGCAACAGCTACAATGCTACGAAGTCCAAACCACTTTGCTGCAATGATGGTTCGACTTGGCGATGCCGACTCGATGCTATCGGGCTTATCGTATCACTATCCCGAAACAATTCGTCCAGCTTTAGAAATAATTGGTAAAGATAGCAAATACGAAGTAGTTTCGGGTCTCTACATAGTATCGGTAAAAGGCAAAACCTATTTCCTCGCTGATACAACAGTTAACATCGATCCAACTGCAAATCAATTAGCCGATATAACAATCCAAGCAACAAACTTTATTTCGATATTCGATATCAAACCAAGTGTTGCATTACTATCCTATAGCAATTTTGGGTCTGCAAAAGGACCTTCACCCGAGAAAATCCGACAAGCACTAAGAATAATCAAAGATCGTAAACCAGATTTAATAATCGATGGCGAAATACAAGCAAACGTTGCTTTGGATAAGAAAATCCTTAGCGAAACTTTCCCATTTTCGCCATTAAAAGATCACGAACCAAATGTATTGATTTTCCCAAATTTAGATTCGGGCAATGTTGCCTACAAATTGCTATACTCAATTGGAGGCGCCAGAATTATTGGTCCAATTTTACTTGGGTTAACTAAATCGGTTCACGTATTGCAACGAGGCGACGATGTTGATGATATATTAAACATGACTGCTATTGCAGTTGCCGATGCCGAAAGAAAAGCCAAGAAATAATTTAGTAAAATTATTTTTTTCATCACACTTATTCATAAAAGGGTTGATAAATTGTTTATCAACCCTAATTTTTATCAAACATTTTGAATAATTTTGCATTCTATGATTAAAAAGAAAATTTCAGATACGGAATTAATATTAAACCGTGACGGGAGTATCTATCACCTGCATCTTTTGCCCGAAGACATCGGAGAAGTGATTTTACTTGTAGGCGACACCAAAAGGACAAAATTGATAAGCAAACATTTTGAATCTATTGAAGAAAAAAAGAATAACCGAGAATTTCATTCCTACACTGGAACATATAAAGGCAAACGAATCACAACTCTGTCCACTGGTATTGGAACCGACAACATAGATATCGTATTGAACGAATTGGATGCCTTGCTTAATATTGATTTTAAAACTAAAATGCCCAAGGAAAAACCAAACTCCTTAACTTTAATACGAATTGGAACTTCAGGTGCACTTCAGCCCGACATCCCCGTTGGTTCATTTGTTGTAAGCACCAAAGCCATCGGATTTGATGGGTTAATTAATTTTTACAAAAATCGTGAAAAAATATGCGATATTAATTTCGAAAATCAATTTAAAGAATATATTGGCTGGAATAATTTGTTGCCATCACCATATGTAGTAGATGCCTCATACGATCTGCTAAAAAAAATATCAAATATATTTATTAAAGGTATAACGATATCTACTCCAGGATTTTATGGTCCACAAGGACGAATTTTACGTTTACCAATATGGGATCCATCAATTAATTTTAAAATTCGACAATTCCATTACTATGGGGATAGAATTATCAATTACGAGATGGAAAGTTCTGCTATTTATGGTTTAGCAAAGCTAATGGGTCATAACGCTCTTACGGTATGCATTATCCTTGCAAATCGAATAGAAGGTACTTTTTTAAAAAATTATCAAAAAAAAATCGATGAACTCGTTGAATATACGCTAGATCATATTATAAAATGATTTATTAATATATTCATTAATTAGAAAGAAAAAAGGCTTGTGGATTTGTACCACAAGCCTTTTTTTTCGTCTGACAAAAATCTAATAGTTGCGTCTGGAACCACCGTTGCGATTGTAACCGCCACGATTTTGATCCCTATCGTTTCTTTTTTCTCTTGCTTCATTAACAGTAAGCTGGAAACCTTTGTATTCAGCACCGTTTAATTCTTCAATAATTTTTTTGCCATCAGCATCGTTCATTTCCACAAACCCAAAACCTTTGGATCGACCAGTAACGCGGTCTGTTATAACTCTTGCTGATATTACTTCTCCGTATTCGGAAAAGATTTCTGATAGTATTTGTCCGGTTGTATCATAGGGCAAATTTCCAACATAGATATTCAAGAAAAACTCCTAAATGTTTAAAAAAAAA
>Ga0138355_1036737_pt1 | contig 12315 bp, 12 predicted proteins | sample YNPNP_1300MetaT_FD_101540 | JGI IMG/M metagenome (GOLD analysis project Ga0138355, IMG submission 101540) | Anoxygenic and chlorotrophic microbial mat microbial communities from Yellowstone National Park, USA - YNP NP_1300 MetaT (Metagenome... ...
GAAAAAATAAATTTAATATTTGGAAATAAAAAGCTATTACTCACGGCAATAATTATTAGCTTTGTGGTTAAAATTATTGGCGATTTTGCCTTGTATTTTTTCTTTGGCTATTTCACTTTCGACCAAAATATATTTTGGAAGTTTGTAACCACTGCTGTATTAGCAACCTTAATTTTGGGATATTTTGTTATTATTTTAAAACCAAAAGTTCAAGCTTACGACTCAACTTTTTTGGAACAATTCATTAATGATCAAAATACCTTACTATTTTTTTATCTTATAAGCTTGGGATTAACAATTTTTCTATCAAATTTTAGGGAATTACTCCAAGAGTATATCATTTCTCTCAATCTAATATCCCAATTATTTGGTTGGTTTTATTTAATTCTTGGTTTTGTTTCTGCCAGATATTTTTATAGATGGATCATCGTCTTGAAAAACAAATCCACAAATTTACTTATCCAAGTTTCAAAAATTTCATTTTTAGTCATATTCCTTAATATTTTCATTTTTAGAGTTCTGAATTACTTTTTTGATTTAAAATCACTTTCGGATTTTGTTGATTTTATTGAAATTATATTCTTTATCATCACACCAATTCTTAGCTTCAAAGTTTGTAATAATTATGATTGGCTTAAAAATATAAGCTACAAACAAAGATATAGACTACTAATTGTTAGTGCCACAATTGTGATTATTGGATTTTTTACAATAACATCGAATTATTACGAGGACATCAAAGCAAGTATAAATGAAATTTTTCCTAATCTATATATTTTTCTTTTATTTGTTATTATAAATTTAATCGCATATGAGTTTCGGTTATTCTGGCAAGCATTTAGGTCCAAAAAAATAAGGATTAGCAACGAAAACATAAGCATATCTGAGTTAGAGCGTTTCAATAAAATTGTATTAAATTCAAATATTAACGATAGGAGCGAACTACATACTTTATTTTTGGATAGTTTATCTCGAGTTGTGAATGTTGATTTTGCTTGGATCGAAATAGTTTATTCCGAAAAACAATTTAAATGTTCAGAATATCGAAATATCGAAGTGCAATTAGTCGAATATTTCAATAAACACAAGTTCTTCAGAGATTTTGTTGAACAAGCTCGAACAATTGTTACAGCTGCTACACTCGAGCAAATTGGATTTAGCCGTAAGTATCCTGGCTATCGAATGTCGTTGATTTTAGTGCCTATTTTTGACGGAAATAATAGATTAGGGACGATTATGCTTGGACGAAACAAAGAATACGCATTTTCATTGGAGGAAATTCAAATTATCAACGCTTTTGCAACAAATTATGCAATAATAATTCAGAATACAAGATTAATGCAAGAAGCAATCGAAAAGCAACGTTATGAATTTGAATTGAATCTTGCTCGTGGAATTCAAAGAAAAATTATTCCCGAATCACTGCCACAAATCGAAAATTACTCCTTTGCCGGAATATCAATTCCGGCCCACGAATTAGGTGGTGATTATTACGATTTTGTTTATCTTAAGAATAACAAACCTACATTATTGATAGCAGATGTATCGGGTAAAGGCACTTCTGCAGCATTGTATATGTCGCAACTCAAAGGCATTATCGTTTCACTTGGTTCGAGTTTGGACAACCCTCGAGATTTAGTAATAAAACTTAATGAAATTCTTTGCAACAATACTGAAAAACAAATTTTTATAACACTATCGGTGCTAACAATCGAAGACAATAATGGCAATATCTCGTTTGTTCGTGCAGGACATACACCTCTTATTGTTAAGAACTCCGATAAAATTGAAATATTGAAGCCAAAAGGAATTGCATTAGGAGTTGTTTCGGGAAAATTATTCACCAACAACTTGGATTTGGTTACTTTTACCTTGGAGCAAGGCGGCTTTTGTTTTGCTTATACCGATGGATTGGATGAGTTGCAAAATCCTAACGGACAGGAACTTGGATTGGATATGATTATTGAATCATTTACTAATTTAAAACCAAAAAATGCAAACGAAATAATTAATTTCAATCTAAAATTAATAGAAGAATTCAAAAATGGCAATAAGTTGAATGATGATTTAACTTTATTAACCGTAATGTTCAATAACGAAAAAGGAGAAATTTATGGATAAAAACAATTTCCAAGTGGTATTTAAAGAAATGAATAATAAATTCGTAATAAGTATCTCGGGTTTTTTGGATGCCCACACAGCACCAATATTGGAACAAGCAATCAAAGAACAAATCGAAAATGGAAACTATAATTTATTTATCGATTTCGAAAACTTAGATTACATAAGTAGTGCTGGTTTTGGTGTTTTTATGGAGTTCATAGAAGAAATTCGACAAAATGGCGGCGATTTGGTAATGATTAATATGAAAGAAAAAATTCGTCGCCTTTTCGAATTATTAGGATTTGATATATTATTTAAAATAAATCCATTGGAGTAGATAAAAATAAATGTCGAATATAAAAAAAATATTGGAAATCAAATTAAATGCAGATACCAAAAATCTTGCAAATCTCAGGGAACAAATTGCTGACTTTTTATCCCTTAATGGATTTGATGAACAAAAAATAATGCAAGTACAATTGGTGGTTGATGAATTTTGCACAAACATAATCAAATATTCCTATAATTCCGATCCATCTAAATCGTTCGAGATTACTATAGAAGCAGCAAATAATGAAGTTAAGATACAGATTATCGACGATGGAAAACCATTCGATTTAACCCAATATCAAGCACCTAATATTTCTGAACATATTAAAAATCCACATAAAGGCGGGCTTGGAATTCCATTTATTAAACTATTTAGTCATAAAATCAAATATTTACAACTTTCCAAAGAGCCAAACAAGAATTTAACTGAAATACAAATTTAACTCTATCTAACTTTTTTTTCATAATTTTGTTAAAAATAATTTGTCAATGAAAGGTTTAATTATTGCATCGAGCGTTATTGTTGGTATAATTTTAGGTTTTATCCCTAATCTAACCAACGAAAAACCAAATTGGTGGAAATACCTGCTTGGATTACTTTTTATTATTAACTTGATTTTAATCATTTCCCCAGTTTTGGTAAGCGACTATTCATATGCAAATTATATTGCCAATTCAAATATTGAACAAACAATAACAATTGAATTGAAAAACAATAAAATAAAACCGAACAGTAATGTAATAAAAATACCACAAATTGATTATCCATTGATAAATGATTCAAAAATTGATTTAAATAATACTGAATTATTAAATATCCGTTTCGACAAACAGAGCAAAGCATTTAAAATTTTGGGAACTTCTAATTATTCAATAATTCCAATAAGTTATCCATTGATACTAGAATTAAAAGAGCGAATCAAGATAATGGTATTGCACGTACCCACAGCTTGGATTTCGGTTCTTGCCTATTTGCTATCGATGATTTATTCGGTTATGTATCTTAGAAAAAGAGAATTTAAATACGATATCTATGCACATTCAGCAGCAGAAGTTGTAGTTATGTTCACCATCTTGGCAACAGTAACCGGTATGATATGGGCTAAATTCAATTGGGGAGCATATTGGAATTGGGACCCAAGGCAAACCTCTATATTTATGCTGTTAATTATCTATTTTGCATACTTTGGATTGAGATCATCAATCGAAAATACCGAAACCAAAGCAAGATTATCCTCGGTTTACTTGATAATCGCTTTCACCACAGTCCCATTTTTCGTCTTTGTTTTGCCAAGAATATCAAGCGGATTACATCCGGGTGCTGCTGGCGAAGGCACTGCTGGACCCGTTCTTGGAGGTGGAGCCGAAATGTTGAACCAAAATTTACTTTTTACATTTGGTTTCTCACTTTTATGCTTCACTTTGCTTTTCTTTTGGATTCTAAATTTGAAAATTCGAGCTGAACTTTTAAATAAAAAATGGTGATAAAATGAACTTTTTAGAACAAAATACATTGTACATTGTTTTGATTATATCCTTAATGATTTGGTTAGGTATTTTCTTTTATACCTTGATGATTGACAAAAAAAATCGCAAGATTAGAAAAAATGGTACAATTCGACAATCAAACTAATTCCGAAAATTCACAAAATAATGGAGTAAAAAATGAATAAGAAATATATAATAATTGGCTCGGTTGCTCTTGTGTTTCTCATTTTAGCAATACTATCGTTCGATTCAGGTAAAATTGAATATTCTGATTTCCAACACGCCAAGCAATCTGGTAAAATAGTCCAAATAATTGGCAAGCCATCCAAAGACCAAACCACAGAATACGATAATAAAACAAATACATTGAAATTTGTTTTGATCGACGAACAAAACAATTCCGAGGAAGTTATATATTATGGTGCAAAACCCAATAATTTTGATATAGCACCTATGGTTGTTGTTAAAGGACGCTACACTGATGGTAAATTTGTTGCAAGCGAAATTTTAACAAAATGTCCATCAAAATACGAGAGTAAGTTCGAGGATATTCAAAAAAGCGGAGTGCAATAATGTTTGGCCAAGTTACCATATGGATTAGTTTCATTTTATCTATTGTCTCTACAATTCTGTTTTTCATAGCAAATTCAAAAGAAGGTCGCATTCGTAATTTTGCTTCAAATTTCTTTTATCTTTTGCCAGTAACATTACTTTTTGCTTCGATTTATCTTTTATATAATATTTTGACCCACAATTACCAATTCACTTATATTTGGCAATACTCTAATAATCATCTACCCACTCATTTGTTGATTACATCATTCTTCTCTGGACAAGAAGGGTCATTTTTATTATGGGCTTTGTTGGTATCGATTTTTGCATTATTGGTGAGAGGATATGCCAAAAAGTATGGATACGAACATTTAGTTATGGCAAATTTCAGTTTAGTTTTGGTCTTTCTAACTTTGCTAATGGTTTTGAAAAATCCATTTGAATATATTTGGCAATCATTCCCAAACGAAGGACTGGATCCAAGTTTTACCCCCGCAGATGGCCGTGGATTGAATCCAATTTTAGAGAACTTCTGGAATATGATCCATCCACCAATTTTGTTTACAGGTTATTCTGCGATGACCGTTCCGTTTGTTTTTGCAATTTCTGCTTTAATTAAAAGAGATTACAAAAATTGGATAAAAATTGCAACACCTTGGATTTTGTTCGCTGCCGGAATTTTAGGAACTGGGATTATGTTAGGTGGATTTTGGGCTTACGAAACTTTAGGCTGGGGTGGATTTTGGGGTTGGGACCCTGTCGAAAATGCTTCACTATTGCCTTGGTTAGTTTCTGTAGCTTTGGTTCATACCTTATATGTTCAACGAAAAAACGAAGGATTAATCAAAACAAACTTTGTTTTAGCTGTATTATCTTTTATTTTAGTTCTTTTCTCCACATTTTTAACACGAAGTGGTGTGCTTGGTGATACTTCTGTTCATTCTTTTGGTGAACCTGGGCAAGCACTTTATGCTGTATTATTAGGAGGTTTATTGGCATTTTTGGGATATAGCTTATTCTTTTTGATTATCAGAATGAAGGAAATTACAGTTAATTTACCCAAACAAGAATTCGACGTATCCTCTCGTGAATTTGCTTTATCGCTAGGTTCGTTGACTCTACTTATCTCGTCTATAATCGTTTTTATTGGGACAACTTGGCCTATAACAACCGAAATCTTTACTAATTCCAAATCTTCGGTTGATATCTCTTTTTATGACAAATGGAATTTGCCCGTTGCTATTGTTATTTTAATTTTGAATGGACTTGCTTTTTATGCATCTTGGCAAAAAAGTGATTGGAAACAAATATTGAACAAAATTTTGTTGCCAATAGCAGTAAGTTTCGTTATTACGATTATTTTAGCTTTTTTAAAAATCGATAAATTCGATTTACAATTGCTAACATTTGCGAGTTTATTATCGATTTACATAAATACCGAAATTTTTATCAAAATCATCAAAAATTCATTTATCAAAACTGGCAGCGTCCTGTCCCACATTGGAGTTGCAATTCTTTTAATTGGCGTTGTATTTAGTGGTGGATATGACCAAATCGAAACTTTATCACTCAAATTGAACGAAACCACTGATGTGTTTGGAATGAAAGTTAAATACATAGGTCGCGAATTAGTTAATCCTGAACGAAAAGATCAAGAAAGATACAAATATAATGTGGAAATCGATAAAAATGGGAGTAAAGTAATAGTAGGTTCAATACTTTACCTTAGTGATTTTAACGATCGATCACAAATCTTTTTGGAACCAGGCATAGTTCCAACTTTAACAAAAGATATTTACATATCGCCAGTTTCTTTTAATATCGAAAGTAATTACAATAAATTAATTCTATCCAAAAACACATCAACTATATTTCCACTTGATAAAGACATCAACTTAACTCTTGTAGGTTTCGATATGTCCAACGGGGAAACTAACTCATTAGGAGAAATATTATTTGGTGCTGTTTTGGACATATCCACCAAAGACACAACATTCACCGACACTCTTTATACCTGGTTAAATACTCGTAATTTTAGCGGTTCACCACTTTGGTTCACTATTCCAAAGACAAATTACGATATTGCATTTGGTGGATTAGCAAGCGGAATGCAACAAATGGGAAACACCAAAGCTACAATTTATTATCGTTCATCGAATGACCCAGCTGCATCCGAAACCGAATCATTCACATTCCAAATCGAAATCAAACCAATGATGTATTTGGTTTGGATTGGAGCATTTTTAATTGTATTTGGTTTTTTCCTATCAATTGTCAAACACAATGTTAACAACAAGTCCAACAATAATGAAAATATTACTCAAAAATAATATATATTTAGAATCGTTAATATCTAAAAACATAAGGTAAAATGAAACTAAAAAATTTAAAACTAGGCATACTTGTTCTTTTGGCGGTAATTTTTGTATTCGATACTGCTTGTTCACAAGACAAAAAAACAGCTGCAAAAACTACATCAGACCTATCACCTTTAGTTCTCGAAGTTAAATCAATATCTCCATCCGGAGAGAACGAACCGGTTAATTTTACTTGGATAGAAAACGGTAAAGAGAAAAAATTATCTGATTTTTTGAAAGGAAAAATAACTTTTATGAATTTCTGGGGAACTTGGTGTCCACCTTGTAGAGCCGAAATTCCTCATTTAATTGATTTATCCAAAAAGTACGAAAGTCAAGGTTTTCAAATCGTTGGGATTGCATTAGAAAGGTCCGAAGAAAACGCAATGACATTGGTTAGCGATTACGTCAAGAGAGCTAACATAAATTACCGAAACTTTCCAAGTCGAGCCTATGCCGAAGAATTTAGCAAAAAATTTGGTGCAATTCAATATGTTCCAACTACTTTTGTCGTTGGACGAGATGGAAAAATTTTGGAAACTATTGTTGGTGGTCGTGACCACAGCACTTTCGAGAGTATCATAAACAAATACATTAATAACTAAAATCGGATAATACATATGGCAGCTGAATCAAATAATATTCCTTTAGGTTCATCAATCATCGATTTTAATTTATACAATCCCATTTTAAATAAATATCAAACTTTAAATGAATTAAAAGGCAGTAAGGGCACTTTAGTGATTTTTATGTGCAATCATTGCCCTTATGTTATTCATATAATCGAAAAATTATCACAAATTGCAGATGAATACACTAATAAAGGCATTTCATTTATTGGTATTAACCCGAACGATATCAAAAATTATCCCGAAGATAGCCCCGAAAATATGATAAAATTTGCCGAAAAATACAAGTTACATTTCCCATATTTATACGACGAGACACAACAAATTGCTCGTGAATATGACGCAGCCTGTACACCCGATTTTTATTTATACAACAACGACGATAAATTAGTATACCACGGACGCTTTGATGCTTCACGCCCTAATTCGGGAGTTCCAATAACTGGCGATGAATTACGGAAAGCAATGGACTATGTCCTCGAAAACAAAGAAATTGATTTTCCTCAATATAATAGCATCGGTTGCAGTATCAAGTGGAAATCATAAAAATATTATTGCAATTTTTTTATAAACAAAAAAGTCCAAAGTAGAATTTGGACTTTTTTTTTCTAATACACCTTATAACTTTCTTAAAATTCCTCAAGGGATATAATTTTGTTTGTTAGTGCATAAATCGCCAATGCCGAACGGCTTTTAATACCAGTTTTACGCGAAATATTCTTGCTATGACTAATGACTGTGTGTATACTTATGTTCAATTTTTCAGAAATTTCTTTGTTCGACAATCCTTTAACCATTTCCTTTAACACTTCTATTTCTCTATCGGTGAGTTGGCTAAAATCGGTTTGAGATTCATTTGGTGTAGTAGTCAAAAGTGAATTAATTTTATGAACTATTTGGTCGGTGGAATCCAATATATTTATAACCAAGTCGAATTGCTGTAAAGATTCTTCTTTGAATACAAAATAAATTATCGCAACCCATAAAAATTTTGGATAATTTTTCTTTATATTCTGAAAATTTTTTAAATTTCCATAACAACAATTAGGATTAATCAAGATTATACTTAATTCACTATTTTGGTTTATTAATTCTAATTCTTCCAAGTTTTCTAATCGAAAAACATTAAGGTGATTTGAGTATTTCAATAAAATATTCGACAAACCTTCGTAAATAATATCCGATGGTTCTATGATATAGACATTGGATTTGTATTTAATCGAACTTATTTTCATCTTCTAATTTGTGAACAAGGGGAATCAGTATCTTATCTTCAATCATCGAATGAACATATAGATCTTGTTCTAATTCCAATATACTATTTAGTAGTTTTGGTTTTAGATAATCTGCATTTTCAGTCTTGATGTGTTTTAAAAGTAAATTACATAATTCTGTAAGTTTGAATTCAATGTCGGTGTGGTGGTCTTGATATTCTTGCACAGAAAAAGAATAAGTGTTTTGGTGTGTCTTTTTCAATAAATGTGTGATGTATGGAAAAACAATTTTATCTTCGTATTCAAGGTGTTCGGCAACTTCATTGAAATATTCGTTAAAAAATTGTGATATAAGTTGTATTTCTTTGCTCTTTTCTTTGTTTTCGATTTTTCGGATAATTTCTTGAATTTCAGGATATTTTTCTCGTAAATAGTAGGTGTGGCTATTTTTGAGAAATTTCACAATTAACTCGATATCACCAATCTCAAATATTCCTATATCAATATTGTGAAAACCATTATATAAATTTGTAATAGTTGTTATTAATTCTGTTTTCACATTGTTTTTTTTGCAAAATTCTTCAATTGTATAATCCCCAACAATAGTTTCTAATCCAAAATATTCCAACATTAGTAGGATATTTGGATTTTCTATAATTAGATCATACAATTTAATATCTTGCCTTGCGAATGTTCTTTTTGTTTGATACATAAATTTCTCTTAATCATCAAACTTTTTTTGATAAAAATGGCAATAAGGTGCCTTGCCTGTTTTTTGATAATAATCTTGATGATAATCTTCGGCTTCCCAGAATTTATCGAATTTTGTAACTTCGGTTACTATGTTATATCCCTTGTTTTTTAGTATTTGGACCACCTCATTAGCAATTTGTTTTTGTTCATCGTCAACATAGAATATTGCAGAGCGATATTGATTTCCAATATCTGGACCCTGCCTATTAAGCTGGGTTGGGTCGTGAATTTCAAAGAAGTATTTTGCAAGTTTTCGGTAATCAATTTTATTTGGATCATAGATTACCTCGATAGTTTCGGCGTGACCGGTTTTGCCAGTGCAAACTTCCTGGTATGTGGGATTATTCTTGTGTCCACCAGAATAACCCGAAGTAACTTCGACAACTCCATCTAATTTTTTAAATAGATGTTCGACGCCCCAAAAGCAACCTCCAGCAAAATATGCCTTTTTCAATTTTGTATCCTCCTTTTTAGGTTTAAATACCAATGATATCGAATTAACGCAGTGGCGTGTGTTTTTTGGTGTAAACCCTTCACCATAAAATACGTGCCCAAGATGAGCTCCACAATTAGCGCAAACAATTTCGGTGCGAATTCCATCGGAATCGGGAATTTTTTTGACAGCTCCTGGTATTTCGTCGTCGAACGATGGCCATCCACAACCAGAATGGAATTTGTCCTCGGATTGGTAAAGTGCTGCTCCACATAACTTGCAATGATATGTTCCTGGTTCAAAAAAATCAGTGTATTCGCCAGTAAAAGGGCGTTCTGTTCCTTTCCGAAGAATAACGTATTCTTCTTCGGGAGTTAATTTATTCAAATGCATTTTTTCCTCCCCAGTGCAAGAGTATAATGTTAAAAATAGGAATATAAACAATAAATTCATTTGTACTAATAATATGTTTTGTTTACAAATTTTTTGCAATAGCCTCGGGTCGATCCAATTCTGTGAATAATTGAATAATCTCGTCAATGGTTTTGGAACCTTGATCACCTTGTCCGTGAATTCTTACCGAACAAGTTCGGTTATCTACTTCTTTCTGTCCGACTATTAATGCGATGGGTATTTTTGATTGTTCAGATTCGGCAATTTTTCGGCTTATTTTTTCGGAGCGTGAGTCCACTTCTACTCTAAAATTGTGGTCCTTAAGAATATTTGCTAATTCGTTGGCATAATCCATTTGTTTATCTGAAATCGGTAATATTTTTACTTGTGTTGGAGCTAACCAAAACGGGAAATTACCAGCAAAATGCTCAATTAATATCGACATAAACCGTTCCATAGAACCAAAAGGTGCTCGGTGAATAATTACTGGGCGGTGCTTTTGATTGTCTGCTCCGGTATATTCCAAACCAAAACGCTCGGGCATAACATAATCAACTTGAACTGTTCCGAGCTGCCATTTTCGGCCAATTGCATCACGAACGATGAAATCTATTTTGGGTCCATAGAATGATGCTTCCCCTTTGCCTATGATGTATTCTAATCCCATTTCGTCGGCAACTTCCTTCAATTCGGCTTCTGCTTTGTTCCAAATTTCTGGATCACCAGCGTATTTGTCGCTGTTTTCGTCTCGGAAAGATAAACGAGTTGTTACAGACATTCCAAAAGTGTTAAATACTAATTGAGTTAATTCAACAGCATTCTTTATTTCATCTTTCAGTTGTTCTTGAGTACAGTAGATATGGGCATCATCTTGGGTAAAACCACGAACACGCGTCAATCCATTGAGTTCTCCAGATTGTTCGTAACGATAAACAGTCCCAAATTCGGCTAATCTTAGTGGTAGGTCGCGATAAGAACGAGGTTTGGAGGCATAAATTTGATGATGGTGAGGACAATTCATCGGTTTTAGCAAGTATTCCTCGTCCTCGACTTTAATTGGTGCAAATTGTGAATCTGCGTAATAGGGATAATGTCCGCTTGTTTTGTATAAGTTGAGATTTCCGATGTGTGGAGTTATAACTTCGACATATCCCCTTTTAATTAATTCTTCTTTAATAAAATTCTCCAATTTTCGACGAATAAAAGCACCTTTTGGCAACCAGATTGGTAAACCAGCTCCAACATTGGGCGTAATCATAAATAACTCAAGCTCTTTACCCAGCTTACGATGATCGCGTTTTTCGGCTTCTTCTCTCATTTTCAAAAATTCGTCGAGCATTGATTTTTTTGGAAAAGTAATTCCATAGATTCGAGTAAGCATCTTTCTATCTGAATCACCTTTCCAATAGGCTCCGGCAATATTTAATAGTTTGATTGCTTTGATTACTCCAGTGTCTGGAACGTGGGTTCCTCGACATAAATCTACAAAGGTCCCTTGTTTATATAAAGTTATTTCGTCGTCTTTCAATCCCTCCAAAAGTTCAATTTTATATGGATCTCCATCTTTTTTAAAATACTCGACAGCCTCGTCCCAATCTATTTCCACTCTCTCGAATTTTTGTTCTTGTTGAGCTAATTCATACATTTTTTGTTCGATTTTTGGCAAATCTTCGTTTGTTAGTTTAACTCCATCTGGTAGATCCATATCGTAATAAAACCCATTTTCGATTGCTGGACCAACACCGAACTTTGTTCCTGGATATAATTGTTCAACAGCTTCGGCCATAAGATGGGCTGAGGAATGCCAAAATATTTCTTTTCCTTCTTCATCGTCGAATGTTACAATTCGAACACTTGCATCTTGCTTGATTGGACGAGATAAGTCGTATTTAACGCCATTAACAAATATCCCTAATGCTTCTTTTGCTAATTTTTGCGAGATTGATTGGGCTATTTCCAATCCTGTTGTTCCTTCGGGATATTCTCTTTGATTTCCATCGGGGAATGTTATTATCATTTCTTCTCTTATAATTTTTTATTTTTTTATTAACGAAATTTTCATA
>Ga0138355_1085353_pt1 | contig 12311 bp, 10 predicted proteins | sample YNPNP_1300MetaT_FD_101540 | JGI IMG/M metagenome (GOLD analysis project Ga0138355, IMG submission 101540) | Anoxygenic and chlorotrophic microbial mat microbial communities from Yellowstone National Park, USA - YNP NP_1300 MetaT (Metagenome... ...
CTAACATTGTTATTTATTTTGAAGAATAACAATGGATTTTTTTATTATATTCAAAGCATAAGTTGTTGATTTATAAAACTTTTTTTACAGAAATGTAAAATTTATTACTACAAATTTGCAGAAAAAGTATTTCTTTATCAATATTGAGCAGTAATTGTTAAGATTGTTTAAAAAAAATTTAGTAGTTTTAAAAATTAATAAAAGATGAATTTGAAAAATTCTTTTTGAAATTGAAAATTATTATTAATTGTATATTGGAGGAATAAATGTCGAAAGGTGGTGGAGCCGGTAAAGTATACTTTGTGCTTTACTTAGCAGTAGTGTTGGAGCTACTAATCATTATTGTTGAACGAGACGAAGCCGAGGAACATTTGGCAAAAAAGCAAAAGGAAACAATGCGAATTGTCGAAAGTATCCTTTCTCAACTTCAATCTGGTGCAGGCACCGAGGGTATTAATACTCGTCCCCAGGACGAAATCACAATACCTCCTCCTGGTATCAACATCAAGGAAGTTTTGGGAGCAGATTTGAAACCAAACCGAAAATATATAGTCGAAGTTGGCGTTACTGATATTAGTGCTGATTTGAAGAGAAAAGAAGGTGAGTCCGAAAAGGAATACACACAAAGATTGCAAAAATTAGTTAAATTAGCAAATGTTGAACAAATCCAATATCAAGTATTTTTCAACCCAAGTCAAGATGTAGCCGGTCCTCCCCCTTTTCCCTCCGAGGAAGAATTGCGAAAATCAAAAATTGATATATCTAAATTCAATCCTGGACAATATATTGAATCCCCAAACAATACTGGGGCTGCTTGGGAATTTATTGGCTTAACTGAATTAATATTAGATGAGGACGCAACTTTCAATAGTTTAGATTTAAAAAATTTAACTCCAGAAAAAATTCAACCTGTTTATCCCCAAAGTAAAATCAGAAGAATTGGACCCGTTTTAGTACCTAACAATTTACCTCCTGATAGTAGTTTCTATTATTCTGCCGAAGAAACCCGAAAAGAAGGTTTCGACCGCAAGGGAGGATTGCTCAAAAGAGACTTCGTTGTAAATTTCCAACCCCAAAATCGAGCTGGATGGTATAAATTACGCTTTGTTTCGAGAACCAATCGAATTTTAGGTATTCGTGGTGGAATGAGTGCAGACCAAATACCCGATGATGCAACCGTAAATATAGGAACTGTTCAATTAAGCGTTCGTGACCTTCGCAGTGTTCTCCGCGAGCTATCCTCGAAATTGGATCGCTACAATCCTCCGTCTCCAGACATATTGTTCAAAGAACAAAATATAGACAAATTTATAGAGCAACTGAATACTGCAATAAGGAATGCAAAATCGGACGATAATGCTACTCAAATTATAAACAATTTAAATCTTTACGGATATATTGTTCGGTTGCTAGCACCTGGTCAATCCCAATATTTCGACCAAAACCGTGGCAGTATCGAATTTGATATCAGAGTGATTACTCCTAAACCACAAATTGCCGAACCAACAGTCCAAAACCTATTGCCATATATTGCATCGTTTGATGCCGTTCCTCCAGCATTCAGTTTTACCATTAGTCCTTATCAAGAAAATTCAAATGCTGTTGAAGGACGTATAATTGATAATCGAGGAGGAATTGTCGAACGGTTGATTTTAACTCCAATGGATCAGATGCCAAATTCAAGAGTAACAGCTCCAACTCGTGGTGGTGCTCGTGAATATTTTGCTACAACACCAGGTCGAATAAGTCCTGGTAAATATACCATCGAAATTGTACACAAGTTGGGTGGCAAAACTGCACAAGGTTCTGCCCAATTAGAAATATTCCCAACAGGATTGACCAAAGAAAGTGAAAACGACATAATGAACCGTTTCGAAAGTTATGGTTACTATGGATTAGGAGCATCTCTCAATGCTATTCCAACATCAGGTGCAAAGATTAAACCCGACCAATTTCGTATTTATTTAACAACTGATATAGAATCTCAACGACCAGCAGTACAATCATTAACTATTTCGCCCGAAAATGCATTAGAATTAAAACCACCAGCAAAGAAACTACAGCTGAGGATTACTTGGGTTCAACCAATTACTGAAAAGGAAGTTGATATATATCCAACTAAAACATTTTCGATCAAACAAGAATCTCCTAATATAATCCTGCGAAATATGTTAACCGATATTTCTGGGTCTGCTACAAAATTCAAAATTGAAGTGCGAAACATCCAAGTTACTAAACCAAGTACTGGAAGTGATAAAGATCCAAAAATTGAAGTTAAAGTTGCTGGCGATCCACAAGTTATTGATGGAATGAGTACTTACTCACCATCAATTGAACCAATGATAGATGGAGATCCCGAGAATGGTTATACTTTGGTATTAGAATATTCTGGAAAGTTAGAACGAGGCCAAACTAAAGTTAAGGGAACAATCAGAGTTGATTTACAAGCTACAGCAATTAATCCAATTAATGGAGAACGCTCCGAACCCAAACGAACATCAGTGATTATTCCAATTAACTTTGAACCAGACAAGGGAAGACAAAGAAAAAGATAATTAAATAATAAAGAAAACAAAATGGAATAGAATTATGAATAAAAAATTATTAATAGGAATTGTTGCTATAATTGTTTTACTTGCCAATTCTTTGCCTACGATTGCGCAAGGTGGCGACGAAGCATTCCGAGTAAAACTCGAAAGTATTTTCTCTAAGTTCAAAAATTACCGCTTTTCCGAAATAGCTATATACAAAATCAAGGATATGAAAGATATCCGAAATGCAATCAAATCCAAGGAAGACGAAACGGGGACCCCCACAGATGCTACTGGCGAAGTAGATAATTGTATCAAAAATGGAGACAAAAATATTCTTCAATTTGTTGAAAACCAAACCAAAGACCAAAAAACAATTAACGAAATTCGTCGAGAAATGTTAGGTCGAGGTATGACTATACCACCCGATCTTGATTGTATCTATAATTACTATTCGAAAAAAACACAAATTCAGACAAAACAGCTCCGTTCCGCTTATGCCATAACAACTCGTATGCAACCCGATCAAATCGAACCTTCAACAATTATAGCCTTGATAGTTTCTACCGAAGAAAACGAATTAATCGAGAAGAACTTAGATAATCCATCTCCAGGTAATGTTTACACATACCCAGAATTAATCAACTTTAGTTTAGATCAAAACCAATTTCGTTCCAAAAATCTTTATGAATTAGTATTAATTGCTTTCCAACAAGGTAATGTTGAAAACAAAACACTTGAGGCACAAGGTATAGGTGGATTTATGACTTTTGGTCCAAAACGATATGGAATATCCAATTCACTTGTAAATAACCGTTACGAAGTTACACCAAAGGACGTACAAAAGTTTTTAAGAGTTAGCGAAGGGCAGCCACACGAAATGGAATTACGCCGCAACGAGCTTATTGTTTCAGCGGATTTGTTGCGATGGACCAAATATGATTTTGATGTTCAAACATTTGAAGATGGAACAAGCGATACATTGTCAACAATTTCAAACTTAAATTTACCCAAATATGGCTTCGAGTTGAAATATGGAATAGAAGATATTAATTTCCCTTCGTTATGGAGTGAGCGAATGGCATTTAATGCTTTATGGCAAGGCACTAAATTGGGTATTATTTTACCAACAAATGGATGGTCAAGCATAAGTAAAGATTTGATGGATATTAACCGGACCTTTACCTATGCCGGTGTTGGAATTAATGGTTCCGTTGATTTTCCAATTTTATTACTGCCTGCTTCGGGTATTTTCCATGTTAGCGGTGCTTATATTTTTGGTGATGCAAAGTCAGCTGATTACAAAAAGCGAAATTATTTGGATGATCCCCAAAATTACAATTACACTCTGGGTGATGATGATTATTTCATTAGATCAAATGCTACTGTTTTCTACACATTTGGTATTAGTGTCGATGAAGATTATATCCTTCGATTTGGGATGGGTGCATCGGTTTATTCAGCCGAAAAATGGAATTATCGGAAGGAAGAAGATCCCGAAACACGAGAACCGATTTTGAAATTCCGCAGAGCAGCTGTCGAAACTATTGGTGGTATATCAGGAAAAATCGATTTTATGGCAAAAGGCTTTAGCACTCCAATTGGTGGAACCTTACAATATTTTGATGAAGGACTATATGCCAATTTATGGCTACAAATTCCATTGATCGAAAAAAGAATGTTTCTGCGATTAGATGCTAAAGGATATTTTAAAGCCTTTACCGAAATCCCTCGAGCTTGGGAAAATGAAAGTGTATTTATTCCAATGGCAAGAATAATATTGAATTTTTAATTAACAAAGGAAAAAGGTTATAAATATGAAAAAGAATATATTAGTTTTAGTATTAACATTAATTATCGCCTTGTTTGGGAAACTTTCTGCTCAAACTCCTAACGTGCTCGATAAGCAATCAATTATTGATTCGTTAACAAGTATCGATCACGAGATAAAAAAATACTTTCCAAGATGGAAAATATGCGAACCAGATTTACAGATTCAAATATATCAAACATTTGTTTTTTATAATTATCCTAAGGAAAAATTGGATCAACAATCAATCGAAGTTATGGCTGCTCCAAAAGAATTTGAAGAAGATCCATACCAAATTCTTGTTATCACTTGTGGCGAAGCTTCAATGAAAGCAGTCGAAGTCGAAACTTATATGGGAAGCACCTTATTAGGTTTTCTTTCTGGAGAATTCATTTATTCGGGTCCCAAACGAGGTGAAGTTTGGGATAAAGGTATTGCTAAACGCGATTATTGTTATCAAGACATTCCTATAGATTTTCCATTATCACAAAGTCAAGCCGAAACTATTATTAATTACCTTCAACCTACAAATGTTTCGCAAGCGTTCACTTTATCGTTATTCGAACAGTCTTTAAAAATAGGCGAGACTGGTTTTTGGGTTCGTTCCATAATGGGTAATGATGAATTAGGTTATCCATTTTGGTATACAGGAGCATCCAAAATCACATTGCAACGTCCTCTTTATTTGAACAACGACCCAAAAACAAGTAAAGCAATTCCTTATTTGATAAATGCTTTTTTAGGAGGAGAATATCGTGTAACGAGTGGTTTAAATCCCTCATCTTTAATGAGTTGGATACCAAAACGCAAATTGAACAATGCAAATGATGGTAAATTAGTTGCTGGTGTTGATATTTATATGCCATTTAAGCCCGAATTTGGTGTGTCTGTCCGTGCCGATTTACCTTTAAGCAAATTAGAAGAGTACGATATTGAAAAAGATAAGTATGGAATGTTTTCACCCGAAGATAGAGTTATCGACAATGGAAGAATTACCGAAGTTGCCCCTATTTTGCGTTCCTCTGGAGTTTTCTCATTGTTCTATAATTGGTGGTTAAATCCCAAGAAGCCCGAAAACTATTTACGTTTCGATTTAGGTTTGCATTATAGCGAAGTTATCGAACTGGGTGTTGCCGAACGCGAAGGCGAGGGTAATGCAAAGATTTATTCCTTAAAACCTGGTGTTGATGGTTTGCAAACCTACAAACCAAATGAGTTTGGGGATTGGATTTATGCAAAATTGGAATATCGTAACCAAGCAGTATTCCCATTTGGTATGAGCTTGCAATATTCCAATCAAGTAATTTTGGGCGATATATGGATTCCTCTGTTTGGCAATTGGTTTTACATACAAGCAAAATACTCAACTCCATTAAGGGTGGAACGACCATACGAAATTCGTAATTTCTTTATGATTTCACCACTATTGCGTTTGACCATATAATTTTATGACGTTTCAACACCTCCATAACCTTAACCAAAAGTTTATGGAGGTGTTGCTATTACAACATAACCAAAATAATTTATGAAATACAATATAAAACTAAAAAGATATTTAATATTAATTTTAATTGTCATTATCTCACACATAAATATTTCGGCTCAACCGGATTCGGAAATTGATGTATTGAATCGTGCAAAGATAGAAGCAGCAAAGAAAGAAATCGATTTAACCATTCAAAATGTTGACATTAGCAAATTTCCTCAAATTAAAATATTAATCGAAGCTTTCAACAAATTAGGTGAGCCACTCGACTCACTTAGTCCCGACAATGTTTTCATTTACGAAAATGGTGAAAAAAAGCAAGTAATATCGGTTGAAAAAGTCCCATCTGCCGAAATTATAACTATCGACTTTGTCTTTGTGCTGGACAAAACTGGTACAATGCAGAGATACATTGATGCAATAAAGCAAAATATAATAAATTTTACAAAAAGTTTACTCAAACGAAATATTGATTATCGGTTGGGACTAATTCTTTTTTCGGATGAGGTAGAAAAAATATATCAACCAACCAAAAATGTTTATGATTTTTTAAATTGGGTTTCTGCGGTTAAAGCTTACGGTGGAGGTGACGAAAAAGAGAATGCATTGGAGGCATTAGCCACTACGACTAAGATTGACTATCGAAAGGAAGCTACAAGGATTGCTGTCATTATTACCGACGCTCCATACCACCAATTAGGTGAGCAAGGTGATGGAAAAACCAATTATTCAACAAATTCAATAATTTCCACACTTCAAAAGAATCAGATTAGGGTGTTTTCCATCACACCACAAGATTTGGACCAATATAAAAAAATATCGCAAATGACCCGTGGAAGCTGGTACGATTTGGAATACCCATTTTCCACAGTTTTGGATAACTTCTCCAATCAACTAACAAATTTGTTTTTTGTTACATATTTATCTACGCGCAGCACAGTGCCCGATTCGATAGATATTGGAATTTACGATCCAAAAACAAACAAGATAACACGAAAATCAATTCCAATTGTAGAGTTAGGTAGAAAGCTAATTCTGGAACACCTTTTGTTTGGTGTAGCAAGTTATACACTTCCACCCGTAATTCCCGAGCTGGACATATTGTCCGATTTTATGAAAGCAAAGCCAAATATTCGCATACTTGTCGAGGGTCATACTGACTCAGTCGGAGGTTTAGAATCCAATCAGATTTTATCCGAAAAAAGAGCCCAAGCAGTCAAAGAGTACTTAGTCAATAAAGGTATTGATCCAAGTCGAATCGAGACAGTAGGATTTGGCAAATCCAAGCCAATAGCCAATAATAACACAACTTTTGGAAGACAATTGAACCGTAGAACCGAAATTGTAATAATTTCGAAATAAATTTTAAATTTTTTTGCTATTCCAATCAAAAGTTGTAATTTTGTATTCTTATCTTAGGTGCAATGATGGATTTACAAAAGTTTGTTGAATCGAAAAATATTGAAAGAATTGAAAAATTAAGATCAGAAAAGGATTCTACCTACCAAAAATTACCAGATTTCCAACCCGGTGATACCGTCAATTTTGCAGTCAGAGTTATCGAAGGAGAAAAGGAAAGAATTCAAAATTTCAAAGGAATAGTATTAAGCCGACGAGGTAGTGGCATAAATCAAACATTTGTAGTTCGCAAGATATCGAATGGAGTTGGTGTAGAGAGGATTTTCCCATTATATTCGCCAATCATACAAAACATCGAAATAGTAGCAAAAGCTAATGTGCGTCGTGCTAAACTTTATTATTTACGTGGAATGAGCGAGAAGAAGATTCGTCAGAAATTAAGATAATCTACGATCAATTAACAAGAAATATTCTACTTAAAAAGAGGTTATGATTAATAACCTCTTTTTTTATGCTTTAATTGCCCGTATGAGCAAATCGTAATACTTTGTTGAATTTAAATATATTTTGTTCAATTCAATTACTTTGAAACCTGATTGTTCTAATGCTGTAACTATTGACTTCTCATCAAAGCCATTATAAAAATAATCGAATTCATTAGCTTGATGGCCAAATATAGCATTTTGGATCTCGTCGATATTTAACTTGTTGTTTACATAGGCTTCCAATATGGACTTTAAATCGGGCACCGATATAATTATGGTTCCTCCAATTTTGAGTACCCTTTTCCACTCCAAAAGTATTCTTGGGAATTCTCTATGGGAAAACACTTGCAAGATATTCTTTGCTACAATTATTTCGACTGAATCATCTTTGAATTTTAAGTTTCGTATATCCCCATTTATTTCGAGTTCAGTTCGAGGATTCTTGTCAATATTGATAAAGCCAGGTATAACTTCGCCTTGACTTGCAAGGTTCAACATTATTGGCCGAAATGGATTTGAATTGTCATCTTTGGTCAATTGATCATTTTTTTTGATTTCTTGAGCCAAATCCCTATCAATCAATTCAAGTAGATCTTGTTCATCAAACGTTTCTTGGTCGATTTGGTTAGTTAAAGTTTCGCTGGCTTGATTGATTAATTTGGAAGAAAAAAGTAGTTGATATTTTTTGGGTTGAAAGTTACTACGGTTATATACCAAATCATTGTATAATTCCATTAAATTATATATATAATCATCATATGTAAAAGGAGTATAGGAATTTACTTGCATTTTTGTTAATTCTTTTGTATTGTGAAATATAAATTTTACCGTATCGGCCAAATTAGCTGGATTGTTAGCCTGAAAAAGCTTACCATTGAAACCATCGATAACAAAATCGGGTATACCACCAATATTTGCACCAATAATTGGCAATCCAAGGGATAGAAGTTCGGGGGCAACCAATGGTCCGCCCTCTTCGACTATGCTGGAAATTATTGCACAATCCAAATTTTTGCTTAATTCCCTCATCTGGTTCCTTGTGTAAGGTCCTTGGTATTTAACTTTAACATTTGGAAATTGATTGATTAATTTACTCAAATATTCAATACTTCCGCTTCCGAACAAGAAAAATTCGATGTCCAATTCCTTCAATAATTCCGCTGCTTGGTAAATTGTATGTATTCCTTTGTGTGGATAAATAGATCCAAAATAGCCAATTTGTAATTTTCCAGAAAATTGTCTGGAAGAAGGAATACTTTTATCGCAGATATCCGATATTTGATTAATTACAACTATTTTGTTGTAAATATCGGCAAATTCGTTGTAAATTTGAGCATATTTTTGGGATATGGCAATGAACACATCAATATTTTCGCGAAGAACTTTGCGGGCAATCTCTTGACGAATTTTGTAATCTGTCTTTAAATGGGGATTTTTGCGAATTAATGTTGAATTTTCCAATAAATTAATTGTTTTCCAAGTTGAAAGTGTATCGTTGTAATCAAACATATATAGCTCGGGATCTAACAAATGGAAATTATGAGCAGTAAATAAAGTGGGTACGTTATTTTTTTTTGGAATATCCGAAATAGCAAACGATAATCCTAAAAAGTTGTGAAAGTGAGCAATATCAGGTTTTTCTTCTTCAAAAATTTTTGTAAAAATAGTATAGATGTTTTCGTCCAATATTTCTCTTCGTGGATTTTCGGCATCCAAAAAAACACTTGGGCAATTGAATATTTTTAGTAACTTAACACCATCGTCATATGATTCTTCAACAAAATACGGATTGTGTATTTCTGGATGTAGAGCCTCGGCTGCAACAACGGTCACTTCCAAATTGTTTTTGGCAAGTGATTTGGCAATAGTTCGTGGAAATTCAGTTCCTCCACCCGTTTGGGTCCATCCATATGTAGTCATCAAAAGTTTCATTACGTCACTAATTTAAAAATTCTAAATTAAGAAAAAAATGATTTTCAATGTTTCTGAATGCGTATTTACAGATAAGAATAAAAAGAAGATTTTTTTTATGGAATAAGTATCATTTAATTCATTTTATCCAATCAATAAAATTATTTTAGTAATTTTTCAAAAATTTTTGACTTATTTTGATTTGATTAAAATAAAAAGTTTATGAAGGATTTAAAAATATTGAGCAATCTTTGTATTGAAAAAGATAATTTGTTTGATTGATGATTTGTAATAAATATTTTTAAAGGCCGTTGAGGGATTAATTATCCAACAATTCTTTTTCTTTTTCAGCAACAACTTTGTCCAATTTAGCAATGAATTCGTCGGTAATTTTCTGAAGTTGTTCTTCACCTCGCTTGCGTTCGTCTTCGGTAATTTCTTTAGCTTTTTCTGCTTTTTTAAGTGATTCCATCAAATCTCTACGGACGTTACGAATAGCTATACGACCCTCTTCGGCAAATTTTTTGGACATTTTCACGAATTCTTTTCTTCTTTCTTCTGTTAATGGAGGAACGCTTATGCGAATGATGTTCCCGTCATTTTGAGGATTAAAGCCTAAATCAGCTTGTTGAATTGCTTTTTCGATATTTTGCAAGATACTTTTGTCGTAAGGGTTAATGACTATGGTTCGTGCATCTGGAACAGAAATATTTGCTGTTTGATTTAACGGAGTTGGCGAGCCATAATAATCCACTGAAATTTCATCTAAAATTGAGGCCGAAGCACGGCCAGTTCTAACTTTGCCAATTTGATTTTTATAATGTTCAAATGATTTTTCCATTTGTTTTCTTGCTGAGTCCAAGATTTCATTTGTAGTCATATTTGTCACCTTTATTTATTTGTTATTAATGTTCCTAATTCGTTACCAGAAATTAATCGATGTAGATTACCCTTTTGATTAATGTTAAAGACGATTATAGGCAAATTATTCTCTCGACAAAGTGTAAATGCGGTTTGGTCCATAACTTTGAGTTGTTTGTTAATTACAAAGTCGTAATCGATTTTGCTAAAAAATTCTGCATCAGGAACTTTTTCGGGATCTGCCGAAAAAACCCCATTGACTCGTGTACCTTTCAATATGACTTCGGCTTCTATTTCAATTGCTCTCAACACCGCAGCAGTATCGGTTGTGAAATAGGGTATTCCAGTTCCAGCACCAAATATAACAACTCTTCCTTTTTCCAAATGTCGGATGGCTCGTCTGCGGATTAAGGGTTCAGCAATTTGTTCCATTTTGATAGAAGATTGCAATCGGGTATCTACTCCCATCGATTCCAAAGCATTTTGCAATGCAAGTGAATTAATCACCGTTGCAAGCATTCCCATATAATCTCCAGATACTTTGGTAATACCTTTGGCTGCTGCTTGAATTCCTCGAAAAATATTCCCACCACCAATCACGATACCAATCTGAACACCCTCTCGATGAACACTTGCAACTTCTTCTGCATAAGAATACAGAGCCTTGGGGTCGATCCCAAAGCTCTGTTCTCCCATTAATGCTTCTCCACTTAATTTAAGCAGCACTCGTTTGTATTTCGAAGCCATTGCAGGTCTACTCCTCGGTTGATTCACCGAGAAAATATCTACGAAATTCTTTTACTTTCACTTCTTTTCCTAATTCTTTGCTAATTTCGGAGACTACATCGGCAACCACTTTATTTGGTTCTTTTACAAAGGCTTGTTCGAGCAAACAAAATTCGCTAAAGAATTTATCCAATTTACCTTGTGCTATTCTTTCAGCTATTTCGGGCTTTTTGCCTTCACTAATAGCTACTTGGGTGTAGATTTCTTTTTCCTTTTTTAATGTTTCCTCACTAACTTGGGTTCTATCAACAAAACGAGGATTCATTGCAGCAATTTGCATAGCTATATCGCGTGATAACGATTTTGCTTTTTCGGTGATTTCGCTTGCACCTTCGAATACTAATAGAACTGCTAACTTACTGCCGGCGTGAATGTAATCAACAATGTAGCCATTATCGATTGCTAATTTTTCGAAGCGGCGAATTCCAATATTTTCGGAGAATTTTGCTAAAATTTGGTTGTGCAATCCTTCGATAGTGTCTTTGCCTACTTTTATCCTCATCAATTCTTCTAATGTTTTGACATCATTGTCAAAGTAAGCATTTTTCACTGTTTCGACATAACGCACGAATTCTTCGTTGCGAGCAACAAAATCGGTTTCGCAGTTTACTTCGATGATGCAAGCTTTGTGGTAATCATCCGAAGTTTTAGTGGTAACAATACCTTCTTTTGCTTCTTTGGTGGCTCTTTTGGCAGCCGAAGCAGCACCTTTTTTTGCGAAGGATTTCGATTGCTTCTTTCATATCACCATTAGCATCGACAAGTGCTTTTTTGCAATCACCCATACCTGCACCTGTCATTTCGCGTAAGTCTTTGACCATTTGCGGAGTAATATCAGCCATTTTTTATTTCCTTAAATTATGTTTATTTCTAATTGATTTGTTCATTTTCTGAAGGTTGTTGAGTGTTATCTTCAACATTTTCAGATTGTTGAGATTGTTCTTCTTCGTTGGAAGTAGTTTTTTCGCGTTTACGAAGTTTACGTTGAACTTTAACAGCATCTTCACTGGTTAATTCTTGTTCTTTGGTAATTCTATCGCCCATTGCCTCGAGTTCGGCACTTCTGATTCGGGATAAAGCAC
>Ga0138355_1030501_pt1 | contig 12219 bp, 6 predicted proteins | sample YNPNP_1300MetaT_FD_101540 | JGI IMG/M metagenome (GOLD analysis project Ga0138355, IMG submission 101540) | Anoxygenic and chlorotrophic microbial mat microbial communities from Yellowstone National Park, USA - YNP NP_1300 MetaT (Metagenome... ...
CGGGAGATGCTCCCCGCTGCCGGGCTGGACCCCAAAACGGCGGAAGCGGCCGCGGAAGACCTGCAGACCGCGGAAGAGCAGGCGGGGCGGGAAGAGCCGCGCGGCGACATCGTCCTGGCAAAACTCAAGTCCTTGGCGGAACTGGTGGGGGCTGCCGGAGGCGCCGCAACCGGCATCTCCCAACTGATTCCCCTGATCCAGCAGGCCCTCCAGTGGGCCCAGCAGTTGTTCCGATAAGGGGCAGGAGAAGGCCCTGTTCCCCAGGAGGTGCACAATGCCCGAACCCTTCAACAAGACCACCTGGCGCGCCCGCATCCGGGATTTCTGGCGGGAGGCGGCGCGGGACCTGCCGGGGACGATGCAGCGGCTGGGAATCCGCACCGCCTACGGGCTCCTGACCGCCAGCGCCTGGCTTCCCCTCCTGGCCGCCTGCGGCGATGCTCCCGGCCCCGCCGTCGCCGCCCTGGTTGGGGTGCTGAGCGGCATAGGGACCAACCTCCTCTCCAACCTGGTCCAGAGGGCCTGCGATAAGGCCACCATATCACAGGTGGAGCAGGAAATTGCGGAGCAACCGGAACTGCGCGCCGGATACGAGCAAATTTTGAACCGGCTGGAGGTCCTGGCGGCTGCCCGGGAGGCGCTGGGAGAGCGCTGGGCCGACTTTGAGGCCCGACTGCGGGAGGAACTGGCTCAACTGGGCGGCTGCCTGCAGGTAGAGACCGGGGGCGGCGCGGTGGTTTTCGGAGATGTGCGGGTACTGCATGGCGATTTCGTTGGGAGAGACAAGATTACCGTCACCGCGGCCGGGGAGCGGGCCATCGTTATCGGCGGTGACGCCCAGGGCCTCATCGCCGTCACCGGCGACGGGAGCCGCATCATCATTGCCCCCGAAGAGGTCTCGCCGGAGGCACTCCTGGCTGCCTACCTCCGCACTCTGGCCCGTGACTGCCAGCGGCTCCCGCTGGGTGTGGTGGACCCCCGGTTTCTCCAGGGCGGCCCCGAGACCCCCGTCTCCCTCTCCAAGGTCTATGTGGACCTCCATGTGACCGCCCCGCCGGGCAGGGGTGAAATGGAAAAACAGCGGGCGGTATCCCTGTTCCGGGAAGGCCGGGAGCGGGTCCCGCTTATGGAAGCCTTCGCCCACCCCGAAGTTACCCGTTTCGTCCTTCTGGGCGACCCCGGCTCCGGCAAAACCACTTTTGTCAATTACCTGACGTACACGCTGGCAATGGAGACGGAGGCCGGGCTGCCGCCCACCGGGCTCCCGCCGGGGACCGTCCCCGTTCGCCTGGTGCTGCGGGACGTGGCGGCGCGGTGCATTCCCCCGGACGCGCCAGAGGGAGACGCGGGGATGCTCTGGGAGGCGCTGCGGGCCGACCTCGCCGCCCGGCTGGGGGAGAAGGGGGCGGACCGGCTCTTCCCGCACCTGCAGGGCCGCCTGCTGGAACAGGGGGGCATAGTCCTGCTGGACGGACTGGATGAGGTGCCTGCGGCGCAGGCGCGGCGGCGGTGCCTGGTGGAAGCGATTGCCGATCTGGCCGACATGCTCCCCCCGGAAAAAAGCCGCATCCTCGTTACCGCCCGTCCGTATGCCTACGACCAGCCCGAATGGCAATTGCCCGGCTTCCATGTCCTGCACCTGGCGGAATTTGACCGGGGGCAGATTGAGCAGTTTGTCCACCGCTGGTACCAGGCGGTCCGGCCCACCATGGGCTGGGACGAGGCCACGGCGCAAGGGCGGGGCAAGCGGCTGCTTTCGGCATTAGAAGAACAGCCCCGCCTGGCCGACCTGGCTGCCCGTCCTCTCCTCCTCACCCTGATGGCGACCCTCCACACCAGTTGGGGGCAACTGCCGGAGGACCGGGCCGATTTGTACGAAGAGATGGTCAAACTCCTCCTCAGCCGCTGGCAGCGGGCGCGGGAGATCAAGGGGGCGGACGGGAAGCCGGTGCTGGAGCCGGGCATCGCCCGAGTGCTGGACGTGGAAGAAAGCCGCATCCGTTCCGCCATGCATCGGCTGGCCTTTGAAGCGCACGAGCGGCAGGGGAAGGGCGAAGAGCGCGAGGAGGGCCCGGCCGATATCGGGGAGGGAGAGGTGCTGGCCGCCTTCGCTCCGCTCATCCCGCCCGACCTCAATCCCACAGAGGTCCTCAAATACCTGGAGACGCGGGCGGGGTTGCTGGTGGGGCGCGGGCCGGGCATCTACGCCTTCCCGCACCGCTCCTTTCAGGAGTACCTGGCGGCCTGCTACCTGGCCGACCAGCCGGATTTCGCCGAGGCGCTCAGAGAAAAGGTGATGAGCGATCCGGCCTGGTGGCGGGAGGTCTTTCTGCTGGGCGTCGGGAAGGCCCGGCAGGGAGGCCTGGGCAACGCAATCCACCTGGTTAACACGCTGGTGCCGCGGGAGCCAAAGGAGGTCAGAAAGAGGGACAAGACCCGCTACCGGGCGGCGGTGCTGGCAGGGCAGGCGCTGGTGGACCTCCGCTTCCCGGCTGCAGTGGAGGGGAAAGAGCATTTTCAGGCCGTGCTGGACCGGGTGCAGAAATGGCTGGTGGCCCTGCTGCAGGCCCCTGCGATCCTCACCCCCCGCGAGCGGGCGGAAGCGGGCGACGTCCTGGGCCGCCTGGGCGACCCCCGCCCCGGTGTGGGGACCCTCTTCGTCACGGGTTCCCCCTCTCCCGCCCGGCGGGAGAGGGGGACAGGGGGTGAGGGCCCTGCGTCCCTGCCGGATATCCTCTGGGTGGAAATCCCCCCCGGCCCCTTCCGGATGGGCAGTTCTGACGACGACGAAGTGGCCTGGGATGACGAGAAGCCCCAGCACTCCGTGGACATCCCCTACCGGTACTGGATCAGCCGCTACCCCATCACCAACGCTCAGTACCGTCCCTTCGTTGAATCCGGCGGCTATGACGAGCCCTGCTACTGGACGGAGGAGGGCTGGGCCTGGCGGACCGGGGAGCGGGAGCCGGATTTTTCTCCGCTGGATGACATACGGGACGCGGATTTCAAGAAACGGTACATTGAATGGGTCACCGGGCGAACGGTGGAGCAGCGCTCCCGGCCCTACTGGTGGGACCACCCCCGCTGGGGGCTGGACAATCGGCCTGTGGTGGGGATCACCTGGTACGAGGCGGTGGCCTACTGCACCTGGCTCACGGAGCAACTGCGGCGTGCTCCCTGCAGCCTGCGTATTTGGCGCGACGGGAAACCGACAACCCTGAATGTTGAACCGGGAACCCTCATCGTGCGGCTGCCCACCGAGGCGGAGTGGGAGAAGGCGGCGCGGGGGCCGGACGGCCGCCGCTGGCCGTGGGGAGAGGAGTGGCTGGAGGGGTGGGCCAACACGGTGGAGGCCGGGATCGGCGAGACCTGCGCGGTGGGCTGCTTCCCGGCAGGGGCCAGCCCCTACGGGGTATGCGACGCGGCAGGGAACGTGTGGGAGTGGACCTCTTCCAGGTGGGGCCGCAGCAGCATTTACCGGCCCGACTATGGCTATCCCTATGACCCGACCGACGGCCGGGAGGACCCCACGGGCTCCGACTTGCGGGTGGTTCGTGGCGGGTCTTGGGACTACGGCCAGGGGTACGCCCGGTGCGCGTACCGCGACAGGTACATCCCGGACAACTGGGACAACTATCTGGGGTTTCGGGTGGTGGTGTCCCTGGCCTCTCCCGTTTTCTGAGTTCTGATTTCTGGTTGCTGGCTTCTGGATTCTGGGGGGAGTCCAGAGGGGGGCTTTGCCCCCCTCTGGTCGCGCGCAGCGCGGTTTTGGGTGTAGCGCGGGATTTATCCTGCAGCGGTGGGAAACGCATGGCAAAGACCTTCAAACATCTCTATCCTCAGATATGTTCCTTTGAGAACCTGTACCTGGCCTACCGGGCGGCGGCGCGGGGAAAGCGGGGACAGCCCAACGTCGCCGCTTTTGAGTTTGACCTGGAAGCCAACCTGCTGGAACTGCAGTGGGAACTGATGCTCCAGACCTATCAGCCCGGCCCTTACCACTCCTTCTACATCCACGACCCGAAGCGCCGCCTCATCTCCGCCGCCCCCTTCCGGGACCGGGTCGTCCACCACGCCCTGGTACGGGTCATCGAGCCCCTCTTTGAGCGCTCGTTCATTGCCGATTCCTACGCCAACCGGGTCGGCAAAGGCACCCACCGGGCGCTGGACTGCTGCCAGGAACTCGCCCGCCGCTTCCCCTACGTCCTCCAGTGCGACGTCCGGCAGTTCTTCCCGTCCATTGACCACGCGATCCTCAGGGACATCCTGGGCCATAAGATAGGTGACCCAGACGTGATGTGGCTGGTTGACCGCATCCTGGAGAGCGGCGTGGGGGTGCTCAGCGAAGAGTACTGCATGGTCTATTTCCCCGGCGACGATCTCTTCGCCCCGCTCCGCCCGCGCGGGCTGCCCATTGGCAACCTGACCAGCCAGTTCTGGGCCAACTGTTATCTCAACCCGCTGGATCACTTCGTCCAGCGGGAACTCCGCTGCAAGGGATATGTGCGGTACGTAGACGACTTCCTGCTCTTTGCCGACAACAAGCATCAACTCTGGGTATGGAAGCAGGAGATTGTGGGATTCCTGAACAGTCTGCGCCTGACCCTGCATGAGCGCGAAAGCACCGTCTACCCGGTAACAAACGGCATCCCGTTTTTGGGGTTTCGGGTCTACCCCACCCATCGGCGGCTGAAGCGGGCCAACGGGGCGGCCTTTGCCCGCAGGCTGCGCTGCTGGCGGGCGGCCCTGGCCCGGGGGGAGATGAGGTACGAGGAGTTGGACCGACGTGTCCAGGGCTGGGTAGCCCACGCCGCCCACGGCAACACCTACCGGCTCCGCCGTTCCATCCTTTCCAGACTCGTCCCAAGGAGGGGGTTGTGAGAGAATCGCCCATTTTCACCCGCACTTACGACCTGATCCGCTGGCTGATCCCGATGACGGTTAAGTTCCCACGCAGCCAGCGGTTTGTGTTGGCGGAGGCCGTGCAGCGGACGGCGCTCCGGTTCCAGGAGCGGTTGATTGAGGCTGCCCGGGCAGATAACCCTGTGCCGTTTCTCCATCAGGCCGATACCGACCTGATCAAACTGCGCTTCTACCTGCGCCTGTGCCGCGACCTGGAATTGATGAGCATCGGTCAGTACGGCCACGCCGCCCGGATGGTAGCCGAGGTGGGGCGATTGCTGGGCGGCTGGATCCGATCTTCGGCATCATAAAGCTGGTATAACCGATGCCGGGTATCCCGATGGGGCCGGGCCGCCGCCGCCCGTGGGTGGTTCGTGGCGGGTCATGGAACAACAACCAGAGGAACGCCCGGTGCGCGTACCGCAACAGGAACACCCAGACAACTGGAACAACAATCTGGGGTTTCGGGAGGTGGTGTCCATAGCTCTCTGCCCGGGCCGGTAAACCCCGTCGTTCGCGGACGCGGGGCGGAGCCCACTTACAAGGGAGAGCCAGCCGGGCCCGGTCCCGGCCGCGCCGCCGCCGGGGGACGGCGGCCGGCCAAATACGGATGGGTGGGTCCTGCATCCACCGCCCCCCGCGCCCCGCGGTAGGCCGCCCGCCGACGCGCGGCGCGGGGGATTTCCCCCGCCGGTCAACAAAAAACCAGGAGGACCGAGCGCATGAACAAGCCCCCTTCCTCCATTCACACCGCAGGCGGCGCCGTCGTGAGCGGCGACGTCAATGCCGGCACCTTCATCGGCCGGGACCAGATCATCGTCATCAGCGGATACACCAGCGATGACCTGGAGAGGTTGTTGGACGTCCTCCGGTCGGTCCTGGCCTCCGGTCAGGCCGATCTGTGCGCCGACGTGCGCCGGGGTCGGCTGCGGGTCACCGCGCCGGACGCCCCGCCCATTCTCCTCTCCTCGGAGGCCGCCCGAGACCTGATGCCCGTGGCCGGTCGGCGGGCGGATGAAAGCGCCTACCTGACCGCCCTCCAGGTCAATCCGCGCTACGGCCGCTGGGCCGTCCAGTTCGTCCCCCTGGCCGGCATCCTCACCACCTTTGAGCGGCCCCCCGGCTGGACCGACATCCCGCCGGAGTTCACCCTCCTGGAAGTCCACGGGGAGGGGCCCGGCCGCCAGGTCCGCCGCATCCGTCTGGACGACATCACCCAGGCCACCGACCGCCATGACGCGCTGGTCATCCTGGGCGAACCGGGCGCGGGCAAAACCACCGTCCTCTATAAACTGGCGCTGGATGCCGCCCGCCACCGGCTGATAAATGGAAAAGGGCGGATTCCCCTCTACCTCTCCCTGGCCGACTACCGGGACTACCCCTCCCCGTTTGATTTCGTCCAGGCGGTCTGGCGCCAGCACCTGGGCAAACAGGACCTGACCGACCGTCTGCATGAAGGCGGTCTCCTCCTCCTGGTGGATGCCCTCAACGAGATGCCCTTCCGGGACGACCGGGACTACCGGGAGCGGGTGGGGGCCTGGCGCCGCTTCGTCTCCGAGTGGCCGGGCAACCAGGTCCTCTTCACCTGCCGCAGCCGGGACTACGGTGAACCGCTGGGGCTGCACCAGGTGGAGATTGAGCGGCTGGACGACGGCCGGGTGCGGGAGTTCCTGGAGAGGTATCTGGCGGAGAACCTGGCGCGGGAGGCCTGGGAACGGCTCAGGGGCGACCCGCTTCTGGACCTGGTCCGCAACCCCTACTACCTCTCCATGCTGGCCTACATCCTGGCCGGAGGTGGGGCCTGGCCCGCCAACCGGGCGGCGCTCTTCCGCGAGTTTGTGGGCTTTCTCCTGACCCGCGAGCAGAGCCGCGGCCACCTGGACTGGCCCGGCAAAGAGGTGCTGGAGCAGGCGCTCTCCGGACTGGCCGAGTCCATTCAGCCGATGGGCCAGGGGACCCGCCTGGCGCGCAGGGAGATGCTGGCCCGCATTCCCGCTCAGGTGGAAGGGCCGGAGGGGCCGGCGGCGGTTGAGCCGTCCGTCGTCCTGCGGCTGGGGCTGGCGGCGACCCTGCTGGATGCGGAGCGGCCGCCGGAGGGGGAAGAGAAAGTCCGCTTCTACCACCACCAGTTGCAGGAGTATTTCGCCGCCCGCGCCCTCCTGGCCCGCTTCCGGGCCGGGGAGGACCTGAGCGGCCGCTGGCGGCAGCCCCGCCTGGCGCGGGAGATGCCCGATGCGGGCCCTCTGGGACCGGTGGACCCGCTGCCCCCGCCGCCCCCCACCGGCTGGGAGGAGCCGACGGTGCTGGCGGCGGGCCTGGCCCCTGACCCCTCTGCCTTCGTGGAGGCGGTGCGGCGGGTCAATCCCGTTCTGGCTGCCCGCTGCCTGAACGAGGGGGGAATCACACCGCTCCCTGAGGTGAAGGAGCGGGTGCGGGATGACCTGCGGCGGGAGATAGAGGACCGATGCGTCCACCTGCGGGCCCGCATTGCCGCCGGCGAGGCCCTGGGCCGCCTGGGCGACCCCCGCTTTGCCGAAATGGAAATCGGGGGACAACGAGTTGTTCTGCCCCCGCTGGTCCACATCCCCGCCGGGCCGTTCCGGATGGGCTCTACCCTTCTGCACGTCCTGCGGCTGGCCCTGCGGGGGTTCACCTGGGCGCGAGACGAACTCCCCCGCCACACCGTGGACCTGCCGGAATTTTACATCGGCCGCTTCCCGGTGACCAACCGGGAGTTCGCCTGCTTTGTGGAGGCGGGAGGGTACGAAAAGGAGCAGTACTGGCCCACCCCGGCCGCCCGCGCCTGGCTGCGGGGGGAGGGAGAGAGCGGCGCGTTAAAGACGCTGATGGATGCCTGGCGAACGGTGCGGGAGAACCCGGCCCTCCTGACCCAACTGCGGCGGGCAGGGTGGAACCCGGCAGCGGTGGAGGCCTGGGGCCGGTTGATCCGGATGGACGAGGCCGAGGTGCGGGAGATATTGGGGAAAATCTACGCCGAACGGCCGCGCCACCGCCCGGCCTTCTGGGACGATGAGCGGTTCAGCAACCCCTCCCAGCCAGTAGTGGGGGTGACCTGGTACGAGGCGGCGGCCTACTGCAACTGGCTGGGGGAACGGCTGCGGGAGGCCGGAGGCCGGTTGCCGGTGCGGCGGGGAAAGCGGCCGGAAACGATGAGGCTGGACCCCCACGCCCTCGTGGTCCGGCTGCCGACGGAGGCGGAGTGGGAGAAGGCGGCGCGGACCAACCGGGGATGGGTCTACCCGTGGGGGAACCGTTGGGATGCGGGGCGGGCCAACACCTGGGAGGGGCGCGTCCTGCGCCCCACGCCGGTGGGCATCTACCCGGACGGGGCGACGCCGGAGGGAATCCACGATCTGGCAGGGAACGTGTGGGAGTGGACGGGCAGCCGGTATCGGCCCTATCCCTACCGGGCGGACGATGGTCGGGAGGACCTGGAAGGAGAAGGCCCGTGGGTGGTTCGTGGCGGGTCTTGGAACTACTTCCAGGGGTTCGCCCGGTGCGCGTACCGCTTCAGGCTCATCCCAGACATCTGGAGCTACATTCTGGGGTTTCGGGTGGTGGTGTCCCTGGCTCTCCGGGGTTCTGATTTCTGAATGCTGATTTCTGGCTTCTGGCTTCTGGATTCTGGGGGGAGTCCAGAGGGGGGCTTTGCCCCCCTCTGGTCGCGCGCGGCGCGGTTTGGGGCATAGCGCGGGATTTATCCTGCCGCGAGGTGACCGTCACCTCTTCTCACCTCACGATGAGCGGCAAATACACCTGACCGGCACCGTCGCCGTTGTCCGGCATCTCTGCGGGCATCCGGGGTTGGGGCCCAGGTGCGCGACCGGATTCCGGTGGGCACGGCAAAGTGGCCGGGCTTGCCACGCGCTTCTTGCAGGCGGGGGGCGACCTGGCGACGCTGCAGATGGTGCTGGGGCACGCCAGCCTGTCCACCACGGCCCGCTACCTGCACCCGGATGCGGGGCGGGTGCAGGAAATGGTGGAGGAACTGTAGCAGGTCGTAGGTCGCAAGTCGCAGGGAGCAGGAAGCAAGGCGCAGGGAGCAGAGGGGCAGAGGAGTGGGGGAAGCAAGGGAGTGACGAACAGATAGCAGGATTCCCGTCCGGCAGCGTTTGACAAATCGCCCCGTTTGGGGCATATTTTGAATTGCACCTGCTTTGTTGCAAGGATGCAAAGATGTGGTATATTTACAATTTAGAAGCCCCACCTGGGAGGTAATAAATGACCAGGGAGAGCAGACTGATTCGGGTGGCACGTCTGGCATATTTTATCGCCCGCAAGGCCCTTCCTGTGTATACTCATCCGAAAAGTCCCCATCATTACACCTTTCCCCAATTGGCGGCGTGTGTGCTCCTGACGTTTTATCTGGATTTGTCGTATCGGGATATGGAGGACTGGCTCCTGGCCAGCGACCAGGTCCGGGAGGTATTGAAACTTCAGAAGGTCCCCGATCATACCACTTTGTGGCGGACTTTCGGTCGGCTGACCCTTTCCCGTATCCGGAGAATGCTCCAGGAACTCCTCCGTCTTCTGGGGATTCAGGAAAACATCATCTCGGTGGACTCCACCGGTTTCCGGCTCAGCCAGGCCAGCGCCTACTATGTCACCCGCAGGGGGAAAACTTATCGGGAATGGATCAAAGGCGCCTATGCGGTGGGGGCTTCTTCGCAAATGATCCTGGCCTTTCGTCAGGGGAAGGGGCCTGGAAGCGATGCCCGCTTTCGCAAAGGATTGAAGCGAGATGCCGCCCCCTATGGCGAAAGAGAGAATGGGCGGCCGTGCTGGCTTCTGGTCGGAGATGCCGGTTTTGATGAGGCGGAGGTGGACGAGGAGGACCTGATTCCTCCGATTCGCCGGGGAGGGAACCTGGTCTCCCCCGAACGGATTGCCCGGAAAGAGCGGGTAGATGCCGCCCGGCTGGATGGGATTTATGGACAGCGATGGAAAAGTGAGACAGTGCATTCCGTCATTAAGCGCAAGTTCGGGGATGACATTAGAAGTCGGACCGTTCGCCGTCAGATGAGAGAACCCGCCATTAAGGGCCTGGTTTATGCCCTGCATCGCTAAATTTTTTCGCTTTTATCTCGTATATACGGGCCTGAAGTACATCTTTGCAACAGAGCAAACCACAGCCATAAACAGGGAGGGTATCAATGGACACTTCACGCAGTCGGTCATGGATCGGGCAGGTGTTACTGTTTCTCTTCCTCAGCCTCCTCTTCTCTGCCTTTCCCTTTGTCGCCTCGTTGCTCCTGGATAAGTCCCATTTGTGGCTGGCAATCTTCACCGCCTGGTACGCCGCGATACCTCCGGTGCTCCTTTTCCTGCTGGCCTGGAGGCTGTATCGGCGAGGGCCCAACTGGCTGGCGTTCGTCGGCCGGTTATGGGTTGGCGTAGGGATATGGTTTGGCCTGCAGGCGCTGTTCCAGGCTCTCTCTGCAGTCCACGTTCTGATGCAGTTACTGGCCCTGCCAGCCATTACCGCCGGGGGGAAGGGCTTCGCTGCGGCAACCCTTATCTTCCTTGTCGGCGGAGGACTGTTGTGGGCTATTGGCCGTCGGCTGAAGCCAGGCCATGCAGTCAGCCTCCGGCGGTGGGTCCCGGCGCTGGCTACCGCCGTCCTGCTGACAATCTCCCTGATCGCCCTGCCCTTGCTGGCGTTTCTGACCGCCCGCCCCCTGCCCGCCCTGCCACAGGCAGGCCCCCCGCTTCCCACCGAGGAGGAGATCTTCGGCTACATCGCCGACCTCTATCACTTCGGTGCCCGTCGCCCCGGTTCCGAAGCTGATCAGGAGGCAATCCGCTATCTGGCAGACAGGCTTCGGGAGTTCGGCTTCACCGATGTGCGCTCAGAGCCGTTCCGCTTTGACTACTGGGAACCGGAGGCATGGAGCCTGACAATAGAACCAGAGAGTGACGCACCGTGGGAGGTGGAGTCGTTCTACGTGCCATACTCTGGCCCTACTGACCGCAAGGGCATAACTGCCGAAATCGTCTACGTTGGAGAGGGCACCGAGGCCGACTTCGCTTCAGTAGACGTCTCCGGAAAGATTCTCCTGGCCGACCTGCTGCCGGTGAATATCAGTTGGGACCAGATGCGTCTCTTCTCCTTTATGGCCTATGACCCGGAAAAGACCGCTACCGGATGGTCCCATCCCTACCCAATTGGATGGATGTTCCGCTACCTGGATCTCTACGAGCGCGCACAGGCGCATGGGGCGGTGGGGATCATCGGCATCCTGCACGATTACCCGGATATGGGAGACTTCACCTACTATGCTCCGTACGACGGAGAACTGCGCCCCATTCCCAGCCTATACGTGATGGAGGATGACGGCGCACAAATCCGAGAGAGGGTATCTGCTGGCCCGGTCCGGGCACGGATTGTGCTCCAGGCGCGAGTTTCCCCTCAAGGAGGGGAGACCGCGACCGTTTACGGGGTGCTTCCGGGGCGGAGCGAAACGGTGCTGATGATCCATTCCCATCACGATGCGCCCTGGCCCAGCGGTGTGGAGGACTCCAGCGGCGTGGGGATGGTGCTGGCGCTGGCCCGGTACTTTGCTCAGGTGCCGCAGGACCAGCGGGAGCGCACGATGGTCTTCGCCTTTACCGGCTCCCACATGGTCGGTGCCCCCAGCAACGAGGCGTTCATGGAAGCCCACCGGGAGGACCTGATGGCCCACCTGCTCTTTGACATCTGCATTGAGCACATCGCCGACGACTACCTCCCGCCTCTTCCGCCCACGGGGAGGGTAGAGCCGCGAGGAGCCTTTGTCACCGAGAACCCGGTTGCCGTGTCGCTGTATGCTGGCGCTGTGGCCAGCTACCGGATGGAGCGTACCCTGGTCTTCCCCACCGGCACCCCCCTGGGCGTCCCCACCGACGCCGGCCCGTTTGCCCGGGCGGGATACCGGGTCATCAGCCTCATCAGCGGCCCAACCTGGTTGTTTGACGACGATGACACCCTTGACCGGGTGGCGCGGGACCAACTGGAGCCGCTGGCAGCGATGTATGTGGATTTCATCGGCCGTCTCAACCGGATTCCCGACCCGCTGCTGGTCTTCAACCTGAACATCTGGACAGCGCTGATCACCGCTGGGGTACTGACCCCGCTGGCAGTTTTGAGCATCCTGCCCGGCCGGGAAAAGCACTGAAAACTGCACATACTTCAACCTCGAGTTTAGACAAATGAGCCCTATGCAGGCCAAATTGATTTCGGCTCACGACAGATGGCCCATATATGGTGCATAAGCGCCGTGTTGATCCCATATATGGGCAGTCACACCACCGGTTTCC
>Ga0138355_1027914_pt1 | contig 12076 bp, 10 predicted proteins | sample YNPNP_1300MetaT_FD_101540 | JGI IMG/M metagenome (GOLD analysis project Ga0138355, IMG submission 101540) | Anoxygenic and chlorotrophic microbial mat microbial communities from Yellowstone National Park, USA - YNP NP_1300 MetaT (Metagenome... ...
GGATTGGCAGTGGAGCCCCGCTGCCAAGGGCGGCTGTAAACACGCCCAATGTTGGGGATGCGGTCAACCATGTTTGCTGCGTCTTACAATAAAGCCTTCGACTTCAGTCGAGGGTTGTTTACGCCGGCAGGAACCCCATGACGGCGAGATGCCGATCGCTGACCACGGCGACCTCCAGACAGTCCAGACCAGCGGCGGCGAGTTGCGCACTCACCTCCGCCGGCTCGAAGGCGGCGTAGAGTGAATTGCGAAAATCGGTGCGTAGGATCTCGGGTTCGGTGGCGGCATAGGCCTCGACCAGGGCCTCGACCCAGCCGGGCGAGGCCGGGCGCATCAGGTCCATGACCAGCACGGGCGCACCCGGCTTGGCGGTCTCACGCAGCGTCTGCCAGAGCACGGCCGGGTCGGGCAGGTGATGCAACAGGCTGTTGGAGAGCACCAGATCATAATGCCCGCGCGCCAACCGGTCGGACGGGATGACGTCGTGCAGCAATCGGACGCGCGCGGCCAGCTCGGGACAAGCCGCAAGCGCGTTCCGGGCCAGCTCCAGCATCGGACGTGAACCGTCGAGCGCATCGCAGGTCGCACCCGGATAGGCCTCGAGAAAGCGGATCACGATGTCCGCCGGCCCGCATCCGAGATCGAGCACCCGGGCGCCGATCAGGGGCCCCGGCACCAGTCGGCGCAAAAGCTCGATGAAGAGTGTGTTAGAGGCGGTGAAATCGGCCTGGGCATAGGCCCGTGCCTGGGCCTCGCCCTCCATCAATTCCTCAGGTTCAGGGCGGCGTTTCATACGGTAGTCTTGGACATTTCGGACGGCAACAGGTGCTCGCCCGCGTAGAGGTCGGCGACCTGCTCGCGCTCGCGCACCAGATAGGCCAGGTCGCCATCGACCATGACCTCGGCGGCGCGTGGGCGGCTGTTGTAATTGGAGCTCATGGTGAAGCCATAGGCCCCAGCACCGCGCACCGCGAGCAGATCGCCCTCCTCCAGGGCCAGGAGGCGGTCCTTGCCGAGAAAGTCCGCCGTCTCGCACACTGGACCGACCAGATCGTAACAGCACGGATCGGCGTCCGTCTCCTGGACCACGCGGACGATCTCGTGACCGGCTTGATAGAGCGCCGGGCGCAGCAGGTCATTCATAGCGGCGTCGAGGATGGCAAAATGGTGGTGCGACCCGCGTTTGAGATACTCGACCCGCGTCAGCAGCACCCCGGCATTGCCGACGATGGCGCGTCCCGGTTCCAGGATCACTTCATACGGGCGATCGGCCAGCAGATGGCGGATGGCGGCGGCATAGGCGGCTGGCTCGGGCGGATGCTCCTCGCGATAGCGGATGCCGAGTCCGCCGCCCAGATCCAGATGTTCGATGGCGATCCCAGCGTCACACAGCCGGTCAGCCAGTGCCAGCACCCGCCCCAGGGCGTCGATGAAGGGCGCCAGGTCCGTCAGTTGCGAGCCGATATGACAGTCGATGCCGACGACCTTGAGGTTCGGCATCGCGGCGGCCAGGGCATAGACCGACTCGGCCTCCTGGATGGCGAGGCCGAACTTGTTCTCCTTCAGACCGGTGGCGATGTAGGGATGGGTCTGGGGATCGACATCCGGGTTGACGCGCAGGGACACCGGTGCACGAAACCCGAGTTCGCCGGCGATCCGGTCGATGCGGCTCAGCTCGGACTCGGACTCGACGTTGAAGCAGCGGATGCCGACCTCAAGTGCGCGCCGGATCTCGTCAGCGCGCTTGCCCACGCCCGAAAAGACGATCTTAGAAGGATCGCCTCCGGCAGCCAGCACCCGTTCTAGCTCGCCGACCGAGACGATGTCAAAGCCCGACCCCAGGCGCGCAAGCAGGTTCAGGACCGCAAGATTGGAATTGGACTTGACCGAGAAACAGATCAGGTGCGGATGGGCGCGCAAGGCGCGGTCGAAGGCGTGCCAGTGGCGTTCAAGCGTGGCGCGCGAATAGACATAGCAGGGTGTGCCGAAGCGCTCGGCGATCGCGGTGAGCGGCACCCCCTCGGCGTAGAGGAGTCCATCGCGGTCATTGAAGTGATCCATGCGGTCTGTGTCGAGGAATCTGGGTGTTTTAGGGTTGAGCGGTATCCGTCCTGGACCTGGGCGGGCTCGGGACATCGGCACCCGGCGGCGTGCCGGATCTGGAACCGGACGCCGGCTCAGGCAGGTAAAGATCGCCCTTCTGACCGCAGGCACCGAGCATGGCAAGCAGACCCAGCACGACGGCGATCACGATGAAGAGATTATTCGCCCAGCAGCGCATGAACGGCTCCGATCTGTAAGGCGTGGTTTGAAGAGTTTGAAGAGACGAGATACCCGGAACGCCGTTCCATCAGAATTACTCATTTCTACTCAGTCAGCCACGAAGCTGAAGTCTTGCCTCACCGAGGCTGGTTTCACCGCACCCTTGCGGGTGCGTCCAGCGCCTTCCTCTCCACGGCTTCAAATCCAGCGAAACGCGCTGAAGGGCCGTCGAAGACGACCAGACCAGCCGCCAGGAGGGTCCTGGCCGCCTTCAGATCTCGATCGTGGCTCGTACCGCAGACCGGACAGGCCCATGCGCGCACCGACAACGGCAGTTTCTCCTGCACCTTGCCACAGGCCGAGCAGGTCTTGCGGCTTGCGAAGGACCGATCTGCAACCACAACCTGACCACCGCGCTTTGTATTCCAACGGCCGACAAAGCTCGAAGAAGCCCCTGTCGGCAATGGAGCATGCCAGACGGCGATTCGTCAACATCCTGCGAACGTTCAGGTCCTCGATCACGATCGTGTGGAACCGCCGGGTGAGGTTGGATTCAGGCACACCGACAGTGAGTGTACCCCCAGGTCTTTACGCAGGTTTGGGTGTTGGCCCTGTGGTACTGGTGTTGATCCTGCGCAAAAGAAATGTTCGCACCATTGACACACCATCTCAAGCTGACCAGATCTTTGAGGAAAGCGTCGTACTGTACCCTTGAACGGTATTGGTTAGGGCTATTGCTTCAATGCAGCATCTAAACGGTTTGCCTTGACAATCTCGCGCGCGGCATAGACGACCAAGACACCCCACATCACTTTGTTGACGATATCGCCGATGTTGACTGTGAGTTCACGTAGAACGACACCAACACTGGTTTCGAAGACGATGGCGTAGAAGAATCCAGCCGGAAAGATTGCCCAACCAATGAGAAAGAAGAAAAACATGTAGACGAGCGCATCGCGCTGGGCTGGAATTAGCCGTTCGCTCGGCAGGCGACGTAAAACCCAGAAGATCGAAACCGTCATAGCGAGCCACAATAGGCCGCTCACGGTGAACCAAGCGAAAGTATCCCATGGAATCCCATCCACATCCTGTGCTGAATATTCACCGAGATAACCAGTCATAATCATGCACGCATCGATCAGCACCAACCACAGGGCAAAGCGGGAACCGACATGTTCCGGTCCAATCAGCAATGGGAACATGACGATCAACAGCGCTGTGGTCCCCAACCAATACCCATAACGAACGATCAGTGGAAGCTCACGGATGGCCGCAGCCATCTCGGTGATGCTCGGTGAGGCGTTCGCGAGGATTTGGAGACGAGTAAAGAAATACAGATGCAACACACAGGAAACAGTACAAATAACGATATTGAGAATTGCCAAGATACGCAGCCGCCCTTGCAGATGCGGTATCTGGGTCAGGAAATAGAAGACTGCGAGCGCGGCAGCCAATCCACAGATCAGGAATGAAAAATACGTCAAATTGAACAGTATGCTCATGGTGTCGTTTCCCGATCCAAATCAAGGGTAGAAATTCGCACGGCGTGCCAGAGACCATCGAGTCCGTCTCCAGTGACATCTCCTTTTTGTGTATCACCAAACCAGAGATAAAGCGGATGTCCAGCATAGCCCCATTGTCTGGAACCATCCGGGCATTGAATGGATTCGAAGGGCGGAGCAGGCTGGTCGGAATCCGTCAGTAAAAACGGACGCCACAGTGAACTTGATTCGTCTACACAGGTCGCAACACCATCGGAATCCAGGCTCGAACGATAGAGAGTCAACCCCTGGTTGTTCGTCAGCACCGGCCCGAGACGGCTCTCCGCCAGACCAAAAGCTGCCGGTGTCCCGTCCGGGAGTTGAACAAGCGCCGCTTTTTCAGTCACGGTGGGAGTGGCCGTGGTACCCTGGGGTGGCGTGACCTTGGTGGCGGGACTTGGTGACGGATAGATATAGGGCGCGTATCCGCCATAATAAAATGGCACCTGCGGGTAATAATAGCCCGGTCTCTGCGCTGGTGACGCATTCTGAGCCGCTGCAGCGAATGGATAGCTCAGACAGGTGAGCTGGATCAGGCAACCCGCTAAACCGATGCGTATCGTTGAAAACATTAAGACACCTTTGCGAGCTTTTGCTGAATAAATTCAATCACATCGTCATCGCGATAGGGCTTGACGAAATAGCGGTCGATGCCAACTTGAGCCGCTTGGTGCTGATGTTTCTCGCTCGAGCGCGAGGTGATCATGCCGATCGGCAGGGTCTGCGTATCAGGTTGCGAGCGCAGATGGGCACTCAACTCCAATCCATTCATACGCGGCATCTCCATGTCGACCAGGAGTAGATCGACCCGCTCGCGTCTCAGTATCTGAAGTGCATCCATTCCATTGGAGGCGGTGAGTGCGCGATATCCAGCGTCGATGACCAGTTGCGACAGTAGACGCCGCATGGAGATCGAATCGTCCACGACTAAAACCGTGGGAAGCGGTTTGGTGAAATCTGCTTCCTCGTGCCAAGACACCATCTTTAGATCACCGGATTCGACGACGCGCAAAATCGTCCTCATATCGAGGATGGGAACAACCGTTCCATCGCCCAAGACAGAGACCGCCATCAGGCCTGGCACCTTTGGGACCGTGGACCCCGGCTTCATGACCACGAGTTCGCGGCCTTCCAAGAGAGCATCGATTAATATGGCTTGATCGGCGCGATCGGAGGATAAGATCAAGACACTCCGTCCCCGGCGTTCCGGTGTGCCCGGTGATCTACCGAACAGAGGGTCGAGTTGACGAAGTGGATACCAGTGTCCTTCATGACAGAACTGCCACCCCTCTGGCGTTTCCACGCACTCTCCCTCTTCGATAAGCAAGGCCGATCGCACCTCATTGGCTGGAACAGCAAGCAGATGATCGCCATGGCGCAGCAACAAGCAGTAGAGCGTCAATCGCGACGCCGGCAGACGCAATTGAATCCGATAGCCTGCTCCTGGCTGGGATTCGATCGCGAGCGTGCCATTGAGCGTGTGAACGATCGTAGCGACTACGTCCATGCCTACACCACGTCCGGAAATTTGCGTCACGACTTCTCGAGTCGAGAAACCGGGTTGTAAGGTGAGGAGCATGAGTTCTTGGTCGGTTGGCATAGCTGAGGCGGCGAGCAGGCCGGCACTGATGGCTTTGGCTCGGATACGCTCTAGATCGAGTCCACGGCCGTCATCGCTGCAGGTCACCACGATCTGATCGCCTGCGGGCGCAAACCGTATCTCGATGCGGCCAACACGCGGCTTGCCGAGTTGCTCGCGCTGATCGGGTAGCTCGATGCCGTGGTCGATGGCATTGCGCACCAAATGCATCAGGGCTGGCATGATCCGATCCAGGACTTCTCCATCGACCTGCGTTTCGCTACCCATGACATGCAATTCTGCTTCTTTCCCGGTCGCTCGGCAGGTTTGACGCACGGCGCGCTGAAGCCGGGGCACGATCGAATCTACCTGTACCAGACGGGTCTCCATAGCCAGCCGCCGGATCAAGCGCTGGAGTCTGGCTTGATGCTGGATCGCCTCGCCGAGTTCATGCAATGTGCTATTCAGGGTTCGCCCTAGTTCATACGTATCGCTGACCCCCTCGTTAATCCAGCGGGTCACCTCATACATTTCATTGTATTGTTCCAGTTCGAGCGGATCGAAGGCCGATGGCGATCTCGAGTACGTGTTGCTCTGAAGGCCGAGTCCACGCAAATCAACTAAATTATCGAGTTCGGCGATTTGCAGCAATGTGCGATGTGCGATCTCGCCGGATTCACTGAGTAGAAGCCGCGCTCGACTTAGCTGTTCCTCGGCCCGGGACAATGCAACCGAAAGCTCTCCGACAAACCGCAGCAGGTCATCCATGGTCCGGGTGGAAACCTGTAGATAGGTGTCTTCCCGTTCAATGGGTTCGTCCTGTGACTTGGGTGGAGAGGGTGCGACTGGAATCTCTGTGTCGACCGGTGACTCGGTTCGCGGAGGGCTCCATGGCTTCGCACCTTCTGCAGCCGGCAACAAGGCATCGGCACCCTCGCGATCGATGCGATTAGCCCAATCTAAGACCTCCTGCATGACACCGCGTAGTCTGTCAGGGTCTGAGGTCTCGACACCGTTGAACATATCGAACATAAGCGCAAGCGTATCCGCGCCAGCGGCCAGCGTGTCACCGAGCGCCTGACTGGGCCTCAGACCCTGGATGGTCAGGAATTCCAACAAATCTTCGAGATAATGGCTCAGGACCGCGATGGCATTTACGCCACAGATGTTTGCCGATCCCTTGATGGTGTGCGCCCAACGTTGCGCTTGATGCAACGTCTCCTCATCGCCACCCCCGGTGACAAGGGACTGGATAACGCTAACCAATTTGAAGGCAAGATCTGGACCTTCCCGACGGAAACTTGCGAGTACGATCGGATCGATGTCTGCAGCCGGGGCAAGCGATAGGTCCTTGTCCTCGATCGCGACTGGATGACTCGGACCCGAATCCGCTTCTAGTAGAAGCGGATCCTCTTTTAGTTTATAGGCGAGGCTCTCTGCATTAGCGGTCGATAGTGGATCGATCCAATGTGGTTTCTGTAATATTTCGACTAGTCCACAACAGATATCGACATCCAGTGGCCGTTCCAGATAAGCCAGCATCCGCTGAGGCAACTGCATCAGGGCGTCGATCAGCTCCGCAGGCCACTTGGCCTCGGCTGACATAGCCGCGATCTGAAAGCCCAAGCTCGCACATAGCGTCGAGAATGCAACTAATCCTGCCTGAGCCGAGGCCGTCGCAAAGCGATTGAGGATCTCTTGGCAGGATTGGGCAGCGAAAGTCCGGGCATCGGCATCAGATGTCGCAGCCATCTCTGCGATTCGAGTCAGAAACTCTTCCTGGCCCTCGCTGATAGCCATGGCCAGGATAGCAAGTAGCTCGGATGCCTCAGCGCTCAGTTTTGGTGTGTGCTCATCCTCGGTCTCAGCCGTGACTACAGCAGTCGAAGTGGATTCCTCGATAAAGACGTTATCAACTCCAGATGCCAACTCCACCTCGGTAAGTTCATCCTGGCTTTCGGATCGACGTTCATCACGATCAGCGGATTCGACATTTTGGGACCACGCGACGATGGTCTCCGGTGGCAGCGGTGGATCGAAGATCTCCAAAGAGGCCATTTCGAGCAGTGCCGACACGATCTCCTCGTCATCGGGTGTGCTGAGGTGCGCCTCAAGCAGTGCCATGAGCTCGATAATCTGGATAGCGGCCATCTCATCGCCGCGCGCAGCCCGCTCGGGGAGTGCACCGATATTGGCTTCCAGGAACTCCAGAAACTCGCATAGATAGGGTTTGGATTCCAGCAACGGCCAAAGATCGGCCAAACATTCGCTGAACGCGGCGACCGCCGCTAATTGTTCCTCGGGGTCGGCCGTCGAATCGCCCGCCGTCCGAACGGCCTGCTGCAAACTAGGCAGGGTGGCAGAAAAGAGCTCACTCAAACCGACTTGGCTCATGGTCGCACCCAGTCGCCTGGATCAGGCGCGATCGTCGCTGTCGATCGGTTCGTTGGCATAGGGGACAGACATCGATTCCCTAAGACTAAGCCAGAATCGATCGGATCGGTTCGGACGGCCCGGGGAGACGAAACAATTGAATCGTTTCGAGTAATTCTCTCGAATAGTTAACCAGGTTGCTTGTCACCTGTGTCTGGTGAGTGATCTGATCCATAGTCTCGAGGGTACTTGCGCGCATCGACTCGACCCGTTCTATCAAGGCGCGGTTTGAGTCGACCTGTGACCGAGCGCGCTCGTCGATACCCGCCACTGTCTCGGCCAAGCTAGCAACCGTCTGCTGGGTCTCGAGCATGAGGGCGCCTGCACCTTCGATGGTGTGGGATTCGTTGGTCACGGCTTCGGTCGCCTGGTTCACAGTCTGCACGCTGTCCTGGGTCTCGATCTGAATGTTGGCGATCAGCGTCTCGATCTGGGTGGTCGCGTTGCGCGAGCTATCGGCGAGTCGCTGCACCTCTTGGGCCACCACGGCAAAACCACGTCCAGCTTCGCCGGCGGTCGCCGCTTGCATCGCCGCATTGATCGCCAGAACATGGGTTCGCTCGGAAAAACTTTTGATGATGTCGACGATGCCGCCGATCTCTTGTGAGCGCTCACCGAGACGCTTGATGCGCTTACCCGTTTCCTGGATAGCGGAGCGAATCTGGCTCATACCCTCGACGGCTTGCTTAACGGATGCCAGAGCCCGATTGGTCAAGTCCGTAGCCGTCGCAGCCTCTTCGCGACAGAAGCGGGCCAGTTCGGCGATTCCCTCGACAGCCTCGACAGCCATCATGAGGCCGCTCGTAGTACGCTCGATCTGAATGCGTTCGGCATCGGCGACCTCAGCGACCCGTTCCCCCTGGGACTGGACTTGAAGCGAGGATTGGCCGACGCGCTCGGCAATCTCGCGGACCTGGACCAGGACACGCGCGCTTTCGGAGGTGATCTGGTTGAGTGCATCGCGCAGAGGACCCGTGATGTCCTCTTTGACCGGGACCCTAATCGTTAGATCGCGTGTCTGACTGATCTCGTTGCCGATCTGTAGCATCTCGATGATCGAATCGTTTAATGCCTCGTTCTGACGCTCGAGGAAGTCGATGCCACGATTGAAGGCTGCGACTGTGTGTCCGAGCTCGTCGTCTGCGCCAGGTGCAAGGCGCTCGGAGAAGTCACGGCGCCGTTCCATACCCGCGAGCGCGTTGCGGATGCGCTCGGCTGGCTTCAGGATGAAACGCCTGGATAGACCCGAGATTGTGAGGTAGATGACGAAACCGGCGATCAAGGCACTTAACAGCAAGAGTCCGATCACCAGGGCCATGGTGCCTTCGCGTTGCGACTGGGTATCGGCTAGTGTCGCGGCGAGACGTTTGTCTAGATAATGCTCAGCGGCAGATTGGAAACCATGCGCCAAAGTGATGATCACGTGACCCAGTACTTGGCCGTCGCGCTCGATTGGGAACTCCCGGAAGGTTTCCGACGACTCGCGCATCTTATTATTACCCAGGCGATTCGTGCCATCAGGATTACGGAGGCTAACGGCAGCGATCTCGGGATCGCGTTCCACCAGTGCGATCAGCTCAATCAGGCGGCGCTCAGTCTCCGCGTTCCGCGCCTGGGCAGCGAGTTCTGCGAGCAGGGCACCAGCGATTTCGAGCGAACGCACAGTTTTTTCTCGCAATACGCCGGCGAGCGGTGTGTTGGTTTCTGTCCGCAGCTCTTGTTCTAATTGTTGGCGCTCTAGATAGATTTCATTCAAGCCCCAGAGGATGGCACCGGAAACACCCAGTAAAACGAATAATACGAGTGCTGTGGTCGCCATCGTGAGTTTGGCAGAAATCGTGAGATCTGCAACTTTCATCATTCACCACACAAAGGATCGTTTGCACCAAACAGAAGCGCCTGTTTGGCGAGTATCTCCAGAAGTTCGGTAAAATCAACCTCGACAAAGAACGTCCCTTCAAACCGAATACCGCGGCAATCAAAGTCTTCTGGAAAGTGACGCATTGGATAGAGAGGGACGAAGTGCGCCTCCTTCGGAATCCTGATCGACCGAATCTCATCGATACAAAGTCCGGTGCGTGCCTCGCGCTGGCCAAGTATGAGGAAATAACGGCCGTCACCCTGACCCCGTTCTTCCTCGATCATCGCTCCTAGGTCATAGACGGGAACTAAATCTCCACGATGATTTGTGAGACCCAAGCACCAGATCTGAGTAAAGGGGAGACGACTGCATGTTTGCCGCGGAATGACCTCAGCCTGACGGTCCAGTGGAACGAGAAACCACCAGGCTCCGATACGACAAGCATAGCGTGACTCGCCTGATTCCTGATTGGCATCCTCGACATCGAGTGAACCGAAGAACCTGCTCCCGCCGACCTCGTCCACGTCGATCGGCTTCTGGAGTGTGTCTCGTCCCAGCGTGCTCATGGATGAGATCGTCTGGAGAGAAGTGAGTCGATATGGGCCAAAATCGCTTCGGCGCTCGCCGGTTTGACGACGTACCCCTTAGCACCTTGAAGTTGCGCCCACATCTTATCTGCCTTTTGATTTTTGCTGCTGACGACCACTACGGGGACATGCGTGGTCTTGGGATCCTCTCGCAGTGAACGCATGGCGTGATAACCGTCCCCGTCCTCCATGACAATGTCCATGAAGACCAGATCCGGCGGGTCGCGGCGAGCCATGTCCACGGCTTCATGCCCGGAAGCGGCCACTAACACCGAGTGCCCCGCCTTTTGGAGCAGATCACGTAGATAATCACGATCGGTCGCAGAATCCTCGACAACCAACACTTTAGCCATTCCTAAGTCCTCGCTTGAATTCTCAAGACAGGAAGCGCCGTAGCGTCTGCTCCAAGCCGTCCATCGTTAGTGGTTTAGTGAGATAGGCATCGGCCGAGGCGAGTGCCCCTTTGAGCTTGTCGATCCTGGACGATTTGCTGGTCAAAATCACTACAGGTGATTTTATACGAAAATCGCGTTTCAAATGGCGTGCAACGTCATAACCGCTGATACCGGGTAGCATTACATCGAGAAAGATCAGATCATAGATCTGCTGGCCTGCCTTCATCAGACCCTCTTCACCACTCACAGCGAAATCGACCACATATCCCTTCTTGGTGAGCTTCAATTCAATCAACTTGCGCACTGACTCGCTGTCATCTACGACTAGGATGCGCTTGCGCGAACCGGAAAACAATGGGGGAATTGGTTTAGAAATTGTATCGGACTTGGTCAGGATTACGTTATCGTGGATGACGAGATCCGGCGTGAAATTGTAGACTTCGCTCACCAGATCGTCGAGCGTCTTGAGGATACGGCTGGCAAGGATTGGTCTTTTGAAGAAGATCTGCTTTCGTCCGTTATAAAACTCCGCAGAAGTCTCTGAGATTCCAATTCGAATCACTGGTAAGTCATGGTCGCCAAGGTCCTGACACAGGGCTGCCCACTCCCGCGCGCCGGCGGCGAGATCCTCGTTCACCATGTAGAGATGCGGGCGCCCCTGGCCTTGTTCCCAGAGTTGATAACGTTGGGGACGGATCTGCGACAAACTAAACGCCCGACCAAGCACCTTGCGTTCATTATCGGAAAAGCCACACAAGGCCACTATGAACGTTCTACTTGTCACATCCCGGCCGCTCATGGGGTCTTCGATGAAACAACTCGAGGTTGGAATTGAACCATTGTTTCAGGGCCTGGAAAGGAGATTTGCCACCCAAGGCCATGGCTTTGAAGGTCATGATTTGTAACCGGACGAAGGCTTTTCATTCCGTGCTCTCAGTCGGCTATCGCCGTGGTCGTGCGACGCCGGGCCTGAACAAAGGCCGGAGTGTGCAGGGTGGAGCGCGGCGACAATCTGGAACACTTCAGGTTTCAGGTTAGCCCCAGACAATCCAGGGCATGGGCTAGATCACTTTTGCCTTCAAAGGCACATAGCCCAGATGGCTCAAACCATGAGCACTCCCGAGCCACTGCAACACATTCGGGCCGCACTAAGCGCGACGGCGCTCGTTTACATCGCCACCGGGCGGCTCATGTCATCGTTTCGTACTCGGCTTTCCTGAAATTGCCAGATATTCAAACATACATTATGGTTACCAGATTTAGATAATGCTAGAACTGCATCACAGATTCAGAAAATTCATAGACCCTCCGCAAGGAAACCCGCGACTTGAGTCGCGGGAGGAATGGCGGGCGCGCGAAGTGCGCCATGTGGTGTATAATGCACCGCAAGTGTGGTCTCCGGGCGCACGCAGACTGCA